>Ga0181588_10001604_pt1 | contig 20025 bp, 20 predicted proteins | sample 071ome_26_FD_148607 | JGI IMG/M metagenome (GOLD analysis project Ga0181588, IMG submission 148607) | Coastal salt marsh microbial communities from the Groves Creek Marsh, Skidaway Island, Georgia - 071409BT metaG (spades assembly) | ecosystem: Environmental > Aquatic > Marine > Intertidal zone...
CCGGCCCGCAAGGCTGCTCCGAAGAAGGCCGCCAAGAAGGCTGCTCCGAAGAAGGCTGCCAAGAAGGCTCCGGCCCGCAAGGCTGCTCCGAAGAAGGCCGCCAAGAAGGCTCCTGCACGCCGCAGGTGATCGACGAGATCCCATGGGATCACGAGCGGGGCCTTTGGGCCCCGCTCGAGTCGTTTTCGGCCTCGGTTGAGGCGGTTCCTGCGAGTCAGAGATCCGACATCAGGTGAAACACCTCGGCCCCGTCGAGGCCGTGGAGCGCGCCGAGCTCGCTTGCTCGCCGACGAATCCTCGTTCGGAACTCTTCGAGTCCCTCGCCGTCGACGGCGTGCATCGTCGACTCGAACTGGCTGACGTGCGCCTCGAGAGCGGCGAGCTTCGTCTCGAGATGCTCGGAGACATCCTCGACATGGTTCGGCTGGTCAGCCTCCCAGAGCAACAGGTGCGCTGGACGGTGCGGTGGCAACCCGTGCTCGGGGAAGAAATGCGGATCGCGGGCGGCGACGATGCCCTCACAGGCGAGTCGGCCGGCTTCTCGATGATCCGGGTGCAGGCGGTACCGCTTCCACGGGTCGTGGCCGAGCACGACATCGGGTCGAAGTTCCCGGATCACCTGCGCGACGGCTGAGCACGCCTCCCGATCCGCGCTCAGTTCACCGTCGACCCGATCGAGGAACACGACTTCGGTGGGGCGACCCCCGTTGAGTCGAACGTTCGCCTCCCGCTGTTCCTCACGACGGCGAGCGACGAGCTCGGCGATGTCCGCTGACGCGTCCCAGGTGCCCTTGGAGCCGTCCGTGCACACCACATGCATGACCCGGCACCCAGCCGCTGCCCAGCGGGCAAGAGTTCCGCCGGCGCCGAACTCGACATCGTCAGGGTGGGCGCCGATCGCGAGAGCCCGCTCGGGAGTCGGCAGGCCCTGTGACCAGCCGGTCGGATCGGTTGAGGTGAGCGGTGGCTGACCCGGATCGTTCATGGATCGGTTATCCGATGGCACAGATGCCCTCCCTCGCGAGCAGGGAAGCGACGATGGGGTGATCGAGATCCCGGCCGGTGTCGATATCGAGCCCGAGACGCGGATGGTGCACCACCCGAAGGACCGTACCTGTCGCGCGAGACTCCTCCCCGAGTCGCTCCAGATGCCGTGTGAAGGAGCCGCTTCCATAAGCGGGTGCTGGTCGACATGCCGGCTCGAGGACCATCACGTTCGTGCCATCGCCTCGATGATCCGGCACCAGCACGTTGCCGGTGAGGGCGAGCACGTCACTCAGTGCGCTCGGGTCCGCGAGATCGGCGTGAACGATGGCGACGCGACCAGCGACCCCGCGCAACGCCTCCGAGATCGCGGAGTTGAGGTCTCCACCGACCACCCGGCGGACGCGCGCGCCGAGATCGGCGGCCCAGGTCTCGATGCCGTCGTCCTCGCAGACGATGTGAACCCGGTGGCCCGCGAGCGCCTCGATGGTTCGGCGGGCGAGCACCTCGGCAAGCCGCTGACGGCCATCGGCGTCGAGGCGGCCCGAGAGCCGTCGCTTCGCATCCGCGAAAGCGCGCACCGGCACGAGCACATCGACGGGCGTCACCTCGGGCAGGCTACGAGCACGTGGATCCGCCGGTGCGGTCGGCGATCGACCGGGCTTGACTGTCGGGGTGGTCGTCACCGGTGTGGTCGGGGGGCGCTGGCGTGCCGAGGTGACGCCGCGCGGAACGATCCGCCCATTCGACGGCTCGCGGGGTCTCCGATGGTTCGTCGCGGCCGAGGACCGATGGCACGACCCCGAAGCCGACCCGACGGTCCGCCAAGAGCTCCTCGACGGCACCCCGGTCACCCTGACGCGACTCCGTGTGCCCGGGGGAGACATCGTGCAGACCATTCGCAGCGTGCCCGACGGGGGAGGTCACACGGTGGTCTCGTTCGATAACGAGTCGCGGTCGGCCGTCGCCGTTGTCCTCGACCGTCGTGATCTCGTTTGCGCGCGGATGCCGTCGATTGGCCTGCCCGAGGGCATCACCATCGAGGGGGAACCAGCGGTGTTCCCTCTCGCTCATGGCTCCCGACTCGAGGTCGCGATCGCCCACCGACCGGGGTCGGTGTCGATCGACCTCACCTCGCTTCCCGATCGTGACCGCGTCGCGGCCGGCTGGCGAGCGCAGATCGCCGCACTCGGACGGATCGAGTTGCCACCGGGCCGCGAGGGTCACGGGTTGGCCCGATCCGCCACCTACGCGCGCTGCGCGCTCCTCCTCGACGGACCGGCCCACCCCGAGGACGACCCAGCGGAGTTCCTCGTCGGGCTCGGCCAGATCGCGCGACTCGGCGAACCAGTCGACCCCTGGCTTGGAGAGGTCGTCGACGCCGTCGCGATGTTGCTTCGCGGCGGCGATGGGGGAGGAGAACTCGAGTGGTCCTCGGCGATGGGCCTCGCCTCCGCCCGCTCGGTGCTCGAACTCGCCGGGGAGCAGCGCGCCCTCGCTGATCTTCATCGGGCGGTCGGTGAGCGTCTGATCGGGCCACCTCCGACCATCGAGGAGGTGGAGGGCTCGCCACTCGTCATCGCCCTCGTCGAGGATCGCTTGGCGAGACGCGGAGATGACTCGGTCGAGTTGCTGCCGCATGGATTCCCCTCGGCATGGCTCGGTCATCCGCTCGAGGTGCACGACCTGTCCCTTGGTTCCGCCGGATCGCTGTCGTTCGCCGTTCGCTGGCATGGGGAGCGCCCAGCCGTGCTCTGGGAGCATCGAGGGCTGCGGCTCACCTCGGGTGCTGATCGCGCCTGGTCAAGCGCCGCGGAGAGCGGCGAGGCGCTCTGGGCCGCTCCGCTCGGTGACCTAGGGTGAGGGCGTGTCCCTCGACGCGAATCCGCTCCGCCTGACCGAGTGGACGTCCTGCGGGGGATGTGCCGCTAAGTGGGGGGCGTCGCTGCTCGCCGATCTCGTATCAGAGTTCCCAGCCACCGACGACGCCTCATTGATCGTCGGGCTCGCGCCCTTCGATGACGCCGCCGTTTACCGAGTCGGCGAGGGTCTGGCGCTCGTGTCGACCACCGACTTCTTCCCGCCGCTTGTCGATGACCCCTCAGACTTCGGAGCCATCGCCGCCGCCAACGCCTGCAGCGACATCTTCGCGATGGGCGCTCGGGTGGCGATCGCCGTCAACGTCGCCGCGTTTCCTGAGCACTTCCCTCGGGAGGCGATCGCTCAGATCTTCGCCGCGGGAGCGGCCGTGGTCGCCGAGGCTGGAGGCACCGTCGCTGGCGGTCACACGATTCGCAACCCCGAGCCGATCTACGGGCTAGCCGTTCAGGGCATCGTCAACCCGGATCTCGCCCTCCGTAAGTCGGGAGCGCGAGCGGGCGACGTCGCTGTGCTCTCCAAACCGATCGGCACGGGGCTCACACTCGCGGCGGGCTCCGACTCCGATCGCGCCGCGGCGATCGCCGGCATGCGCGCGATCAACCGTGCGGCGGCCGAGCGGTTGATGGGCGCGCGCGAGGAAGTCGGCGGGGCGACCGATGTGACCGGCTACGGCCTAGCCGGCCACGGATGGGAGATGGCCGACCGAAGTCACCTACGCCTCGTGGTCGACACAACGGGCCTTCGCGCCTATCCGGGGGCGCTCGAAGCAGCGGGGCGTGGGGTTCGCACCGGCGGCGATCCGCGTAACCGCGAGTACGTCGCCGAGTCGCTCGATTCGACGGCCGATCCCGCACCGGAGGCGCTCTGCTTCGACCCGCAGACCTCCGGTGGATTGCTCGCCGCCGTCACACCCGAACTCGCCGATGATCTCATCGCCGAGGGCTGGTGGCGGGTAGGCGCGTTCGAGGACGGTGCCCCGGGCGTCGTCCTGCGCTGATGGCCCGCCGCGACGCTGGCATCGATCTCGAGCGCGAGTTGTGGGAGGACGGCCGTGTCGTCGTCGGCATCGATGAGGTGGGGAAGGGGTCGTGGGCCGGACCGTTGATGGTCGGCGCGGTCGTGATCCCCATTGGCGATCGTCTGCCGGGGGTCCGCGACTCCAAGGCGATGACCGAACGGGCGCGCGAATCAATCTTCGATGAGCTCGCCGACTGGTGCTCGCACTGGTCGATCGGGGTGGTGTCAGCGACCGAGTGCGACACCCTCGGCATGTCGGCGGCCCAACGCCTCGCCTGTCGACGCGCCCTCGAGGGCCTCGGAGTTGAGGTGGACGTCGCGATCTCGGACGGGCGCTGGGACTTCGTGTCTCCGCTTGTGCCTGAGGTGGTGATGCGTGTTGGGGCCGACGCCGACTCGCTCAGTGTCGCCTCGGCCAGCGTGCTCGCGAAGGTGACACGCGACCGGGAGATGCGCGCGCTCGCGCAGCATCATCCTGGCTACTCGTTCCAGACCAACAAGGGGTACCCGTGTCATCTCCATCGGGCGGGGCTCGGCTGGTTTGGGCCGTCGGTCGAGCATCGACGCTCGTGGGCCTTTATGGATTCGGCCGTGCCGTGGACCGGCTCACCCCGCTTGGTGGCCGAGGCCCGGTTGTTCTGAGGTCGCCCCAACGAAGCGTCGAGCGATGAGCGCGACCATGAAGACGACGACGTTCGCGAGCGCCATCGAGCCGCCAGCGGCCGCGCGATGGTGGTAGCTGACCAGCAAACCGACGAGCGACGCGCCACAGCCGAGGAGCACGGCGAGCGCCATGATGCTGACCACTCGCCTCGCGAGCAGGGAAGCGGTTGCCGGCGGGGCGATCAGAAAGGCGAAAACGAGCAGGCTGCCGACCGTCTCGAACGAGGCGACGATCGCGAGCGCCACGAGCGCGAGTAAAAGGAGGTGGGTTGCCCGGGGATGCAGTCCGCCGAGCCGCGCCTGAAGTGGGTCGAAGGTACTGACGAGGAGCGCGCGGTGTCCGATGGCGACGGCAGTGAGCACGACGGCTGTCACGATGCCGAGGCGAGCGAGATCGGTGCCGTCGACCGCGTTGATCGATCCGAAGAGGAAGCGGGTCAGGTCACCCGTGGCCGCCCCGGCCGACATGATCACGACGGCGAGCGCGAGGAAGCCGACGAAGAGCACGCCGATCGACACGTCGTCGGGGAGTGGTGATCCCTGCTTGATGACGGCCACGCCACCCACCATGGCGAGCGCTGCGATGATCGCGCCGATCGATGTGTCGATGCCGATAACCCACGCGATGGCGATCCCTGGGAGAACCCCGTGGGCGAGGGCGTCGCCGAGGAAGGCGAGACCCCGGAGGACAACCCAGGTGCCGATCACCGAGGTGCACGCGACGGCGAGCACGGTGGCGAGGAGCGCCTCGCGCATGAACGCGTTATCGACGAACGGGTCGATCCACCAGCCGATGGGGTCGGTCAGCCAGGTCATCTCTCGACCCGTGTCAATCTCGCCATGATGCTCACGCTAGGCCCGTGAGGCGCCTAGCGACGTGGGTTCAGCCGAGCGCCTCGGCGATGGCGGTGACGTTGCGGCGCATCATCGAGAGATAGTCGTCGTCGGTGTCTCGGAGGCTGCCGGTGTCGAGGGCGACCACCGTCAGGCCCGGGATGGCGTCGGCGAGCGCGTCGGCATCGCGAGCCGAGGCCTGTTCCTCGGAGAAGACGGTCGGGATGTCGAGTTCCTCGATGATCGCGGCGAGATCGGCGAGATCGGCAGGGTTGGTCTCGGCCAGGGTGCTGAGCGACGGAATGACGGTGCCGACGACCTCGAAGCCGTAGCGCTCGGCGAAGTAGCCGAGGGCGTCGTGGTTGGTCACGAGGAAGCGACGATCGGAGGGGATCGCGGAGAGGTCGTCGGCGATCTCTGTGTCGAGGGCTTCGATCTCGTCGATGAAATCTTGGGCGCAGGCGCGAACCGAGGTGTCGAATCCGGCGTCGATCGCCGCTTCGGTGATCAGGTTGACGGTGGAGGCGACGTTGATCGGGTCGAGCCAGATGTGCGGATCGCTTCCGCTGTGGTCGTGATGGTGTTCGTCGGCGTGGTCTTTGTCGTCGTGATCGTGGTCTTCGTCGTCGGCGTGCTCGTCGCCGTGGTCTTCGTCTTCGTCATGGTGTTCGTCGGCGTGGTCTTTGTCGTCCGAGTGTTCGTCGTCATGGTCATCACCCATGTCGCGGATCGCGACCGCCTCGGTCATCTCGATGACGGGGGTTCCCCCGTCGGCGACGGTCGCCAAAAGGTCGACGAGCCCCTCCTCGAGCGCCAACCCGTTCGCCACCACCAGGTCGGCCTGCTCGAGGGTGGCGCGGTCGGCGAGCGAGGTCTCGAACGTGTGCGGATCAGCGCCCGCTGGGATCACCGATGCGACCTCAAGGCCGCAGAGCGAGCGGCTCGCGATGTCGGCCCAGATAGTGGTGGTAGCCACGATGTTCACGTCCGGCTCGGACGATGACTCGGTTGGGGGAGCCTCGCGCTCGGCGATCGAGTCGGTGCCGCTCGAGCAGCCCGCGAACAGCAGGGCGCTCGCACCAGCGAGCGCCAGACCCTTTCGGACCCGAACACAATGAGTGGGAACAGCAATCATTCGCCTGAGAATCACTCTCATTACGATACGCTGTCCGTGTGGCGACCGCAACCCCGGAACCTGGCGCTCCGCAGTCCGAGCTGCCGATGGCGTTGTCGCGGAAACAGGCCGTTGAGAACCCGATCGTCATGGCGTCTGGGGTGTGTGTTCACCATGGCGACGTGGTCGCCCTCGCCCCGACCGACCTCTCCATCGGCTCGGGATGCGCGCTCGCCCTCGTCGGCTCCAACGGCAGCGGCAAGACGACGCTGCTTCACCTGATCGCTGGGCTGCTCCAACCGACGGCCGGAACTATCGACATCGTCGGGCGGGTCGCCCTCGTCGCGCAGCATCAGGCCCATCACCCCTGGATGCCGCTGTCAGTCGACGAGGTACTTCGGATGGGCCGCTACCGGGGCCTCGTCCACCGCCTCAAGCGGTCCGATCGCGAGGCGATCGATCGCGCGGCGGAACGCCTCGAAGTTGCGCATCTTCGCCGCCGAGCCTTCGGCGCGCTCTCTGGAGGCGAGCGGCAGCGGGTGCTGGTGGCCAAGGCGGTCGCCTCCGGAGCCGAGGTACTGCTCCTCGACGAACCCATCACTGGCCTCGACCTCCCGAGTCAAGCCCGAATCCTCGAGGTGATCGACGAACACGCTCGCAGCGGCGGCACGGTCGTTTTTTCGACCCACCACCTCGGCGAGGCCTCGCGCGCGGATCGGGTCCTGCTCATGGCTGGCTGTGTGCTCGCTGACGGTCGTCCCGAGGACGTCCTCGTGCCCGATCTGCTCGCCGAGGCTTTCGGCGGGCGGATGGTGCTCGCAGATGGCACGGCCGTCGTCGTCGACGAGCACCACCACGACCACGAGGCCTCGTTCGTGCCCGCTGATCTCGCCGCGCACCTCGACCACCACGGTCACCATCACGATCACGACCACTCGCACGGCGACGACCGAAGGGGAGGCAACCGATGAGTCGCGAGGCTGAGATCCACCGGCTGATCCGGGTTCGATTGGCTGAGGTCGGCCAGATCTACACCGGCAATCGTCGTGAACTCGTCGATGCGCTCATCGAGGTCGGCCGGCCCGTCACCCTGCCGGAGCTACTCGACCAGTCACCTCGCCTCGCGCAGAGCTCCGCCTACCGAAACCTCGCGGTGCTCGCCGAGATCGGCATTGTTCGACGCCTGACCATCGGCGACGACCACATCCGCTTCGAGATCCACGAGGACCTCGCCGGCCACCATCACCACTTGGTCTGCGATGAATGCGGCACCGTCGCCGATGTGACCCTTCCCGAACATGTCGAACGCGATATGGACACCGGTTTCGACGCCGTCGCGGAAGCAGCCGGTTTCTCAGTCACCGGACACAACGTCGATATCCACGGTCTCTGCGCCGACTGCCGCGCCTGAACGCGCGCCGGTCACCTCAGGCGTTGCTGGTTGATCGCTCGAGAAGCGCCGCGACCGCGTCAGCCGACGGATTGACCAAGCCGACGCCGTCAATGACAACCGTCGGCACGGTCTCGTTGCCGCGGGCGTGAGATCGGACAACCGCGGCTGCCTCCGGGTCGTCCCAGATGTTGTGATCGACGGTCGCGATGCCGCGCTTGTCGAGGCCTCGGCGCAACATCGAGCAGAACGGGCAACCGGGTCGCCAGTAGTAGTGGACCTCAGGCGTCATCGCCCGGCTCCTCCGACGGAGCGAACATCGCCGCGAGTCGGTCGAGGGTGGCTTCGATCGCGCGAAGGTTCGCCTTCGGATAACCGGCACGCTCGATGAACTTGGGGGAACGCGCGGTCGACCAGTCGAAGGTCTCGGTCACCTCGCAGCCGCCTTCCACCGGTGACAGCTCGTAGCGCCAACGGTGCTTGCCGAAGTGCGCCCAGGCGATGAGTCGGTCTTGCTCGAACTCGACCACCCGATTCGACATGCGATACGGAAGCGGCCCCATCTTCATCGACATTCCGAACCGCGAGCCCATCTCGAGGCGCGTCGTCTCGCCACGGCTCGACTGGACCATCCCGGAGCCGTCGAAGAGCGCGTGCTTGGAGGGATCCTGAAGGAGGGCGAACACCTCGCTCGCGGGGGCGGCGACGAAACGCGTGGCGGAGACCCGACGGTCGGACATGTCTCCGAACGTACCGGCGGGCACGGGGGTCTGTCGCTCTGAGCGGGGAACCGGAGCGCGGGGATCAGCCGTGCTTCACGCCGGCGAAGCGCTCGACATCGGCAGGATGCCCGGCGACGACGATGTGGTCTTTCGGCCCGAGCACGGTCTCAGCCTCGGCGTAGGTGAATTTGCCACCGTCGGGCTTGATGCACACCACGGTGACCCGGTAATCGGCGCGGATGCCCGCTGTGCCGAGCGCTTGACCGGCGAAGCGCTCGGGAACCGTCATCTGCGAGATGACGAACTCATCTTCTTCTTTGAGCAGGCCGTCAGGAACATCGGTGTTCAAGCGGACGTATTCCTCGAGCTTGCCCGTCACAAGGTGCGCGACACGCACCCCCATCTCGGCCTCCGGGAAGGTGACATGGTGCACGTTGAGGGTGGAGAGAATCTTGCCGTGCTCACTGGTGATGGCTTTCGCCCAGACGTTCGGGACGCCGAGCTCGATCACGAGTGCGGCGGTGAGCAGGCTCGCCTCGACGTTGTTGCCGATGCACACCACCACGGTCTTGGCTTGATCGACTCCGAGAAATTCAAGTGTTCGTTTGCTCGTCGTGTCGCCGGTGGTGACCTGAGTGAACTCGTCCTTGTGAAGTTCGACGAGATGGGGGTCGCGATCGATGGCGAGCACGGGGTGGCCGAGGTTCATCAACTCACGTCCGAGGGCGAGGCCGAACCGACCGAGACCGATCACGACGATCTCGCCGCGGTGCTCGAAGCGGGAACCGTCGAGAATGTTCTTCACGTTGTGGATGATTCGCTCAGCCAATGATCGGTCGCTCCTCCGGGAATCGGTATGGCAGGTCCACGTTACGCAGTGCGAGGGCCGTCACGAACGTGACCGGTCCGATTCGCCCAGCGAGCATGACGAGTACGAGCAGCACCTGACAGGCCGGCGGGAGGTCACCGGTGATGCCGGTCGAGAGACCGACGGTGCCGAAGGCTGAGGCCGCCTCGAACAGCGCCGGAGTGAGCGTGATCTCGGCAGCCGACATGAGCACGAGCGCCGTGCCGATGACGAGACCGACCGAGAGCAAGGCGACGGTGATCGCCTGGCGGATGAGTCCTCGTGGAAGGCGCCGACCGAATGCGTTCACATCGCGTTGACCGCGCGCCTCGGCCCAGATCACGAAACCGAGCACAGCGAAGGTGGTCACTTTGATGCCTCCGCTCGTTGACGCCGGGCCCGCGCCGATGAACATGAGCGTGCTCATAAAAACTTGCGTCGGCTCGCTGAGCGCGCCGATGTCGATTGTCGAGAAGCCGGCCGTTCGCGCGGTTCCACCCTCGAACCACGCCGTGAGGATCTTCTCCCCGGCCGCCATTGGACCGAGAGTGTCTGGATTGCCCCACTCCGCGATGGCGATCACGACCGGACCGAGCACGAGCAGCACCGCGGTCGTCGCGACGACCAACTTGGTGTGAAGGAGCCACCGTGAGGCGTTGAGGTGACCGCGCCGGTAGCCGAGGCCCTCCGGCTTTCCCTTCACCTTTCGGGCGATGTCGATAAGCACCGGGAATCCGAGGCCGCCGATGATGAATCCGGCGCTCATGGCGAGCAGCACCGTCCAGTCAGTGGCGTATGGAATCAGGCTGTCGGAGTTCAGCGAGATGCCTGCGTTGTTGAATGCCGACACCGCGTGGAACACCGCGCTGTACGCGGCGCGTCCTGGAGCTTCGCCGTAGGTAATGGTGAATCGAGCGAAGAGCACGACCGCGATCGCGCCCTCGACCGAGAGCGTGATCTGCGCGACGCGCTTCATGATCGACTTCAGGTCCTCGTTATCGATGGATCCGAATTCGGCGCTGGTGAACCTTCGTTGGTAGAGCCCCATCCGGTGCGAGGCGATGATCGCGAGGATCGAGCCGAGAGCCATGATGCCGAAGCCACCCACCTGGATGAGCGCGAGTACCACCAACTCTCCGGTCAGCGAGAGCACTGAGATGTCGAAGGTGGCGAGCCCGGTGACCGTCGCCGAAGAGGTCGACATGAAGAGCGCGTCAAGGAGGCCGGGATGATCGCCATCCACTGATGCGGGGAGCCGGAGGAGCACCGTTCCGACGACAATCAGGGTGCTAAAGGCAATCAGTACCAGTCGGGCCGGGTTGTGGGCGGCCCACACGAGTCGTTGCCGAGGCACGGCGCGACGTTATCCGCGACCGCCCTTCCGGGGGGTCGATCGATGTGGGTCGTCATGCCTCGTGGATTCGGAACTCCGGTGCGACCGGACGCTAGGTTGACCGCTCATGGGTCAGTTGGTCGGTGTCGTCGAGCGTGCGAGCGCCTCGCCCGGGGTGGTGCGCTTTGAGACGAATCGCGCCCTATCGGGGCAGGGCCACGAGCGGTACGCCTCGGTGGCCGACGCGTGGGGCGTCCGTCCGACCGATGAACTCGCCCGACGGCTCTTCGCCACGGGACGAGTGCACACGGTGCACGTCTACGCGAACATCGTGACCGTCGAGCTTGAGCGGGGGGCGACCTCCGATGGCCTGTCTGACATTGTGCGCGACCTTTATCAATACTGGTTGCCAGGTGTTGAGCCTCCGACGTTCGAGGATCTCGTGCCCGACACGCCGGCCGCCGCTGTCGCTGAGGGCGACTCGAGCGATCCGTGGGCAGCCGCCGCGGCCCTCGTTCCGCCGCACCTTCTCGAGCGGTCCAGGGCGGCGAGGGCCCGTTTGAAGGGCTGAACAACCCGACGACGCCGTTCGGCACAGTCACGCAGGTCTCCATTCCTAGCCGTAATTTCTGAGAAATGGTCCGCGACGAGGGTCTCACGCTGCACGAAGCAGCAGCCGAACTCGGCGTGCACTACATGACCGCCTATCGGTACGTGCGCCTCGGTCAGCTCGACGCGGTGAAGCGCTCCGGAACCTGGCGGGTGTCACGCGCCGAACTCGACCGCTTCCGGGCGGAACCAGCTGAGGAGCCCGCCGAGCGCGCCCCCCGCGGACGTGTCGACTGGGGCCAGCGAATGCACTCGCGTCTGGTGGCTGGTGATGCTGGAGGGGCATGGTCAGTGATCGAATCAGCACTCGCTGCAGGCTCCACGCCGGCTCGCGTATACACCGAAGTCATCTCGCCGGCGCTCGTCAACATCGGTGAACGTTGGGCCGCCGGTGAGCTCGACATCTCCGTTGAACACCGCGCGACCGGCATCGTGCAACGGATCATCGGTCGCCTCGGACCCCAGTTCGTGCGACGGGGCCGCTCCCGCGGATCCGTGGTGATTGGTGCGCCGTCCGGAGAGCGCCACGGGCTCGTCGTCTCGATGCTCTCTGACCTGGTTCGCGCCGCGGGTTGGGAGGTGTCCGATATTGGTGCTGACTCCCCAGCGTCGTCGTTTGTCTCCGCCGCTCGCGAGACCAGGTCGGCTGCGGTCGTGGTCTCGGTGACCCATGCCGACTCTCTCGAGTCGTGTCGCGACACGGTGCTTGCGATCCGAGAGGCCGAGCCCGACATGCCCGTCATCGTCGGAGGGCGGGGCATCGCATCGCGAGCCGTTGCTGCTTCGGTCGGAGCTGATCATCACTCCGCTGGTCTCGATGACCTCCTCGACCTGCTCGACCAGGTCGCCGCGGGCTCCCGCACCGCCTGAGCCGTCAGGCTCGCAGATCCCACTCGGCGCCGTCCGCGGTGTCGCGAACCTCGACGCCGTTGGCGTCGAGACGGTCCCTGATGAGATCCGAGGTCTCGAAGCGTCGCTCCGTACGAGCCGAGGCCCGCAACTCGAGCAAGGTCTCAACGAGCGGGCCGACCACCGAGCGCGGATCGGCGAGTCCTCCGACCGCGGCATCGCCGAGACGGGTCACCATCGACCGCAGCACCTGCCGGGCGCGATCGGTTTCGTCGCTCTGAAGGGTGTCGGCCGACCAGGCCCAGATCGCCTGCTCGAGGGAGAGCATCACCCCGGTGGCCGTTGCTGCGTCGCCCGCGGTGAGGGCGGCGGTGAACGCGGCATCGGCGCGATCGGCCTCCTCGGCGAGCGAGGTCGCCACTACCTCCGCCGTCGCGGGTGATGCGACTTCGGGGCTCGGGTCGGAATCGGCCGACTGCGGCGACGACGCGGACGTGCCTCCGATCGCCCGTGCGACCGCGTCGCGATCGGTGAGCATCGCGAGATCCATCACGGTGCCACTCGGATGGTGGCGGGACTGCCCGTCCACCCGCAATGTGACTCCGCCGTTACCGGTCACCTCAGCCGATCCAGCGTCGATGTCAATGACGAGTCCGGTGTGCTCGTCGATACCGAGCACCCAGGCGCGGTCGGGGAGCATGGCCTCCATCGCGATCAGTCGTCGCTCGCCGAGATAGCAGAAGCGGGTGTCGTGATGGCCGCCCTCGGCGTTGTCGTAGTGCGGGATCACCGCGGCGTCGATGCCGATCGCCGAGAGGAGGTCGAGCCCGTCGGCCCAGAACGGCTCATGTCCGCACTTGTAGATCTCGTAGACGGGGACGGTGGCGACACCGATGGTCAGCGCGGCGGCCGAGGCGAACACCATGACACCGCCTCGGTCGAGTTTCGATCGCAGCACGGCGGGCACCGCGGAGTCGCGCCACTGCTCGACGGCGTAGGTCGGCGAGCCTGGTCCGGCGAAGAGGTAGTCGCTGCGCCGAAGGATCTCGAGGCCGCGCTCGACGGCGAGGCCGTCGGCGTCGATGATGCGGGTGAGGCCCGCTACCGCGAGGTCGACGTCAATCGACTCGGCGAAGTAGGCGACGGCGCGTTCGGCCAGTTCGGGCGCGTTCTCCTGGAATCCGTAGGGGGTGTCGAGCACGGCGGCGGTGACGTTGGCGCGCACCCGGCCGGGGGAGGGTTCGAGACGGGCCGCGAGTCGACGGTGGGTCGAGACCATCGTCGGGGCGGTCTCGCCCGAGCCCATGAGCGTGAGGACGCGGGGGATCGACATAGGACCAGTTTGGCGAGGAGGGTCGGGTCGTGACCAACAGGGCCCGGATCAGCCTGACTGAGTCGTATCGAACACCTGTTCGATACGATCGGCGCATGAGCATCCCGAACACGTCGCATTCGGCGCCTTCCGCTCTCGGTGTCCCGCCGCGAGACGCTGCTCCACCTCATGGCATCGAGCGGCTCGGCGCCGCTCGCCTCGCCACCGAGCGCACCCTTCCCATCGATCCGGTCCTCGGGGCCTTGCTCGGCGCTGAGGGTCTCGTCCGGGGGCAGGCGGTGGCATGCCGGGGGCCAGCGGCCCGCTCCCTAGCGATCGCCGCTTCGGCAAGCGCGGTAGCCCTCGGCTCGTGGATCGCGGTGCTCGGAGTCGACGACCTCGGTGTCGAGGCGGTCGCCGATGCCGGTCTTCCGCTCGAACGGCTCGTTCGGGTGCGTCCAGGCGCCGACGGGGTGCGGGCCTGGGCCGATCTCTGCCTCGCCGCTCTCGACGGGTTCGAGTTGCTCCTCACCTGTCCGCCCGGTCGTGTGCCCGCTCCGTTGGCCACAGCCATCCGCCGCCGACTCCGCTCCCGGGCGGGGTGTCTGCTCGTCATCGGCGACCCGCGCGGTCTCGAGATCGACGTCGAGCTCTCATCAGCCGGGCCGTCCTGGCACGGCATCGGACCCGGCACAGGTCGTCTCGTCGATCGGCATGTCGAGGTGCGGGCATCGGGGCGGAGGGTGCACCGAGGTGGAGTCGCATCGGTCTCGCTCCCCGGGTGCGACGGTCGTCTGCGCGCCGCCGAGGTGGCCGTCTCCGACCCGATCCGCACCGCGGTCTGATCACGTGACGGTCGGCGTTCGCACCATCACCATCCGGTGGTCCGACTGGCCGGTGTCGGCCCTCGGGCATCCTCCGGAGCGCCCCACCGCGGTCATCGTCGCCAACCGGTTGATCGCCGTCTCCCCAGGCGCGGCCGAGTTCGGCATCAGCGTCGGCGAACGGCGGCGCTCCGCCCTGCGCGCCTGTCCCGACCTGCTCATCGTCGATCGTGATCCGGCGCTTGAGTTGGCCGCCTTCGAACCGGTGCTCGAGGTCCTCTCTGAGTACGTCCCGGGTGTCGAACTGGTCGAGCCCGGGCACATCCGTCTTCCGGCCCGGGGGCCGTCGCGCCTTTTCGGAGGTGAGCGAGCCCTACTCGATCGTTTGGCCGTCGATCTGGCGGAGTTGCGGCCCGCTGGGTGGTCGCCACCCGGCGTCGGGGTCGCCAATGGCCGGGCGCTCTCCGCGCTCGCGACCCTCGTGTCGATCGCGGCTGGCCGCCCCGAGGTGGTCCCCTCCGAGGGCTCACCCGAACTCGTCTCGGGTCTGCCGGTGGCGTGGCTGGCTGAGATCGGTGAGGTTCCGGTCGATTTCGTCTCGCTGCTCGACCGTCTCGGCATACGACGCCTCGGCGAGTTGGCGTCGCTCGCCCCCTCCGATGTCGTCTCGAGGTTCGGTCCGGTCGGTCTGCACGCTCACCGGCTGGCCAATGGCATCGATGAGCGCCCGGTCAACACCGTCGTCCACGAGTCGACCAGCGCGGTGGAACTCGCCGTCGACGACCCGATCCACGACGCGTCGGCGGTGGTCTTCGCTGTCCGCGAGCGGGCCGAGCGGTTGATCTCCGAGGTCGCCGCATCAGGACGCGTCTGTGTCGCGGTTCGCATCGCGATCGAGACCGAGCACTCCGAGCGCAGCGAGCATTGTTGGTATCGGGAGGAGGGCTTGTCGGCGGCCGCGGTTATCGATCGGGTTCGATGGCAGGTCGACGCCTGGACTCGTCGACCGGGCGCGGTCACTTCGGGAGTGGTGCTGGTGCGCCTCGCGGCTGAGCAGGTCCGGCCCGATGAGGGTTCCCAGGAGGGGCTCTGGGGAGGGCGTTCCGAACGTGATGAGGCTGCCCTCCGCGCCGTCACTCGGCTCACCTCGCTCGTTGAGGGTGGGGCGGTCGAGGTGCCGGTGTGGTCCGGTGGTCGCTCGCCGGTCGATCGCCACCGGTGGGTGCCGGCCGACACCGTCGACCTCCTCGACGCCGCTCGGGTGTCGCGTGATGCCGCGCCCTGGCCGGGAGCTCTGCCGGCTCCGGCGCCGACGGTGGTCCACCGCGACCCTCTTGAGGTCCGCCTTCTTGATATCTCCGGTGAGCCGGTGCTCGTGACCGGTCGAGGCGAGATGAGTTCGCCCCCTCATGAACTGGTCGACCGGACAGGGTCACGTCGGATCGTTGCGTGGGCGGGCCCGTGGCCGCTGCATGAGCGTTGGTGGTCGCCGGCGGTGAGGCGCTCGGCTCGGCTGCAGGTGGTGCTCGACGATGACAGTGCGCATCTCGTGGCGGTGCAGCGGAGGCAGTGGTCGATCGAGGCCACTTATGGGTGACCCCGGTACGGTCGCCGCCATGGGTGCGCCCGGGTCTGATCCGCTTCGTCACGACCTCGCCCGCGAGGTGCGCGACGAGGTGCTCGCACGGGAGCCGATCGACGATGACGAGCGACGTTCGATCGAGCGGTTCGCCGCCGAGGTCGATCGACTGATCGCCGCTGGACTCGACCCGTTCGATATTGACGCCGACGCGGTGCATATCACGGGGTCGGCCATCGTGATCGGTGAGCGAGGGGTGGTGCTTTTGCGTCATCGCCGCCTCGACATGTGGATCCAGCCCGGTGGGCATGTCGATCCCGGTGAGACACCTTGGTCCGCCGCGCTCCGTGAGGCGGCAGAAGAGACCGGCCTGCCGGTCTCTTTCGTCACGGGGACCGGCCTGCCGGTCTCATTCATCGCCGAGCCTGGTGAGATGCCCGGCGACGACGTCGCTCCGCGGCTGGTGCACGTCGACGTCCATCCCGGCGGCCGCGGACACACCCACCTCGACCTTCGCTACCTCCTCGGCGCCCCCGATCTCGATCCGGCCCCACCCGAAGGGGAGAGCCCCGATGTCGCCTGGTTCGACTGGCCCTCTGCAATCGAACGAGCCGATGACCCTCGGTTGGCCTCACTGCTTCGGCATCTCGACCCTGACGGATAGAGCCGGTTGCCAGTATCGAACATATGTTCGATACTGGTGCGGTGGGATTCACCAACCCGGAGTGGACATGGAGCGAGCTCGAGGCCCGTCTCTCTGGTCGTGTCGGCCCCGACGGCCGCCCCGCTGGATCCCCGTCATGGAACGCGGGCGGTGATGCCCCGGCTTGGAGTCGGCGACGGCAGCCCTTCAGCGCTCCCGACCACCGCCCGGCACCTCAAGGCGTGCCCTACGCCGAATTGCACTGCCGATCGAACTTCTCCTTTCTCGAAGGGGCCTCGCATCCTGAGGCGCTGGTGGTCGAGGCGGCTCGGTTGGGGCTCGAAGCCCTCGCCATCACCGACCGCGACGGCTTCTACGGGGTGGTGCGCTTCGCTGAGGCAGCTCGAGAGATGGGGATCGCCACCATGTTCGGCGCCGAGATCGCGCCAACTCAGACGGCTCGGGCCTCTCGGGGACTACGCCCCGGGGGGCGACTTGTCCTCCTCGCCGACGGCACCCCCGGTTACGCCCGCCTCTCCCGCGCCCTCTCCCTCGGCCAACTCGCCGGATCGAAGGGCGCGCCGGTCTTCGAGTTGGAGGAGGTCGCCGAGACGGTCGCCGGGTCGTGTTGGGTGCTGACCGGTGGGCGCAGCGGGCTCGTTCCCGGCGCGCTGATGACCGACGGTCCCGCGGCGGCGCGCGCCGAACTGGAGCGACTCGTTAGCGCTTTCGGTCGCGACCGGGTGCTCGTCGAGATCTGGGATCACGGCGATCCGATCGACCACCACCGCAACGACGCCCTGGTGGAGATCGCCCATCGGGTCGGTGTGGAGTGCGTCGCCGCGAACGACGTCGATCACGCCACCCCCGCCGATGCCGATCTCGCCGCGGTCGCCGCCGCCGTCGGGGCGCGCCGCAGTCTCGATTCGGCTGACCCGTGGTTGCCCGGGGGGATCGGCGCTCATCTGCGGTCAGGGGCGGAGCAGGCGAGACGGTTCGCGAGGTATCCGGGTGTGATCGAGCGCACTGTCGAGATCGCCCGAGCAGCCGCTTTCGATCTCTCCCTTGTCGCCCCGTCGCTCCCGCCTTTCCCCTGTCCCGACGGACTCGACGAGATGGGATTCCTCCGTCGACTCACTGAGGAGGGCGGGCATCGCCGTTACGGCACCCGACCGTCCGGTGGAGAGGATCTCTCCCTCCGCGCTCGAGCCTGGTCGACGATCGATCGCGAGTTGGCGCTCATCGAACAACTCGGCTTCGCCGGCTACTTCCTCGTCGTCTGGGACATCGTCGACTTCTGCCGACGCAACGACATCTACTGCCAGGGCCGCGGCAGCGCCGCGAACTCGGCGGTCTGCTACGCGCTCGGCATCACCGCGGCCGACGCGGTCTCACTCGGGTTGTTGTTCGAGCGGTTCCTCTCCCCGCATCGCGACGGACCTCCCGATATCGACGTCGACATCGAGTCCGGCCGCCGCGAGGAGGTCATCCAATACGTCTACGAGCGTCACGGACGACACCACGCCGCGCAGGTCGCCAACGTCATCACCTACCGAACGCGGTCGGCGGTGCGTGACGCGGCCAAAGCACTCGGAGCCGAACCCGGACAACAAGACGCCTGGTCGCGGGAGGTCGAGCGCGGGGGTGGGCTCACCGCGACCGCCGAGGCCGGCACTTCGATCCCCGCCGAGGTGCTCGAACTCGCTGCTCGACTCCGCGGAGCGCCACGGCATCTCGGCGTGCATTCGGGGGGCATGGTCATGTGCGATCGGCCGGTCATCGAGGTGTGCCCCGTCGAGTGGGCCCGCGCTGAGGGGAGGTCGGTGCTTCAGTGGGACAAGGACGATTGCGCGGCTGCCGGCCTCGTCAAGTTCGACCTGCTCGGCCTCGGCATGCTCTCGGCCCTGCATCTCGCGGTCGACCTCATCGCTGAGCACCGCGGCTACGAGGTCGACCTCGCCACCATCCCCCAAGAGGACGAGGTTTACGCGATGCTCTGCCGGGCGGACACCGTCGGGGTGTTCCAGGTCGAGTCGCGGGCCCAAATGGCGACCCTGCCGAGGTTGAAGCCGCGACGGTTCTATGACCTGGTGGTCGAGGTGGCCCTCATTCGACCCGGGCCGATCCAAGGCGGCTCGGTGCACCCGTATATCCGTCGCCGCAACGGGCTCGAGCCGGTCAGCTACCTGCATCCCCTGCTCGAGAACTCCCTCGCGAAGACGCTCGGGGTGCCGCTCTTCCAAGAACAGCTCATGCAGATGGCGATCGACGTCGCTGGGTTCACCGCCGCCGAGTCTGACGAACTTCGTCAGGCGATGGGATCGAAACGATCGACGGTTCGCATGGAACGCCTCCGTGAACGCCTCTACAGCGGGATGGCCGAGCGCGGCATCACCGGGGAGGTGGCCGACGAGATCTACATGAAGATGCGCGCCTTCGCGAACTACGGCTTCCCCGAGTCGCACTCGGTGTCGTTCGCCTACCTCGTCTACGCCTCATCGTGGATCAAACACCACGAGCCGGCGGCGTTCTGCGCGGCGCTCATCAACGCTCAACCGATGGGGTTCTGGTCGCCGCACACCCTGGTGCGCGACGCCCGTCGCCACGGGGTCGAGGTGCGCACCCCTGACCTGCACGCCTCGCTGGCCGGGGCGACCCTCGAGGAGAACGGGTCGGTGGTGCGCCTCGGGCTGTCCTCGGTGCGGGGACTCGGTTCGTCGCTGGCCGAATCGGTCGTGGCTGAGCGTGAGCACGGCGGCGCGTTCACCTCGATGGAGGATCTCGTTCGACGGGTGCCCGACCTCGACCTCGCTCATCTCGAGGCCATGGCGACCGCTGGGGTGTTCGGGGAGGCCCTCGGTCTTGAGCGCCGTGAGGCGATCTGGACCGCGGGCGCGGCCTCGCGGAGTCGACCGGGGACCCTGCCGGGCATCGTCACCGGCGACCGGTCGCCGCGTCTGCCGGGAATGACCCCGGTGGAGGAATCCGTCGCTGATCTCTGGGCGACCGGGGTGTCACCCGATGGTCACCCGACGGTGTTCGTGCGGACGGAACTCGAGCGGCTCGGAGTGGTGACCGCCGAGGGGCTGCGTACCCATGAACCCGATCGCACCGTGGTGGTCGCCGGTGTCGTCACTCATCGACAGCGCCCGATGACAGCCAAGGGGACGATGTTCATCAACCTGGAGGACGAGACCGGTCTCGTGAACGTGGTCGTCTCGGTCGGTTGTTGGAAGCGTTACCGGTCGGCAGCCCGTTCAGCGGCGGCGTTGGTGGTGCGTGGCCGTCTCGAGCGAGCCGAGGGTGTCGTCAACATCGTGGCGGAGCGCATCGACCCGCTGCCGGTGGTGGCGGGATCGCGAAGCCGGGACTTTCGCTGATTCAGCTCAGCCAGCGATGACGGGCACCTCAGCCATCGCCGCCG
>Ga0181588_10001609_pt1 | contig 20000 bp, 19 predicted proteins | sample 071ome_26_FD_148607 | JGI IMG/M metagenome (GOLD analysis project Ga0181588, IMG submission 148607) | Coastal salt marsh microbial communities from the Groves Creek Marsh, Skidaway Island, Georgia - 071409BT metaG (spades assembly) | ecosystem: Environmental > Aquatic > Marine > Intertidal zone...
CAGGCAAGTATTTCGCTGATGTGGTCCGGCTTGACGCTGCGGGCCATTCTGTCGATCTGCCGGTCTGGATTCAGCCAGGCATGGCCGATGGTTCCATTCATGTCACGCTCGGCTACGGCCGTCAGATTGTAAGTGAGCGTCCCGAGCGGAACACCAGCTTCTTCGACCTCGACGACTACACGGACGTCTATGGCAAGGGTGCCATCTCGACGGGTGTGGGTGTCAATACGGCTGTGCTTGCCGTCTCCGGCCCGATTGCTCCGGTGTCTGCCTCGAAGGCATCGGAAGGCTACCTGGTGGCATCCACGCAGGATCACGGCGCCATTGATGCCCCGCACGTCGGGGAAGAAGTCAAGAGCCGTGGCCTCTTCCGCATGGCAACGGTCGAAGAGTACCGGGCCAATCCGGATTTCGTCAAAGGTGGTGAACCCGCTCCGCTGAAAGAAGACTGGGAAGACTACCCGACCCTGTGGGAGGCCAACCATCCGAAGGATTCGCAGGAGATCATGTCCTCGAACTACCACAGCAACCAGTGGGGGATGGTCATCGATTTGAACACGTGCACGGGCTGCAATGCCTGTGTCGTGGCCTGCCAGGCCGAAAACAACATCCAGGTGGTTGGCAAGGACGAAGTGGCCCGCGGACGCGAGATGCATTGGCTGCGTCTGGACCGCTATTTCGTCTCAGGAGATGGTTCGTCCTACGAGGACCCCCAGATGGTCATCCAGCCGATGCCCTGTCAGCACTGCGAAAACGCGCCGTGCGAGCAGGTCTGCCCGGTGGCTGCTACGGTCCATTCTCCGGATGGCACCAACCAGATGATCTACAACCGGTGCATCGGTACGCGTTACTGTGCGAACAACTGTCCGTACAAAGTGCGCCGATTCAACTTCTTCAACTGGACGAAGACCCTGCCCGACACGTTGCACATGGCTTCGAACCCGAACGTGACGGTTCGCTCGCGCGGAGTCATGGAGAAGTGTTCCTTCTGTATCCAGCGCATCCGTGGCGCCAACAAGGTCGCCAACGTCGAAAACCGGGAGCTCAAGGATGGCGAGGTAGTCACGGCGTGCCAGCAGGTATGTCCGGCCAATGCCATTACGTTCGGTAATCTCTCGGATCCAGACAGTGCGGTGTCCCGTCGCCGCCAGTCTGATCGTCGATACGAGCTGCTGGCCGAGCTCAACGTCAAACCGCGCGTCAGTTATCTCGGTCGGGTCCGCAACCCGAATCCGAACCTGGCCTGATCACCCGCCTTCCCACGCAACAGAACATCGCTACGCCTGTGAGTACGGCAAGCACGGACAAGACACTCGCCCACCTGGCGGACTTCCATGATGAAGCGCCGCTGGTAAAGGGGAATCTTACGTTCCACGACATCACTGAGATCGTCTCTTCCCACACCGAGAAGAAGACCCCATTTGCCTGGTATGGCGCGTTCAGTCTTGCACTGGCAGGTCTCATGCTGCTCGTAGGCATGATTGCCTACCTGTTCTGGAATGGCACGGGTGTCTGGGGCCTCAACAACCCGGTGGGGTGGGGTTATGCCATTGTCAACTTCGTGTTCTGGGTGGGGATCGGTCACGCGGGAACGCTGATTTCGGCCATCCTCTTCCTCTTCCGGCAGCAGTGGCGTACGGCCATCAACCGCTCGGCGGAGGCCATGACGATCTTTGCCGTCATCTGTGCCTTGGTCTTCCCGACCATTCACGTGGGACGGGTTTGGGCCATTTACTGGACGCTGCCGCTGCCCAACCAGATGAACATGTGGCCGCAGTTCAAGAGTCCGCTCCTGTGGGACGTGTTTGCCGTGTCGACCTACTTTACGGTATCGCTGGTTTTCTGGTATATCGGTCTGGTCCCTGACCTGGCCTCCATGCGTGATCGCGCGAAAGGAAAGCTTCGGAAGCTGGTCCTGGGCGTGGCTTCCATGGGATGGACGGGTGCGAACCGCCACTGGCGCAACTACGAAAAGGCCTACCTGCTTTTGGCCGCCCTGGCTACACCGCTGGTTCTTTCGGTGCACTCGGTGGTGTCTTTTGACTTTGCCGTGTCCATTGTCCCCGGATGGCATACCACCATCTTCCCACCCTACTTCGTGGCAGGTGCCATCTTCTCTGGCTTTGCCATGGTGGTCACGCTCCTTGTGATTGCCCGCAAGATCTACGGCGTGGAAAACATCATTACGGTGGACCACCTGGAGAAGATGAACATCATCATCCTGCTCACGGGTACGATGGTCGGCTTCGCCTACATCACCGAGTTCTTCATCGCGTGGTATTCGGGCGTGCAGTACGAGCAATATGCGTTCGTCAACCGCATGTTTGGTCCGTACGCATGGGCCTACTGGACCATGATGTCGTGCAACCTCTTCTTCCCCCAGTTCTTCTGGTTCAAGAAGCTGCGTCGCAACATCACGTTCATGTTCATCATCTCGATTTTCGTGAACATCGGGATGTGGTTCGAGCGTTTCGTGATCACGGTCACGTCGCTGCATCGCGACTATCTGCCCAGCTCCTGGGACTACTACACGCCAACGGCTGTGGACGTACTGACGTTTGTTGGAACGTTCGGGCTGTTCTTCACCCTCTTCCTGCTGTTCCTGCGCTTCATGCCGATGGTGGCCGTTGCGGAGGTCAAAGGCATCATGCCTGAGGCGGATCCGCATTTCTACGATCATGAGGGCGATGGCCACCATGCCGAGCATGCGGTAGAACCGTCCACCCAGCAGTAACCCGCTAACGAGTATCACAATCCACGCAGCCATGCTGAATCAACTGGCACGTGACGTCAAGGCAAGCATGAGCATCTATGATGCCGGCGATGACAAGGTCTATGGCCTGCTCGCCGAGTTTGCCCATCCTGGAGAGCTCCTGCATGCCGCCGAAGCAGTGCGTGAGGCGGGATTCCGTCACTTCGACACCCATTCCCCGTTCCCCATCCACGGAATGGACAAGGCCATGGGTCTTGGTAATTCCATCGTTGGATGGATCACCCTGGGTGGGGGGATTACCGGCCTTTCCCTGGCCACGCTGATGCAGTGGTGGATGGGCGCGGTTGACTACCCGATCAATATTTCCGGGAAGCCTTTCTTTGCCGTCGAGCCTTCCATCCCCATCATGTTCGAGCTGACGGTACTGTTGGCATCGCTGGCCACGGCCGCCGGTATGTTTGCGCTGAACGGCCTGCCCCGCCCGTACAACCCGCTCTTCTACTCGAAGAACTTTGCCCGGGTAACGGATGACGCCTTTTTCCTGCACATTGCCGCCAGTGATACCAAGTTCGACCGTGATGCCACGGCCCAGATGCTGGAAAAGCTTGGTGCCAGCAATGTCGAAACCATTCACGATCACGGAGTGGAGGACCAGGACTGAAGGAAGCCCCGGAGCTCCTCACAACCAGGATCATGACGAAACGAACACATTACATTGCCCCGGCCCTTTTGATGGCAGCCCTTGTGCTGTCGACGGGCTGCCAGGGGTCGCTCTCGGACAAGCCACCGGTTCACCTGAACCAGAACATGGACTTCCAGGAGCGCTTCGATGCGCAGGAAGCCAACGCCTTCTTTGCTGACGGACGTGCCATGCGCGCTCCCGTCCGAGGCACGGTCGCGCGCGGCGAACTCAAAGACGACACGGCACTCTGGGCCGGACGCGATGCATCGGGAGCCTTCGTTGCAGACAACCCACTGACGGTGGATCTGGCGCTGCTCGAGCGCGGCCGCGAAAAGTATGACATCTATTGCAGTGTCTGCCATGGCTTGGCCGGAGACGGACAAGGTATCATCATGACGGGTGGCTATGGCTACGTACCAGCACCTACCTATCACAGCGACATGTTGCGTGCTCAGCCCGACGGCTACATCTACGATGCCCTGACGTGGGGCATTCGAAGCATGCCGGGCTACGGAACGCAAATCAAAGTGGAAGATCGCTGGGCCATCGTGTCCTATATCAGGGCGCTGCAGCGCAGTCAAGCCGCCTCGGTTGATGATGTACCCGAGAGTGAGCGATAGGCCCGATACGCATCCTCATTGCAACCATGTGATCCCGTCCGCGGGTAACCAAGAAGCGAAAGCGAATGTCTGAGACCGTAAAACGCAGTAATCCGCTGGTCTGGCTGATCGATCCGTTGAAATCAACGGCCAGCCACGCCGACCCCGTGTATCGTTTTTCGTGGTCTCAGGCCGCGTGGCTGTTGCCCCTGGCCGTCGGGATTGCGGGCCTTGTGGTCAGCGCCGTGGGATGGGCCACCGATTCCCATCAGTTTTATTTCTCCTATCTGATCGGCTGGGCGTTCTGCCTGTCCATTGCACTGGGAGCCTATTTCTTCGTAGTCATCCAGCACCTCACGAAGGCCCGCTGGAGTGTCGTGCTGCGACGGATACCCGAGACGCTCCTCTGGTCATTCCCGTTGCTTGCCGTCTTGGGTATCCCGGTCATCTTCGGCATGCATGATCTCTACCACTGGACGCACCACGACCTGATTGACCCCGCCAGTCCTACCTATGACCCGATCATTGCTGGAAAGGCGGGTTACCTGAATACGCCGTTCTTCCTGGCTCGTCTGGCCTTCTACTTCATTGTGTGGACGGTCGTCTCGCACAAGCTGTACACGCTCAGTATCCAGCAGGATGTGGATCCACAGGCCTCCATTCCACAGCGTCTGCGCAAGATCAGCGCCATCGGCCTCGTCCTTGGAGCCATCAGCACAGCGTTTGCAGGGATGGATATCCTGATGTCCCTGGACCCGCACTGGTTCTCCACCATTTTCGGTATCTATTTCTTTGCCGGCTCCTTCATGGTCATCATGGCCGTCATGGCCCTTTCTGCCATGACCCTGCAGCGTTTCGGCATGCTGAAGGGCGTCATCAGAGTGGATCACTACCAGGATCTGGGCAAATTCCTGTTCGGTTTCACGGTGTTCTGGGCCTATATCGGTTTCAGCCAGTACATGCTGATCTGGTATGGTAACCTGCCGGAGGAAACTCTTTTCTATCGCCACCGCCTTGAACACGGCTGGGAGACCTTCTCTGCCGTGTTGCTACTGGGCCACTTCATCATTCCATTCGTTGTGCTCATCGGTCGTTGGGCCAAGCGGCTCATGCCTCTGCTGGGCTTCATGAGTGTCTGGATGATCGGGATGCACTGGTTCGACTATTTCTGGGTTGCTGCCCCTGTTCTTCACGGCGACCACGCCACGCTGAGCCTGTATGATATTGCTGCCTGGCTGGGACTGTTCGGTGTGTTTGCCGGTGCATTCATGTACCGTCTCAGCCGTCACCCGCTCGTTCCGCAGCGGGACCCCAGACTGCACAAGTCCCTCACGTTCACCAATACCTGACCTGATCCAATTCCATGGGAGACGTACAAACCCACCCGGGTGTAGAACCTGAGGACATCAACACGGGTACGCTGTTTCGTGTCATCGGCGCCTCGTCGATCGTAGTGGCTGTGTTGGTCATCATCGGGTTCAACATATCCATGCAGAAGTTCAAGGAAGTTCAACTCGAAGTCACGGAACTGACCGGCTATCCAGCGCTTCACGAGACCCAGATGATGGGGGCCTCCAAACTTGCGGGCTATACGCGGCAAAGTGACGGAACCTACCGTATTCCGATCGAGCGCGCCATGGAACTTGAAGCCCGCGACGCTCAGTAAACCCCTCTCTTTCGGCACGGCGAACTAATCCAGTCAACGACGCATTATCGGACGCCTATTCCGTCATAGCATGCTCATGGTGCTGCTGGTCCTTCTTGGTCAGGCCCCCGTCCGGGCTCAAGCAGATCAGGAACAGGCCGCCACTGATTTGCCTGGTGCACTGCGAGGCGTCGGAGTGGATGAGCAACTGGGAGGTATGCTGCCCGCAGAGGCCACCTTCCTGAATGCACAGGGCCGCGAGGTCACAATCGGGGATTACCTGCAGAAGGGCCGGCCCCTGCTGTTGAACTTCATCTACCACAACTGCCCGATGCTGTGTAGCATCACGCTCGAGGCGCTCGGCATGACGCTCTCCGACATGGACTGGACGCCGGGTCAAGAGTTTGACGTCCTCTCCATCAGTTTCGGTGCCGGCGAGACTCCTGAAATGGCTGCGGCCGCCAAGGAGCGCATGATCAAGCGGCTTGGAAGGGAGGAAGCGGCGGAAGGCTGGCATTTTCTGGTTGGCGACTCAACCAATATTGCGCGCATTACCGAATCGGTGGGTTACTCGTTCAAGTGGGTGGCCCAGACCCGTGAGTATGCCCATCCCGCTGTGTTGGTGTTCGCCGGAGAAGATGGCAAGATCACACGCTATTTACATGGTCTCGACCTGCCTGCGGAGGATGTTCGCAAGGCGTTGGTGGAGGCTTCGCAGGGAACGGTCGGTTCAGCAGTAGATCAGATCCTGATGTTCTGCTATCAGTATGATCCCGACTCGAATTCCTATGTCATTCATGCAACAAACCTGATGAAACTCGGTGGAATCCTGACGTTGTTGGTCATCGGCATCGGTCTTTTCGTTTTCTGGCGAAAAGAAAGCCACGGCCATACGCTGCGTATTCCCCGCCCCGCATCACGTTGATCACTCAAGCAAGAGGAAGAATCCACAATGGGCGATAACGGATCTGTATGGCTGCCCGATCCCGGTACGGCTCTCGCAGGAGAAGTTGACTCGCTGTTCTGGTTCGTGTTCTGGACCAGTACTGTCATGTTTGCCATGGTCGTTCTGGCCAAAGTGTACTTCATGGTGAAGTACAAGCGGAAAGACGATCGTGACGTTCCTGCGCCGGTCGAGGAGAGCAAGATTCTCGAGGCGGCCTGGATTGTCGTACCGACGATTCTCGTTCTGATCGTGTTCACCTGGGGCTTTGACGTATTCGTCAAGCTGAGCAGTGCGCCGCCCGACGCTTACCAGATCAATGTCCGGGCACAGCAGTGGTCATGGGAGTTTGCCTACGACGAAGGGGCTACTTCCTACACGGAACTGTATGTACCCGTCGGTCGGCCGGTCAAGTTGAATATGACGTCTGCCGACGTACTGCACTCGTTCTACATACCCTCCTTCCGCGTCAAGCACGACGTGATTCCGAACAGGTATACATCGGTCTGGTTTCAGGCGGAAGAAGCCGGAGAGTACAACATTCATTGCACAGAGTACTGTGGAACACAGCACTCAGGCATGAATGCCAAGGTTGTAGCCGTCTCCGAAGAAGACTTTGCCGCCTGGATTGCAGAGCAGAGTCAGGATCTTCCCCCGGCGGTACTGGGACAGCAGGTGTTTGCCCAGTGCCAGGCGTGCCATTCCATTGACGGCACACCGGGTATCGGTCCAAGTCTGGCCGGCATTTACGGCGAGGAGCACGAGTTCACGGATGGATCAACGGCTGTCGTGGATGACGACTACCTGTTGGAATCCATCATCAATCCGATGGCAAAAATCCGCAAAGGATACCAACCCGTCATGCCCGCCGGATTCTCTGCACTCTCCCAGAAGCAGCTCGACGGCCTGGTCGCCTACATCAAATCGCTCGAGTAGGCGGATCATCTGATCACTTCAAGGAATCGACAAGCGCATACCCCAATGAGTCATTCTGCACCCGGGTTGAACTATCTGAACCATGCCAAGGGCTTCAAGTCATGGGCCCTTTCGCTGGATCACAAACGAATCGGCGTCATGTACATGGTTGCCGTGTCCCTGGCCTTCCTGGCGGGCGGCATCCTGGCCCTTCTGGTCCGGCTTGAGCTGCTCGGACCGGGAGAAACCATCATGGGACCGGACGCCTACAACCAGTCCTTCACGCTGCATGCCGTGTTGATGATTTTCGCCTTCATCATCCCGGCCATTCCTGCCGTCATGGGCAACTTCGTGCTGCCCATCCAGGTGGGAGCCAAGGATGTGGCCTTTCCCCGGCTGAACCTTGCCTCGTTCTACATCTACCTGATCGGGGCCGCCATCGCCATGACGGCGCTGGTCAACGGGCGTATTGATGGGGGTTGGACCTTCTATGCTCCGTACTCCACGAGCATTGGCAACGGCATCCTGTGGGTGACTTCAGGTGTGTTTGTCATGGGCTTTTCGTCCATCCTTACGGGCCTGAACTTCATCGTGACGGTTCACAAGATGCGCGCCCCGGGATTGACCTGGAACCGTCTTCCGCTGTTCATCTGGTCCATCTACGCCACGTCCATCGTACAGGTATTGGCGACGCCCGTCATCGGGATCACGGTCTTGTTGCTCTTCCTCGAAAAAGCCCTGTCGATCGGCATCTTCGACCCTGCACTTGGTGGAGACCCGGTCCTGTTCCAGCATTTCTTCTGGTTCTACTCGCACCCGGCCGTATACATCATGATCCTGCCGGCCTTCGGGGTCATTTCGGATCTGATGGGGACATTCTCCCGTCACCAGGTATCGGGCTACAAGTTCGTCGCCCTTTCCTCCGTAGCCATCGCCTTTCTGGGCTTCCTCGTCTGGGGGCACCACATGTTCGTTTCCGGTCAGTCGGCGGTTTCATCGATCGTCTTCTCCTTGATCACGTATCTGATCGGTATACCGACAGGGGTCAAGGTGATCAACTGGGTGCAGACCATGTACAAAGGATCGGTGCAGCTCAAGAGCCCGATGCTCTACGCCATCATGTTCCTGTTCACCTTCTCGATCGGTGGATTCACAGGCATCATGCTCGGCGTGTTGGCAATCGATGTGCACTTGCATGACACGTACTTCGTTGTTGCCCACTTCCATTATGTGATGATGGGCGGCAACGTCATTGCAGCCCTTGGAGGCCTGCACTACTGGTGGCCCAAGTTCTTCGGCAAGATGTACAACGAGACCCTGGCCAAGATTGCCGCCATCCTGGTCTTCACAGGGTTCAATGTGACCTTCTTTCCGCAGTTCATCCTGGGCGCGCAGGGCATGCCACGTCGGTACTACGACTACCTGCCTCAGTATGAGGGGCTGCATGCGCTCTCGACCTATGGCTCATGGATTCTGGCAGCCGGCCTCTTCCTCATCGCGGGGTATCTGATCGCGTCGTTCTTTACTGGAAAGAAAGCAGGTCTCAACCCATGGGGGGCACTCACTCTCGAGTGGACGCACACGACGACGCCACCGGATCACCACAACTTCCATGACACGCCTGTCGTTACGCGTGGTGCGTATGACTACCATTTGGCCGGTCATCTCTTCCAGAACGGTGGTGAAGTCACGGAGCTGGACCTGGGAGGCGATGGCGCTGGTGCCGCTCCAGAGGTGGCTCCTCTTTCCCACGAACCCGCTCACTGACCAGGCCGGACGGCTTTGAACTGAACTGACAAACCATGGCAAACCCGCACACCAATCAACCTGCTCACGTCAAGCACTACTTCGTGTCATCGGAGCAGCAGTTTGACGCAGCCAAAATGGGGATGTGGCTGTTTCTGGTCACAGAGATCCTGCTCTTCTCAGGCATGTTTGTGGCGTACACGATCTACCGGTCGTGGCACCCCGAAACGTGGGCGGCGTTGTCGACGGCATTGGACTGGAAGCTCGGCGGGTTGAACACCATCGTACTGCTGGCCTCCTCCTTTACCGTAGCCATGGGCATCAATCAGATCCAGCGCGGGAATCAGAAGGGACTGCTCATCAACCTGGTCCTGACCTTCGTGTTTGCTGGCATGTTCCTGGTGGTCAAGTACTTTGAGTACAGTGCCAAATTCGAGCATGGTCTCTTTCCTGGTGCAGCATTCGATCCGCACGGCGTATCGCACGGATTTGACTATGCAACCTATAATGTGCCCTACGGCCCCCAGTTTTTCTCCATCTACTTCGTGATGACCGGCATCCACGGTTTCCACGTTCTTGTCGGGATGGGGCTTTTTGCCTGGATCACAGTGAAGGCCCTCAAGGGGCGCTTTTCTGCCGAGTATTATACACCGGTGGAGAATGCAGGTCTGTACTGGCACTTGGTGGATATCATCTGGATCTTCCTCTTCCCGCTGCTCTACCTGATCTGACGTCCGAATGCGGTCTCGCGCCGCACGGCATGTCCCCAGAGGCGCCTGCACAGCGAAGCAGGTCAGCCAGATTCCTTCCCGCTCGACACCCTATCCATAAACACGATGTCACAAGAACACGGACACCACATCGTTCCCGTCAAGTTGCTCGTCACCGTATTCGGTGCGCTCGTCTTCCTGACGGTGCTTACCGTCGTGCTGGCCCAATTCCATTTTGGTGCGCTTGAAGTACCCATTGCACTGGCCATCGCTTTGACCAAAGCAGTATTGGTTGTCACCATTTTCATGGCGTTGAAATGGGACAACAAGGTCAATGCCACCATTCTGGCTGTAGGGACCCTGTTTGTGATCGTGTTCATCTCATTCATTCTGCTCGACACCGAATTCCGCGGCGATTTGAGCAATACCACCAAGATGACAATCATGGAGCAAGAGCGGGCCGAGCAGGCGCTTGAAGGTCGGGAGCCGAGCCGCTCTGATATCTCCTTCAACCGCTGAGGCGCTTCTCTCCAAACCACCTGCTGCGACAGGGCAAAAGGGCCGGGCGATCTGTGATCGCCCGGCCCTTTTTTTACTCGCCGTGTAACAACATGAAGGCCCCGAGCGTTGATACGGCATGCAAGCAGCCATTCTCATACCTGCGCTGGCATCCTTGGGAGCTCTTCTCGTCTGGATGGCATGGGCCGCCGTCCAGATTCTTCGGGAGGAAGCCCCGGCGCAGCACACAACGTGGGTAGAGGAGGAGCGCATGATAGCGGGTCAGCGCCCCGTTCGGCTAGCCGACATCCGGACCAGAGAGGCAGAACGCGTGTCCATGGGTCCTGATAACCGGGACTACCACTGGGATGAAGGCTTCTCCTTGGGATGGCCGGAGCACTGGACTGAAGACCTGATCGCGCGGCGTAACTGAGACTGGGTTTACCTGGATCACACGTACACGCCCCGGTGGCCTGCGCAGATCAACGGAATTCTGATCCTGCTCTCGCCCCGGCGTACTCACGGGGCTACTTCATCGTCTCGAGATGCCCGTTCAAGAACGATGCAAGCGATTTGTATCCGGCTGACAGGGTTTTACGCAGATTCGGATCATCCACACCCATGTGACCCGTCACGATCTTGACCATCTGACACAACGTTCCGTGCGTTGCAGCGACGTAGGCAACGGCATACCCGGACATGTCGCTGATATCCGCAATGCGTTGCCAATACGATAATTCAGTAGCTCCCTGAACCGTGTGATCCTGCGTGACGAGTGTGACTTCCCGCAATGATTCGAACGGAGAGCTGAGAGGCATGCGTGGATACGTGGGTGCCGAGAGCTCGATCCGATCACCCTCGAAAACCTGTGTTACGTTCAAGAGATCGCCAACAAGGATATCCTCCCTGAGTGCCGTGCAGGTGCCCGCGTGAACAATCGTAGACAGGTTGTTCGCTTGCAGCAGACGCTCGGTCCGTAGTGCTGCCTTGATTTTGCCGACACCCAGGATAGACACCAGAAAATGATCATCATGGAACGACTCGCCTTCACCGAGACCGTCAAACCGGCCGCGTTCGTATGTTGCCAAAAATGGCTGCGCTTCTTCTACAGTGGAGAAAACAATTCCTGTCATTGAACAGTCTTTAGGGATCTGGGTATAGCTCGGGCAATGGCCCAACCTGGTGCCTGCGGGCACAGCCGCCCGGTCCTGATTGGTACGTGGTAAGAAACGAACAAGCGTCTCAGAATGAAAGTTGTCGACCTGTTGACCGAAGGAGATAATCCTCAGGTGTCGTTTGAAATCGTGCCCCCCAAGCGGGGCAGCACGCTCTCGGAGATCCTTGAAATCGTGGATGAACTCAGCGAGTTCGATCCTCCCTTTCTGGATGTCACCTCACACAGCGCGCAGGTCTATTATGAGGAGCAGAACGACGGCAGCTGGCGTCGCCACGTAAAACGTAAACGGCCTGGCACGCTGGGTATGTGTGCAGCCATCAAGGGTCGATTCGGGATTGAGACCGTGCCCCATCTACTCTGCCGTGGGTTTACGCGGGAGGAGAGTGAGGATGCGCTGATCGAATTGAACTATCTGGGCATTCACAATGTCATGGCCCTGCGTGGCGACGATACCGGGTTCCAAAAACCGATTTCTGTTGATCGCACGCGGAACGAATACGCGATCGATCTGGTCAAGCAGATTGCCGACATGAACCGTGGGCAGTACCTCGAAGAACTGATTGATGCGGCTCCTACTGAATTCTGCGTCGGGGTTGCGGGGTACCCGGAAAAGCACTTCGAGGCACCCAACATTACATGGGATGTCCTGAATCTGAAACGAAAGGTGGATGCGGGAGCCGATTACATCACGTCGCAGATGTTTTTTGACAACGCGCCCTTCTTGGACTTCGTTGAGCGCTGCCGCGACGTCGGCATTACGGTACCCATCGTTCCGGGATTGAAGATCCTTACCCGGAAGCGCCAGCTACAAACCCTGCCCGCACGGTTTCATCTTCAGATTCCGGAAGCACTCGCTGCTGAATGTGAGGCAGCAAAAAACGATAGCGAGGTAGCAGAAATTGGAATCCGCTGGGCGCTGAAGCAGTGTGAGGGACTGATGGAGGCCGGCTTCAGCAATCTGCATTTCTACATCATCCAAACGCCACAGCACGTTCGTGAGGTCGTGGGGGCGCTACGGAAGATGGCCTGAACGGGCGCTCGTGGCGATGGCCCTGCCCGGGTCGACGGGCCTCTGGTGTGCGCCCAAACGCATCTACCACGCCAGTATGCACCCCAGCCACCGTGTTTCGGGACGAGGGCAGCCCTTGGCGGAATCAGTCGTCCAGCAAAGCCAGATAGCGGTCCTCGAGCACACGCATGGCGTCCCGCTGCTCGGGCGTCGCGTCGTCAAGACCGCATAGGTGGAGCATTCCGTGGACGGCATAGCGCTCCACTTCCTGCTGGACGGTTGCGCCGAATTCTGCATGCCGCTCCATTGCCGTTTCTACATCAATGTAGATTTCTCCTTCGACAGGATCGTCTTCCAAAAGAAAGGAGATGACATCCGTATGCCAGTCATGTTCGAGCCAGGTCGTATTGAGCGCGAGCACCGTATCATGATCGGCAAACACAACGCCCACGGATGCACAGCTGCGACCCTGGCCCTCAAAAACTAGCTGTGCCATTCGCAACACCCGCTTTTCGTCCGGGCAGAGACGTGCATCAACCCCGTCGCAGGTCGAAACGGATACGGTGGCCTCTGGAAGGTCAGCCAAGGTCGCCAAACAGGTCTTCGGTCACGGACAGGGCCACACTGCTCATGATGAGTTCAGGCGCCAAGCGGGTAAAATCAGTCGACAACAGCTTGGTATCCACATTGGCATAGAGCGAGCACCCAGCATTGCGCTCCACAACCAAGCCGTTAGCTGTGTCACCGCTGCGTGCCACAAAAAGAACTTCCCCCAGATCTTTACTGCTCATGAACCCGGTACATCCTTGAAGTTGCAGGAAGGATGCGGGCGCGTATACGGATACCAGGGTCGTTGCATCGGTACCTGTGAGTCCGGGGGAGGAGACATGCCGATGCAGCTCCAGGGTAATGCGACGGCCACTTTCCTCATCCGACAATTCAAACCGAGCAAGCGAGTCGTCCGTCTTGGCTTTTACACCCAAAACGGCCTCGATGCGCTCGATGTCAGCGTCGGAAAACGAAAACGGCATGGTCACGTGGGTACTGGCCTTGTGGGGTGCTGGATGAAGCCAAAGATACCTGCTCCTCGACCCAAATCCAATGCACGAACCGTGCTCTGGAGCCGCTCGGAGCATCGAGACCGCGGGGGGAACCCCTCGATTGGCAGCCGATTATCTTTCCCTCGACCGGAAAGCCTGCAGGTGTCCGACCACCTGTTTCATCAGCCACGCATCGCAGAATGACATCTCCTCGAACCACGCTGTTCCTGGCCGCTCTGATGGGGGCGGCCGGCGTAGCTGCCGGTGCTTTCGGCAGCCACATGCTCTCTGATGTACTATCTCCGGGGCGGATGAGCACCTACGGAACGGGCATTGCCTACCTGCAGTGGCATGCCGTATACCTCCTTGTGCTCTCCTGGATCAGCATGCAGCATGAGAATCGGGCCTTTTTGTGGGCCCGCCGATGCGCGCTGGGTGGCATCCTTTTCTTTACCGGCAGTCTGGTAGCCCTCTCGCTAACAGGGATATCCCTATTGGGAGCGGTCGCTCCGATCGGTGGGACCCTGCTTATTGCTTCCTGGCTCCTCTCGGCATGGGGCGCTCGTCAGCTCGCAAACTGACTTATTCGCCCTCTTCCTCGAAAAGGAGCGTGATGCTCGGCGCCAGTCCGTGCTCCCGCGCCAACCGAAGCAGCGCTTCGGCAACGCCTTCGGGCGATTCAAAGGTTTCCACCTCTCGGGAGTCCACGGCCAAGGCATACCCGATGTCATCGGGTTCTCCGGGCTCGTAGTCCTCCCACTCGGTTGCTTCCTCAAGTACAAAGAGCCCATCCTCGGGGGCGAAGGAAGCAACGAAGCGCTCACACTGCTCTTCGGTATCGATCAGGCTCAGGTTTCCCAGAGCCTCGTACTCTTCGTCATAGAAGAGCGTCTCTGCAATCAGACGCAGCACGAACTGGTCAGTATCAAATACAGGCATGAGTTGGCACCTTGCGGCTTTGAGTGCAAAAAACGATCAGTGAGTGGTTTCGCCCTCAAGATACGCCGTGAGCCAGGCCGCTGCATCATCGGCCTCAAAGATGGTGATGTCTGCCTCAAAGACCTGGCCCGTGTGAAAGGCAATCCGGTTTTCGACCTCCACCCGGTCCAGCTTTTCAAGCAATTCCATTTCCATCGATCCGACGCCACGATCAGTAATGCCACAGGGCACGATCATGTTGAAATGATCCAATTGGGGTGAGACATTCAGGGCAAATCCATGCATGGTAACCCAGCGGCTGCACCGTATGCCCATCGCGCACAGCTTGCGCTCATTGCCTTCTTCGGCAGTTACCCAGACTCCGGTGCCCTTGTCGAAGCGGCTTGCCTGGATTCCAAAATCAGCACATGTGCGAATGATGACTTCTTCCAGATCGCGCAGGTAGCGGTGAATGTCGGTATAGAAACGGTCGAGGTCCAGGATAGGATACCCCACGATCTGTCCTGGACCGTGATAGGTGATGTCGCCGCCGCGGTCTATGCGGACGAAGGTGGCTCCGGCTGCCTCGAGCTCTGCCTGCGTGGCCAGCAGATTGGATTCGTCACCACTCTTGCCGAGTGTAAAAACAGGCGGATGCTCTACCAGCAGGGCAACATGGGGAAGGTCCTTCGGAGCCTCCGAGCGTTTGTTGGCCACAAGATGCTGTTGCAGTCGCTTCTGTAGATCCCAGGTCTCGACATAGTCGACGCGTCCGAGGCGACAAAAAACGATCCGTTGGCGATTCATGGGCATGATGACTCAACGTTTCAGGTAGACACGCGGATCAGTTGGCAATGCTGACGCGGATATTGAACGTGCCATTGATGTTGACCGAGGATGGCTGACGCGAGTCCTGCGAGTCAAACTTCTCATACTTGAGCGTGAAGTCCGCCTGTACCCTGTTCGAGAACTGGTATGCGATGCGCGGTGTCATGATCAGACGCGTATGGGCCGTGACGAGGGAGATATTGTCTCCTTCCAGTGCATTCTGGAGGGTGAATTCCGGATCGGTGATGGCCTGTTCCAAGGCACGACGCAGTCGAAGGCGCTGGTCAAGGGTCTCGCTGCGGGTAATGTTCAGCTGGAGCTGGAGCCGGTTGTTCAGCTTACGGAAGAAGGGCAACTTGAGGCCTGATTTCTGATAGCTGACCGTGACACCAAGCTCGGTCGTTTTGTTTTCACTGACCTCGAAGTTGGCCGTACTCAGGGAATACGAATTGCTCTTGGACCAGGTGAAGCCCGTCGAGATGGCGCCCTTCCAACTGATGTCGACACCGATCAGGGGCCGGAAGCTCTCGTTGATGCGCACGTTGTTGACCTGGTATTCCTCGACGACAAACTGGATACGGCGCGAGCCCAGGTCGACCGTACGAAGCGTGTCGTCCGAGGCGAAGGCCGTATTGGTATTGAAGTCGGCTGCGTAGTCTCCAGAGTAGGCGTGACGCAGCGATACGCTTTGGGTCAGGCGGCGTAGAATGGGCCAATCGGATAGCCCCGAATACGTCACTTGCCAGGTTGGTTTCGGAAACGGCGCAATACCCAGTTGGTCCACGGTGGCCGAACCCCGTACGAATGCTTCGCGGAAATCATTCACGACCGAGGCGTTCGTCAGCGTGGAGCGGCCATTCCCATCCGCATCCGGAATCAGGATCGGATCCTCTTGCCCCGTTGCAATCAGATCCGAGGTGAAGGTGTTCAGCTGGGATTGGAACAGATCGAGGTAATTTGCCCCGAAGGCCCAAATGGATGCCTTGTTATTTCCGCTCTGGGTAATCGTGGTGTCGATGCCCACCATCATACCGAGGTCGTCGAGAGCCGGGCGGAATGTATACGTCTGGCTCTCGGACAGATCCAGATTCCAGTTGAGTGTGACATTGAGTGCCTGGGACGGGTTCAGTGTGGTGCGACCCTGGAACCGTTTGCTGTCGTTCAGAAGGTCGGATACCTGCAGGGACGGATCCACGATGCGGTCCTCAATATCGAACTGCCGATCGAATCCGAAGCGGTACCCAAGTGATGCACCATTTCCCTTGAGGGCATCCCGCAAACCGTAATAGGTCGTTACATCGAGCACATTACCATCGGCATCAAGGACTGGCGTCCCCACATTGGAAGAGGACGATGTGCGCGAATCCTGATACGTCAGGTTGAAGTCCCGAATACCCGTCGCGGTCAGCATCAGCTGGCGGGCATAGGAATAGAGACGTCCCTTGAACCCGGGACCTCGGTCCTCCTGTGTCTCCTCGGTAGGCGGTCCCTGCGCCGCGGGATTATCAGGGGATTCCTCTTCGTTTTCCTTGGCTGCTCGACGTTCCTCCCGCGCCTTTGCCTTCATCCGCCTTGCGGTTTCCTTCGCCCGCTGATACTCGTCTTGGGCGTCTTCAATGGATTCATAAAAGGCGAACTTGCGCCACAGGTCCTGGATTCGAAGCGAGACGCCACCGCGTAATTCGACACCATTGCGGATGGCGGCTCCATTGTTTCTACCTACCGGCCCGTTTTGCCAGTCAAACGTGGCATTGTAGCCAATGTCCTGAATCTGAAGCCAATTCAGGAAGCCGATGGCTCGGAGTTGAGGGCGGAAAGAGGCCCGGAACACCTGTCCGTGGGTTTCCGTCCGTGGTACGATGCCTCCCGAGAGGAACCTGCCTAGCACGTTCGGACCGGAGACCACACTCAGCTGTCCCACCTCGAACGCGTTTCCGAGCTGGTTCTCCGCCAGCAGACCGGCGGCAATGGCCTCGTCAAGCTGGATGCCAAAAAGGGTCGTATCCGGGGTGACCACATTGTAGAGCGTATCGACACCGGCTGTATTGAAGCTTTGTTGCGTCTTCGTATCGAAGCTCAGATTCAGGAAGTTGAAGGGGTTGTACTGGAACTGGAAATCCCGTCCGTGGCTGAAGGTATGCTTCTCACGCAGCGGAAAGCGAACCTCGAACGGCGTAGAAGTCGTGTCACCGGCGGCAACCACAGGGCGCTCCCGGGTCTGGGAGAATTGGCGTCGGAAGGATCCCGAGGTGGATACCAAAGACGGCAGGTAGTTGAAATTCAACCCACCAAGCGTGCGCAGCAAAGGCACACCGTCAAGGAAAAAGAAGGGGCGAAGCGTCTTTGGATTACGGCTCTGGAAACGATATCCCATGGAGCTGGACCAGCGCCAGGAGTCATTGACCTCCTGGGACGGGCTGCGGCCATTGGACTCGGCCTGGGAGTAGGACAGGGAGATCCCATCGACCGTGTTGCGCAGGATCTTGTTGCGCGATCCCGTTTTGCCCAACCGTGTGGACAGGCTTTTGGACAGCGTGTACGTCTGTGCAGCCTCTGTAGCCTCGGTTCGGGCCGCCTCCTTCTCCTGAACCGTCAAGTCTTCCCGCTGGTCAATCTGATCCAGGATTTCTTCCAGCCGGATGTCACCCCGCGTTGGTGAGAATCGGGGTGTGGTCGTGTTCGATTGGATCTGGACATTGACCGGTAAGGTCCACCCGAAACGCTCGGGTATGAGCTTGTCGGCATTGACCTCTGTTGTCACGGTCCAGTTGTTGATGTTCAGCTGCTCACGCTCTCCGAGACTTGAGGAAAGCGAACCGAAGCCATCGGTCTGGCGCTGGAAACTGGCTTTCACACGGCCCAGGTCAGCCAGCTTGATATCCATGTTCGAGAGTGCAGCCCACCCGTTTTCCGAATCATATCCGGCCACGCGCAGCTCGTTGACCCACAGCGTGATGTCCTCGAGGATGTACTCGGATCCGAACAGGGTGGAGTCAGCCGGGTTGCGTACCCCGATGACGATGGCGTTGACCTTGCCGAGCGATGGCGTGCCCCTGATGCCGAGGCGCGTCCCGGGTGGGGCAAAGAGCGAGGCGTCCGGCGAATCGGCCGTGGTAAGCTCACCCCCTGTGGTGCTCCAGAAGGTGGAATCGGTCGGAAAGGCGATACGGTCCCGCGCAACCTTGAGCTGGTTCAGCGCTCCGAGTTCGATGTTCATGGACCCGAGATCACGGAACTGACCTTCGTAATCAACGGCCGTTCGCCACAACTCATCCGAGTTTCCGGCGGTCTCATAGCTGGGCGTCAGTGGCTGCTCGTACTCGTAATAGTCGTTGGTTTCATTTGAGCCCAGGCGCACGAACAGGGTGGCTTTGGTGCGGCTCTCCTCCAGTGGGAGCGAGGCCAGATCGGTTCCGTCGGCCAATTGTCCATGCGCATGCACGAACATGCGAAGGTTCGAGTATTTGAGCAGGTCTACTCCGGCATTCTGTGTTTTGAAGATGGCCCGTTGCTGCCCCGGACCCAGGTTCTCGGCACGGATGACCAGGGACTGCTCCCGTGCATTCTGGACGCGGCCCGACGCGAGGCGCGACTGACTGACAACAGCCCCGATGGGGGGTTGGTAGGTTTCCGCATTTTCCTCGTTGTTGATGCTCGAGATGGTCAGGCGGGTCTCGGTGCCCGTGGTGTCGAAAGGCGTCTCGCGCTCCAACGTGATGGCCTCGGACTTCTGCCACTGGGATCCTACCAGCTCCAGGGAGGCAAAACGGGCTGTAAAGGGCACTTCGTGTCCCGTGGTCCAGATGCGGATGAATTCGATCAGCGAGAAATCCTGGATGTCACCAACCCGACGTGTAAACTGCTGGACAGGAATACGCACCTGATACCATCCGGTACCATTGCCGTCGGCGTCAGCCACCTCTCCAACGATGTAGTCGTCTACACGCTCGGGCACAGCCAGCGAGTCCAGGGAGCGCTTGGAGAGCGGGATTTCATATTGGAAATAACTGTTTTCCGTGTCGACCGTCGAGTTCAGGTTGCGGTCTTCCGAATCCGGGAACCGCGAATTACCGCGGCGCACGGAGGTGTTGTTGGCCAGCTTGGTCTGCGTCTCGAAGGCGTTGAGCTCGTGACCGGCAAAATACCGGCTGAAGTGCTGCTGGAAGGTGGCCGGAGCCGGGTAAAACTCTGAGTTCTGGTAGTACTGCGTATTGCCGAAGTAGTGGTAATCATCCCCGGAGGGGTCGGCCAAGGCCTTTGCAACTTCGGCGCGGTAGCGCGGATCGCTGGAGCCACGGTCCAGGCTGCTGAGGAAGTCTGCAAAGTGGATTTCTTCCGTGGCAAACGGAGGATATTCCGATGAGCCACTTGAGAGGCCGTCCAGACCGAGGTCTTCGGTTCGCCGGGAGGCATCATCAATGTCCACCACGCTGTTCTGGGCCCCGGTCGGGCTGCGTCCCCAGTTCAGGATACCTCCTTCCGTGATGGTTGCTGTCGAGAGCCCATCCTCGTTGTTGAGCTTCTCATCGGGTAGGATATCTTCTGAGATCGACCCCAGATCGACGTACAACACGGCG
>Ga0181588_10001613_pt1 | contig 19970 bp, 15 predicted proteins | sample 071ome_26_FD_148607 | JGI IMG/M metagenome (GOLD analysis project Ga0181588, IMG submission 148607) | Coastal salt marsh microbial communities from the Groves Creek Marsh, Skidaway Island, Georgia - 071409BT metaG (spades assembly) | ecosystem: Environmental > Aquatic > Marine > Intertidal zone...
CAATCACCTGAGGCTCTAGTCCCGTCGGTGGGCGAAGTCTACGTGACCATCAAGCACACCATTACACCGCGCCTCGTTCCGGCGCAACACCTTAAATCCACCCCGACGCCAAGTAAGGTATTCGATGTTCGATCCGCGAACGCGAGGCTGGGCGCGCTCAATCGCCTTTTCTTCTCCCCGCGCCCTGTTGACCAGGGATCCGTCGGGCGATGATTTCCAACGCGGTTTATCCCAATTCCAGTTCCAGGAATTATCAATCTGATTCAATTGACTTAACCCGATGATCAATCAATAACATGAGATATTAATACTAATATTTTGTTTTTATTTACTTTTCAAAAATCATCTTTGACGGACAAGGACGCGGCCGACATTTCCACGATAACCCGAGCGGCTCCAGCCTTGGCCAAGCCTCGGTGCGCGGCTGGGCGAGCTCTACGAAGGCCGCTGCGTATCCCATCCAATGGCCGCGACAGGGATGGAAAACATGGCGCCTGGGACAATCCAGGCCATGAGTGGATTCCCACACCGACCTAAAATCACCTATTTGGCCAACGAATCGATAACCAAACAGCGACGGCAAGCCCGTTCAGGAGCCGATTCCATCGGCGATTCGCGAGAAAACGTTCTCCCAAGGAGCTAACCGCTCCTCTAAATTCTCGGGCCAATACAAGTGACTATCTGGAAGCCAGCACGACGCTGATCGATCTCGGAGAAATCGCCAATCCTCCTGATAGCGCCGCAAGGCGACATGGCACGAGCGACCCAACCCGTGGCACAAGGCGACATTCACGTTCGCTATGGAAATCACATGATCCAGAACCGACATCAACGCGGCGAGTCCATCAATATCGTTGAAAGGGTCCAAGTCTTCGAAACACGCGAGCCGGACGCCGAACTGCTCACGCATCCATTCCATCTCGGATCGTGTCGCATCATATTGCAGGTTCACGAAAACGGCGTTTTCGATCTCGAAGATCGGGCGCCAGTACCTCAGCGCCGCCTCGAAGGATTGGCTTGAGACCGGCTTGCGACTACGCCAGGAGACCCCAATCGTCCGACCCGCCCCCATCGCCGCGAGACGCGCGCGATAGACCGCCGCGCGTGCGTCGTCCGCGACGAGATATCCCCTCGGCGCCGGCGTGGCCGAGCCCTGGGAACGGGTGTTGGCCAGTAGCGGGAGACTCCCGGCCGCGATTTGTCGCCCCGCCCCACCCGTCGCGGCATGTGGCGGATCGGTCCGAGGCACCACGGACGACGCCAGACCGGATCTCTCGAACAAGGTCACCAGACGTGGGTCGCATTCCAGGATCGTCGGATAGTCGGCGAACAGACGCGGCGCGTATCCGGCGAACCAGATCTCGTCGCCGATACCTTGCTCGCCCCAGATCAGCAGCGGTTCGCGATCTGGACCCGGCGCGGCATCCTCCCACGGCGGCTGCGCGAAACTGGGATCCGGCGCGGCGCGCCTGTGCGAGTGTCCCCGCCCCGCCCACCACCGTTCCTCGTACAGCGGCAAGCCGGCCTCGCCCCCCCCCGTGGCGAGTAGCACGTGACCGAGATTGTATTGAAAGATCCGATCGCGCGGCGAAATCGTCAGCGCTTGCCGGAACCACCGCCGCGCCCTTTCGAAATCTCCCGCGTATCGCGCTCGCACGCCGACATTGAAGATAGCGGCCGAAAAACCGGGATTGAGAATCGCCGCCCTTTCATGACACTCGAGCGCCGCCTCGTCCCGGCCGAAGGCCTCGTGGGCCACGCCGGCGCTGTTTTGAACCACCGGATCAAGAGGCAAGGCCAGACAAAGCCGCGTCAGGATACTCTTGATCCAGTCGAACTCCGCCAAATCCCGAAGATCCGGAGTGCGCGCCAACTCACGGGCCGCCTGGCGATTGTCCGGCATCGCGCATAAAATCCGGCGGATCATCGACAGTTGGGCTCCCTCGCCGCCAATACGCCGCGCGGCGCCGAGCAGATCAACACAATCGCGACCCGCCCGGACGGTCGCGCGAAACCCTTGGTTCAATAGCCGCGTCGCGCGATCCGCCTCTCCCAATTCGTCGGCAAGCACGGCGCGCTCAATCAAACCGGCCGCCTCATCGTTCGATCCAACACTGATCAGCCATCCCGCGACCCGATCCGCGCCGGCGATATCTCCAGAAGCCTTGAGAATCAGAAGCAACCGCTCGATCGCGGCCAACAGAGCCGGCTCAAGACACAAAGCACGCCTCAACGGACGATCGGGGTTCCCCGCCACGCCGGTGGATAGCCGGAGATTAGCCTGGTTGACCAACAGCCTCGCCTCGCCGGGCGCGATCATCACGGCGCGATGCAACGCGCGAGCCGCGTGATCGGCTTGTCCCCGAGCACGGAACCCCCCGGCGATGCGCGCGTATCCACCAAATAGATCCGGCGCCGCCAAAACACCCTTATGGGTTGCCCCGTCCGGCGGTCCCGGAAGACCGGGCCCGCGCGGAGATCCGGAAACGGCCGGGCTCATCTGTTCGCTTGGCGTCGCATCGCCCCGGATCAAACGCCCAACCGGCTGGACTCCGGTCGATCCGCGAGTTGCACCCACCCTCCGGTTTCCATGCTCGCGTAAATGGCATGCAGAAAGCCGAGGGTTTTCAGGCCCTCCTCGACGCCCACCGCCACGTCCCGGCGCCCCTCGTCCAAACAACGCAGCACATCGCGGATATAGGGACCGTGGCTCAGCCCGTAGCCGGTCGGCACATCCTGGGAATGACGCTCCTTCACGGTGTCGTCGCCCGCCTGCGGCGTCACCGGCGCCCAGGTCTCGATATTGTTCATCGCCACGCCGCCGACCTTGGCCAAGGCCTTTTCACCGACCAGATGCAAGGAGGCCTCGAAATCCCTCGGGCGGGCCGAGGTGGTCGCCTCGATGGTGCCGAGCGCGCCGCTTTGGAAGCGCACGACCGCGACCGCCGTATCCTCGGCCTCCAGCTTGTTAAGTACCGCCTGACCACTGGCGCAGACCGCCTCGACCGGACCGCCGAGCCAGCGCAGGGCGTCGAGGTGGTGGATCGCCTGTTGCGAGAGCACGCCGCCATCCATGGCCCAACGGCCATGCCATTCGTCGTTGTAATAAGCCTGCTCGCGGCACCAATGCACCCGGACGCCGGCCGTTACCATGCGCCCAAACCGGTCACCGTCCACCGCGCCGCGGAGGAATTGCAAGGCAGGGTTGAAGCGATTCTGCTTGATCTCGGCGCAGATCAATCCCCGCTTCTCGGCTTCCTCTCCGAGCTTTTCGGCGTCGGCTATCCTGAGCGCGATCGGCTTCTCGACGATGATATTGATACCGGCCTTGAGCAGCGCTAGCGCGTGCTCGGCGTGATTACCGGACTCGGTCAGGATGCAGACGATGTCGGGCTTTGACTTGATCAGCCCGTCAATGCCGTCCACCGCCTCGGTCTCCAGCGCTCCGGCCAATTGCTCGCGCTTTCCCGCGACCTTGTCGGCGACCACGACGACGCTCGCGACATCGGTCAACTCGTCGCGAAAGACCTCCAGATAACGCGCCGAGACCCGGCCGCACCCCAAAATTCCTACACGCGCGCGATTTGATGACACGGTTTTCTCCCCAGTTTTGCCCCAGCGGGTTTGCCCAAAGTCCATGCCGGCCGGGCGATGGCGCGCCCGAACCGTCTCACAGGCTCCAATATCGGATCGAACCCGGCAGGGCGCCAGGATCAAATGCCGACTTCACATCCACCAAAACCCCGCCATCCCTCATCAAGCCTACGAGATTATCCAGCGGCATCTCGGTATAGTCCCGATGCGGGACCGTCACCACCAGGGCGTCCAGATCGCCCAACGCGCTCCAGTCACTGAGTTCGACACCGGTTTCCGCCATGAGCGCCTCGGGTTCGGCATAGGGATCATGGGCGAGAACCTCCGCGCCGAAACGGCCCAGTTCCAGAACAATCGCCGGCGATTGGCTGTTACGGAAATCCGAAACGTTTTCCTTGAAGGTCAGTCCGAGCACGCCGATCCGGGCATCGCCAATGGACCGGCCGGACTGCATCACCAGGTCCATGGTGCGCTGCGCCACATGGTCGGCCAACCCCGAGTTCAACCGTCGGGCGGCCCGGATGAGCTCCGGATAGTATCCAAGCCCCTCGGCGCGCGAGATCAGGTAATACGGGTCGACCCCGATGCAATGCCCGCCCACGAGGCCCGGGGTAAAGCGCTGAAAGTTCCATTTCGTCGCCGCTGCGTCGATGACGTCGGAGGTACGGATACCCATCCGGTCAAAGATCATCGCCAATTCGTTCATCAGGGCGATATTCATGTCGCGCTGGACATTCTCGACGACCTTGGCGGCCTCGGCGACCTGAATGGATCCGGCGCGGAATAATCCGGCCTCGATCGCCGGACCATAGATCGCTGCCACCCGCTCCAGGGTCGCCTCGTCCTGACCGGCGACGATCTTGACCACCGATTCGATCGTGTTCAGCGTATCGCCCGGGTTGATGCGTTCCGGCGAATAGCCGAGGCTGAAATCAACGCCCTGGCGCAATCCCGACACCTCGGCGATCAGGGGGCCGCAGACCTCTTCGGTGACGCCGGGATAGACGGTGGATTCAAGCACCACCAGACCGCCCTTGGAAATCACCTCGCCGATGTCACGGCAGGCGCCCCGCACCGGGCTCAGATCCGGGCGGCGATCCGAGTCGATCGGCGTCGGCACCGTAATGATAAAGGCGCTGGCCCGCGCCAGATCCGCCTTGTCGGAGGTAAAGACCAGGTTTTCCGGCGCGTTCAACGGCGCCCCACCGGTCTCGTTCCGGTCAAAACCCGCCCTCAGCCCCTCGGTTCTGGAAGCATCGACGTCATAGGCAATCACCTCGCGATGGTGCCGCCCAAGGGCGAGCGCGAGGGGCAGGCCGACATACCCGACCCCAATTACGGCGATGGCGGTTTCCGGCATGGCTTCTAATCAGTCTTCACTGAGCGGACACTGGACATCGCCGGGCGTTTAGGCTTGGGGCCGGCAAATGTCAATCGCGGTTGGAGTTGGGTGTGCAAAATCAGCGGAAGGTTTGCCTGAAACACCAATTCCGCTAAGAAGGGCCGGTTTTAGACTGATGACGTCCCTTGAAATTCCAAACCTTCGTCCATCAATTGCGCTTCAAGTAACGCGGCAAGGTAATCTTCCATGTCGGTGAAATCGAGATGACCGTCATCCCAAGCTTTATCTGATGCGAGCAGCGCGGCTTCATACCCATCTCTGTTATCCCTTATACGTTCAGGGACAATTCGCCTGCCAGGCAAAAGCGCTCCGGAACGGACGCAAAGCAAAAAATAGCATGCGGCGCGCGCCGTTCGGCCATTGCCCTCAATGAAAGGGTGGATCCAGTTAAGCCGCCACAAACCGTAGGCCGCCAATTCGGTGGGTGTCCAGATGTACCAGTTCTCTTGGACCGTGGATATGAAACGGTCCATCCAATCGTCGACATCGTTAAAATGCGGTGGTTTGTGCCCACCGACATATATCGGCTCCCGACGGAATCTCCCGCCAAACTGTGATATATTCGCAACAGCGACGTGATTTAGAGCCCACAAAAGGTACTTATCGAAGGCCACGGGACCTTTCAGCAAACCAATTTCTATACAATTTGTCAGAAGTTCCTACTGGCGATTCAGGTTTTGTTCCTGAATGCGGTCATAAAGCTCCTGGTTCTCTTCCTCCAGGACGAACATTTCTGTTCTTTCTCTATCTTAAGCAGGAACCTTCAATGTTGCGTTGTGACCACGCGAATTCGTTTTACAGACGCTCTTGCTGACTCTTTCGTTATACGAGAGCCTTTCGGAGCATTGCCATAAACGAAACTCGCGCGTTGTTCCAAAAGCATATCGTCCGTTAGATTGACCGTTTTCGCGCGCTCCAGAAGTGCGTCCAACGTGGGACGTTCGGGCGCGCGTTTGAGGGCTGATTTTCTTTCCACCACGACGATTCTCCCCTCAAGTCTGGAAACGAACCAAATCAGTCTATCGCATCGTGATTCCTAACCCTAGGACATAAGTGTCACGGCTTCCAAAATTTCCACCAGCACTGTTCAATTACGGCTCAACGGCCGTAGCTGTTGTTTGTCCAAGGGAGGAACTGGTTGTCATCAGGTACTTTGGACTAGGAGTGATAAAGCTCAATTCGCGGATTTCGCGACATTGCCCGTATGTGATGTTTTGATTTTTGCCTGCCGCAATGATACCAGCATCGCCGTCGATAGCGGTCCTGTCAGGCATTGGTGGAACGTTCGCCAGAACCGCTAGTATTTGGAGGAATCATGCGCATCGGTAACCTGGACAGCGACGAGCGGGTCATCGTCATCGCCGAGATCGGCAATAATCACGAGGGATCCTTCGACGTCGCGCTCGAGATGGTCGACCGTGCCGCCGAGGCCGGCGTCGACGCGGTCAAGTTCCAGACCTTCAAGACCGAGACATTCGTCGCCCCGAGTCAGGTGGAGCGCTTTGAGCGCATGAAGGGCTTCGAGCTTACCCAGGATCAGTTCGCCGCCCTGGCCGAGCGGGCCAAGGGGGCTGGAATCAAATTCATCTCCACGCCGCTGGACATGCCGAGCGCGATCTTCCTCGACGGCATCGTCGATGCCCTCAAGGTCGCGTCCGGAGACAATACCTTTTATCCGCTGATCGACTTCGTCGCCGGAACCGACAAGCCGGTGATCATCTCCACCGGTTTCGCGAACGAGCAAGAGATCGCCTTGGCCGCGGCTCTGGTCGAGAAGGCCCGCGCGGGCCGCCCGAACGGCGCGGAACTGGCGCTGCTGCACTGTGTCTCGGCCTATCCGGTCGAGCCCGGCGACGCGAATCTTGCCGCCGTGCATCGCCTCGCCAATCGCTTTGGCGATATCGCATCGATTGGATATTCCGACCACACGCTCGGCACCCAGGCCGCGACATTGGCGATCGGGGCCGGCGCCCGGATCATCGAGAAGCACTTCACTCTTGATCGGAACTATTCCGACTTCCGCGATCATCAACTCTCGGCCGATCCGGCCATGATGGCGGATCTGGTGAAAGCGATCCGCGAGGCCGAGACATTGATGGGCGACGGAGATCTCGCCCCCCGCCAGGTGGAACGCGACAGCGAGGTGCCGGTGCGCCGCTCGATCGCGGCGGCGCGGGATCTGCAAGCCGGCCAGGCCGTAGGCCCTGGGGACATCATGTGGATCCGGCCCGGCGAGGCATTCGCCCCGGGGCGAGAGGCCGAGGTGCTGGGCCGCAAGCTCGCCAAACCGGTGGGCGCCGGCGAATTGTTCCGGAAAGCCGACTTCAGCGCCTGACAACCAGGAGACCGTGGCCGGCCCGATCGCCTTTCGGGTCCATGGCTCTCGGTCTTTCAGATAGAGATCGCATCCATGTGTGGCATTGCCGGGGCCATCGGCCCAAGAGAGATATCACCCGACCGGATCGAACGCGCCTGGCATCTGATGCGCCACCGCGGCCCGGACGGGACCGCCAAGCATGTCGAGCGGGTGGCGGGAAGCACCGTCACCCTCCTCTTCGCGCGACTGGCGATCATCGACACCGACCCCCGCGCGATGCAGCCGTTTCACGGCGACGGCTTGGTGATCGTCAGCAATGGCGAGCTCTATAACTACCTGGAGCTGCGTGAGGAACTGCGCGGCATAGGCCATGTCTTCAAGACCGAGGCGGATACCGAGGTCATGCTGGCGGCCTGGCGGGAATGGGGCGAGGACGCGCTGGATCGCATGGAGGGCATGTGGGCTTTCGCCCTGATCGACCGGCACGAGGACCGGGTGGTCCTGTGCCGCGACCGCTTCGGCGAGAAGCCGCTTTATCTTTGGCGGCGCGGCGACACGCTGTATTTCGGCTCCGAGCCCAAGTTCCTGGCGGCGCTGGCCGGCGCCAAGCCGGATGTGAACCTGGAGCAGATCCAGCGCTTCCTGGTGAACGGTTACAAGTCGCTCTACAAACAGCCCCGCACCTATTTCAAGGACGTCATGGAGGTTCCGGCGGCGCATTACATCGCGCTGCGGGGACCTGGCCCGATAGAGCCGAAAGCCTATTGGACGCTTTCCCACAACCCGACCGCGATGACGGCGGAACAGGCGCTCGATGGCGCGCGGGAACGGCTCGAGACGGCGATGAAGATCCGCCTGCGCGCGGATGTGCCGGTCGCCTTCTGTCTATCCGGCGGGATCGACTCGACGACGCTGTCGGGATTGGCGGTCAAGCGTTTCGGCCATGATCTGCACGCCTTCTCGATCATCGACGATGACGAGCGCTATGACGAGCTCGACAATATCGACGCCCAGGTCGCGTTTATCGGCTGCGCCAGCCACAAGGTGCATACCAGCACCGAGGGATTTTTCGAGCGCATGCGGGATCTGGTCGGCTATCACGACATGCCGATCGCGACCCTGACCTATTACCTGCATTCCTTCCTGTCCGAGGCTATCTCCAAGGCCGGATATCGCGTGGCGATCTCGGGCTCGGCCGCGGATGAGCTGTTCACCGGCTATTACGATCACTATGCGTTCTGGCTGGCGGAGATGAGCACCCGGCCCGAGTTTCCTCGGCTGGTCGAGGATTGGCGCGGCAGCTATGGCGCCTATGTTCAGAACCCCGTGCTCCAGGACCCGCTGGTCTTCGCCAAGACCCCGAACGAGCGCGGCCACATCTATCTTAACGCCGAGCTGTTCCAGCAATGGCTGACCGAACCCTTCACCGAGGCGTTCGAGGAAACCCGCTACGGCGACAACATGCTGCGCAACCGCATGCAAAACGAGCTGTTTCGCGAGACCGTTCCCGTGATCCTGCACGAGGATGATCGCAACTCCATGCGTTACTCGGTGGAGAACCGCTCGCCCTATCTGGACCGCAACCTGGCAGAGTTCATGTTCCAGGTCCCGGGCGAGCATCTGATCAAGGACGGCTACGCCAAGTATCTGCTGCGCGCGTCCGGCGAGGGGGTGGTGGCCGATTCGGTGCGCCTCGATAAACGCAAGCGCGGGTTCAACGCGCCGATCGACAGTCTCGTGGATCGCTCTGATCCGGATACCCGCGAGCAATTGCTCTCGGACGGTCCGATTTTCGACATCGTCAAACGCGAGGCGATCGAAAGCTTCATCGATGGTAGCATGGCGGATAACAGCTTCTCGAAGAACCTGTTCAGCTTCATCTCCTCGAAGCTGTTCCTTGAACACCACCGGGATTGGCAACCTTGAAATACTGTGTCCGCTGCATCCTGCCCGACACCCGGCCCGGAATTTTCCTGGACGAAGAGGGTGTTTGCTCCGGCTGTCGGGGGCATGACGACAAGGAGCGACACATCGATTGGCCGGCCCGCGCCAAGGCCTTCGACACCGTTGTCGCCGAGGCCAAGGCTCGCTCCAGTGGCTATGACTGCATCGTGCCGGTCAGTGGCGGCAAGGACAGCTGGTACCAGATCATTACCTGTCAGAAGCACGGCCTCAAGGTTCTGGGTGTCACCTGGAGGACGCCGGGCCGCACCGAGATCGGCCAACGCAATGTCGAGCGGATGATCGAGAAACTCGGCATTGACCATATCGATTTCACCATCAACCCGGATGTCGAGCGCCGTTTCATGATCGCCGCCTATGAACGCAAGGGCGCGACGGCTATACCGATGCACATGGCGCTGTTCGCCATTCCGACGCGTCTCGCGGTTCAGATGCGCGTGCCGCTGGTGGTCTGGGGCGAGAACCCACAGCTCGAATTCGGCGGCGACGAAGCCGATCGGCTCGCCACCGAGCTGGATCTCGACTGGATCGCCAAGCACGGGGTGACCAACCAGACCAGCCGCGAGGACTGGATCGGCGCCGAGGGGCTGAGCGACACGGATCTCGCCGCCTATCGACTGCCGCCCACCGAGGATTTCGAGGCCTTCGCGCCGAAATCGATCTTTCTCGGCTCGTTCTTCAAGTGGAACTCCTTCGACAATGCCAGGATCTCCGGCGAGCACGGCTTTGAAAGCGGGGCCGGGCATCTGAAAACCGGGGTGTGGAGCTTCGCCGATATCGACTGCCATTTCATCGCGCTGCATCACTTTCTGAAGTGGTACAAGTTCGGCATCCTCAGGAGCTTCGATAATCTCTCGGTCCAGATCCGCTATGGACTGACCAGTCGGGACGAGGCGATCAAGACCTTGCGCGACGGAGGCTTCCAGATCCCCAGCGAGGATATCGCCCGGTTCTGTAGCTTCGTCGGCAAACCCGAGAGCTGGTTCTGGGAAATCGCCGAGAGCTTTCGCGACCAGACCATCTGGCGCCGCGACGGGGATATCTGGAAAATCCCCGGATTTCTGATCGAGGATTGGGAGTGGACGGCGGCATGACCGAGCAAGCGCCGCCCTGCCGGTTCTGCGCCGGGGATCACGACAGGATCGCCGGCTACGACGCGCCGCCCGAAGGCGAGACCGATTTCGGCATCACGCCGTATCGCCGTGTCCTCTGGCAATGTCGGCGCTGCGGCCATGTGATCAACACCCATGGCTTCGATCTCGAGGCCAGCCTCTATCAGGGCGCCTATGCCGAGGCGACCTATGGCGAGAAGATGCGCGCCACCTTCGCCAAGATCATGAGCCTGCCGCCCGAGCGATCCGACAACCGGCTACGGGTCACGCGGATGAACCTGCTCGCCGATGCATTGGGATGGGAGGGACCGAGAACCTGTCTCGATGTCGGAAGCGGCCTTGGGGTATTCCCCGCCGCCATGCGCGAGACCGGCTGGGATTGCACCGCGCTGGACCCGGACCCGGCGGCGACCAAGATGATCGGCGAGCTTGCCCAAGTGGACACGCTCACCGGCGACTTCATGGTTGTCGACGCGCCCCGGCGCTATGATCTGGTGAGCTTCAACAAGGTTCTGGAACATGTGCGCGAGCCGGTCGACATGCTGGGCCGCACGGCCGATTTCCTGACGCCGCGAGGCGCGGTCTATGTGGAATTGCCGGATGGCGAAGTGGCCCTCGCCGATGCCGGGCCGGACCGCGAGGAGTTTTTCGTCGAGCATTTCGACGCCTATTCCGCCGCCTCGATCGCGCTGCTGATCCGCGCCGCCGGTTTCGATACCCTATCCGTGGAACGGATTCGCGAGCCCAGCGGCAAATATACCTTGCGCGCCTTCGCCATACCCATGAACCGGGGGGCGCGGTAATCATGGTCACCATGACCCACCAGCCCTTCGACAGCGAGATTCTCGGCGGCTCTGTGTATCGCGCCAAACTGGAAGAGGTTGTGCAGATCCCCTTGCTGGAGGCGTTTATTCCCGATGACGCGATCCTGGTCTCGGCGCGGGTACGACCGGACTGGGTGAATGTCATGGCGGTGACCAGCTTTCGCGAGATCGAGCGCCTGGTCAGTTTCGAGCGTCCGCTCACCGCCGCCGACGGCGAGTCCTTGCCGGAAGGCATCCGGCTCGGCGGGGCCGGTGACGCCGAGGCCTGCGCCGAGATCGCCGGACGATGTTTCAGCCACGACCGTTATCACGCCGACCCGATACTGGACAATGCCGCCGCCGACGAGAGTAAGCGGGCCTGGGCGCGCAACAACCTGACCGGACGCGGCGACGCGAGTTTCATCGCGGAGTTCCGCGGCGAGGTCATGGGCTTTAACCTCTGCCGCAAGGGCGAGGACTGGGCGCTCATCGACCTGATCGCCGTGGCGCCGGAGGCTCAGGGCCTCGGCATCGGCAAATCCCTGGTGCAAGCCGCGATCCGCCACTATGCCGGGAGGGTCCCGGTTTTGCGGGTCGGCACCCAGACGACGAACGAGGCATCCATGGCGATTTACGCGGCCAACGGCTTTACCAAGACCGAAGAGATGGTGACCTTTCACTGGACGCCGTCCAACCGACCTCCGGCGGCGGCCAACGAGGACCATCAGAACGGGGAACGGCGATGAGCGCGCGCCTGCGCGCCGGTGTCGTCGGCCTCGGTGTCGGCGAACAGCATCTGCTCGGCTATAACGCCATCGAAGGCGTCGAGGTCACGGATATCTGCGACGTTGATCCCGACAAGCTGCGCGAGGTGGGGGATCGCAACGATGTCGCCGGACGCCACGCGGATTATCGGCGTGTCACCGAAAACCCCGATATAGACGTGGTCAGCATCGCCAGCCATGACGATCACCACGTGGAACAGGCGATCAGCGCCTTTCGCCATGGCAAGCACGTGATGCTGGAAAAGCCGGTCGCGCTGAACCGCCCCGACGCCGAGCGTCTGCTGCGCGCCCAGCAGGACAGCGGCAAGCTGATGACATCGAACCTGATCCTGCGCCGCTCGCCCCGCTTCAAGGAGTTGAAACAGTGGATCGACGCCGGTGACTTCGGCGAGATCGTCGCGATCGAAGGAGACTATATCCACCAGATCCTCTGGAAACTGACCGAGGGCTGGCGGGGGAAGATGGATTTTTATTGCGTCACCTATGGCGGCGGCATCCATCTGATCGACCTGATGCGCTGGCTGATCGGCCAGGAAGTGACCGAGGTGACGGGAATGGGCAACAAGATCCTCACCCGCGGCTCGGACTACAAATACGACGACGTGATCATGAACCTGCTTCGCTTCGAGGGCGGCGCGCTGGGCCGGACCATGTCCAATCTCGGCCCCCAGCGCACCCAGATGCACGCGCTCGCGGTCTACGGCACCAAGCGGACCTTCGTGAACGACAAACCACACGCCAAGCTATTCGACGGCGACCAGGACGAGAACGAACGGGCGGTCGAGACGCCCTACCCGGCGATCGAGAAATTCGATCTCCTTCCCGACTTCATCGCCGCGATCCGCGAGGACCGGGAGCCGAATGTTTCCGTGCGCGATATTTTCCGGGTGATGGATGTCTGTTTCGCCTGCCACGACTCCCTTGAGGCGCGGCGGACGGTGCCGGTGTGTTATTTGATCTAAGGGCGTGTGAATGGTCGTTGAGGAGCCTCCTTGGCGACAACGGGAATGAAAACCAACCGAGGAAACCATGAGTGACGAGATGATCCCCTTCGGCAGACCTCTGCTGGACCAGAGCGAGATCGACGCGGTTCTGAAGGTCCTGTCCGAACCGATCCTGGCGCATGGCCCGGTTTGCGTTGAGTTCGAGCAGGCCTTCGCCGAACGCGCCGGGGCCGAGCACGCGATCACCGTCTCCTCGGGGACCGCCGGCCTGCATCTCTGTCTGTTCGCCAATGACATCGGGCCGGGCGACGAGGTCATCGTGCCGGCCATCACCCATGTCGCCACCGCCCACGCGGCGGAGTATTGCGGCGCCAAGCCGGTCTTCGTCGATGTCGATCCCGTCAGCGGCAATATCATCCCCGACGGCGTGGCGGCGGCGCTGAACCAGAACACCCGGGCGGTGATGGTGGTGCATTTCCTTGGCCTGCCCTGCGACATGGACCCGATCAACGCGGCGGCGGACAAGGCCGGCGCTTTCGTGATCGAGGACGCGGCCCTGGCGGTCGACGCGACCTATGGCGGCGCCAAGGCCGGAACCCTGGCCAAGGCCGGATGCTTCTCGTTTTATCCGATCAAGCACATGACCTCGATCGAGGGCGGGATGGTGACCACCAATGACGCGGAACTCGCCAATCAGATCCGCAAGCGCAAGGCCTTCGGCTATGACCGCAGCCACGAAGCCCGCGTCAAGCCGGGGATCTACGACGTCACCATGCTCGGCTATAACTACCGGATGAACGAGGTCGAGGCGGCGGTCGGTCTGGCGCAACTGCATAAGTTGGATGAACGCCTGAAGATCCGCGAGCACAACTACCACGCACTAAAGAACGCGCTGGCGGACCTGGACGAGGTAACGGTCTTCGAGCCCAGCCAGGGCAAGGCGCAATCCTGTTTCTATTGCCTGAACGCGGTGCTTCCCCGCGACGGGAGCATCGATCGCGACGCGGTCGCCGCCGAGCTCAAGGCCGCCAATATCGGCACCTCGGTGCATTATCCCGGCGCGGTGCCGCTGATGAGCTATTACCGCGAAAAATACGGCTACAAGACCGGTCAATTCCCGGTCGCCGAATGGCTCGCCGCGCAAACCATCTCACTGCCCGTGGCCCCGCATGTCCCGGACGACTTCGCCGAGCGCATCGGCCAGGCCATGAAGGACGCGATCCACAAGACACGCAAGGCCGGCTGATACGGTTTCGTTAACCGCTCGTCTTTCCCCTGTCGTCCTGGCGCAAGGCAGGACCTCGGCTCGAGCGGATCTTCCGGACCCAGTTTCAGTCATGTACGCAACCATCGCGAGGTCCTGCCTTACGCCAGGACGACGACGAAAATTTTCGCGATATCCATAGCTTTCGCTGGGACGTCGACGGCGTTATTTGTATGGATATGCACCCATCCCGTCGCATCGCCGACCACGTGGTGGACAACCCCGGAACCCCACCAAGGACCCAGACCATGACCCTGCATCAACCCTATGATCCCGCCGTCCTGCCCGCCGGAATTCGCTCGCGGCACGTGGACAATTCCAACGGATTGGTCATGCACGTCTTGGAAGCCGGGTTCGAGACGCCGAACCGTCCGGCGATCCTGCTGCTGCATGGTTTTCCGGAACTGGCCTTCAGTTGGCGCCGGATCATGCCGACCCTGGCCGAGGCCGGCTATCACGTCTTCGCGCCGGATCTTCGAGGCTATGGCCGGACCCTGGGCTGGGGACCGGTGACCTATGACGACGATCTCGGGGATTTCCGCCTGTTGAACACGGTTCGCGACGCCCTGGGGATCCTGCGGGCCATGGGGCACGAGACCGCCGCCGCCGTGGTCGGCCATGACTACGGCTCGTCGGTGGCGGCCTGGTCGGCGCTGGTGCGTCCGGATGTCTTCAAGTCTTGCGTGCTGATGAGCGCGCCCTTCGACGGGCCGCCGGACCTGCCGGTGGCCAAATTCGACGGGAACGCGGAGAGTCCGCCGGCGGGTCCCGATATCCATGAGGCGATGGCCGCGCTGGCGAGGCCACGCAAGCATTATCACTGGTACTATTCGACCCGCCCCGCCAATACCGACATGACGGAATGCCCCCAAGGGCTGCATGACTTCCTGCGCGCCTACTACCATCACAAGAGCGCGGATTGGAAAGCCAACAAGCCCTACAAGCTGGAAGCCTGGCGCGCCGATCAGCTTGAGAAGATGCCGACCTACTACATCATGGATCTCGACGACACGATGCCCGAGGCCGTCGGCAGGGAGATGCCGAGCGCCGCCGAGATCGCGGCCAATACCTGGCTGCCGGACAGCGATCTCGCGGTCTATGTCGAGGAATACACCCGCAACGGCTTCCAGGGCGGGCTGAACTGGTATCGCCGGGGCACCACCGGGTTCGATAACACCGAGCAGCAGATTTTCGCCGGACGGACCATCGATATTCCCAGCTGCTTCATCTCCGGTACCAGCGACTGGGGCGTCTATCAGCGCCCCGGCGTGGCAGAGAAGATGAATGGGACCGCCTGCACCAACATGCTCGGCTTTCACCTGATCGAGGGCGCCGGACATTGGGTCCAGCAGGAACAACCCGAGGCGACCAGCCGGCTATTGCTCGATTTCCTGAAGGAAGCCGGAACCGGACTGAAATAGCTCAGCCCAGCGCTTCGCCTTCCAGGGTGATCCGGTGCATCAGCCGGCGCTCTCCATGGTAGTCGTTGACCGCCTGGTGCCAGGTCGCCCGGTTGTCCCAGAACGCCATCGAGCCGGGCTTCCACTGGAACCGGCAGGTGAATTCCGGTCGGCTGGCATGGGCATAGAGATAGTCGAGCAACGGCTTCGACTCCTCGTCCGTCCAGCCCTCGAATCCCAAGGTAAAGCCGGCATTCACATAGAGCGCCTCGCGCCCGGATAGCGGGTGGGTGATCACCACCGGATGCACCGCGTCCTGGGTGGCGAGTTCCGGGTTCTTGATCCGTCCCACCGTGTCGTCATCGCGCTTGGCCCGACTTGCGCCGAAGACATGGCGGCTGGAATGCCGCGCCCGAAGCCCGCGCAAGGTGTTCTTCAGCCCCTCGGACAGAGTCTCGAACGCCAGATACATGCTCGCGAATTGGGTGTCCCCGCCTCTTGACGGCACTTCATGGGCATAAAGGATCGAGCCCATCGCCGGCTCGATGTCATAGGTGTGGTCGGTATGCCAGCCACCACCGATATTGTTCTTCTGGTCCGGCTCCTTCAGCACCATGGCGATCTTGGGATGTCCCTCGACATGGGTGAAAAAGCGGTTGATGTTGATCGGCGCCCAGCGCTCGGCGAAGGCGATGTGCTGCTCCGGCGTCAGTTTCTGGTCGCGGAAGAAAATCACGCCATTGTCGCGGAACACGTCGCGGATCTCGGAGAATTGGTGATTCGTGAGTTCCTTGGAAAGATCCACGCCATGGATCTCCGCGCCCAGGGCGCCCGCGACCGGGCGGACCTCGATGGTTTCATACGTCTGGGGCATGGCGGGATTCCTTATGAGTCGTTCACGTACAGTTGGGTTTAAAGCACCCAGGCCGACCGGGGCAAGACCGGAACGCGCACGGGTTCTTGATCCCGGCGCGCCACCATTTAACTTCCGCGTCGATGCCGATCGGCGCTAGCATCACGTTCCGAGGCGGACCAAGGCGCGCATGAAAGCCATCGCGAGAATTGCGGTTATCCTAGGTTTGGCGGCGCTGATTCTCGGCCCGCTTGCTCCGGCATTGAACACGGCGTCAGGCGCCCAAGCGGCGAGCGAGGCCAGGTGTCGGGCGGCGAGCTTGGGCGAGGCCAAGGCCTTGGCTATCAAGGCTTCGGAGTTTCTACTGAAAGCAGGTCCGGAAAAGGCGTTTCGCCGGTTCAGCGATCCGGACGACGTGTTCATCGATCGTGACCTCTATGTCTTCATTCTCGATCTGAACGGTCGGATCTGGTTCAACGCGGTTTTTCCGATCGCGCCGGGGAGCAGCATCCTGGGCTCGCGCGATTCCAGCGGTCACTACTTCGTCCAGGACATGGTCGCCATCGCCAGGACCAGGGGTGAAGGCTGGGTCGAATATGAATGGCTGAGCCCCTGTACCGGCGAGATGGCGCCGAAATCCGCCTATGTGGTCCGGGTCGGCCCCTTGCTTGTCGCGGTCGGCGCCTATGGGGTTGTCAGCCTCTGACGCATCCCCGGCGGTTTCCAGATTTGCAAGATGGCGCCGGACAACGCAAACTCCCGTAAATTGAGCAAAATTCGTGATTTCTTGGAGACGAGGATGTCCTTGTTTGATCTCAGCGGACGGGTCGCGGCGGTGACCGGCGGCAATGGCGGCATTGGGCTCGGCATGGCGGAAGGCCTGGCCGGCGCCGGCGCGTCGATCCTGGTGGTCGGGCGCAACGAGGCGAAGAACACCGAGGCGGTGGCCAAGCTGCGGGGGCTCGGCGCCAAGGCCGAGGCCTTCGTCATGGACGTCACCGAGGCGAATGCCGGCGCCGACATGGTGGCCACCGCGGAGAACACCTTCGGACGCCTGGACATCCTGGTGAACAACGCCGGCAGCAACATCCGCAAGCCGCCCGAGGACTTCACGCCCGAGGAATGGCGCTGGGTGCTGGAAACCAACCTCACCAGCGCGTTTCTGTGCAGCCAGGCCGCCTATCCGGCGATGCAACGCGCCGGTGGCGGCAAGATCATCAATATCGGCTCCATGTATTCCTTGTTCGGCGCGCCCTTCGTCGCCGCCTACGCCACCAGCAAGGGCGGGATGGTGCAGATGACCAAATCGCTCGCGGCCGCCTGGGCCAAGGACAACATCCAGGTTAACTGTGTTCTGCCGGGTTGGATCGACACCGAGTTGACCCAGCGCGCGCGAGAGCAGATCGACGGGCTATTCGAACGCCAGCTCGCGCGGATGCCCGCCGGACGTTGGGGAACGCCAGAGGATCACGCGGGCGTCGCCGTGTTCCTCGCCAGCGGCGCCTCGGATTACATCACCGGCATATCCGTGCCCGTCGATGGCGGCTTCTCGATTTCGGGCTAGGCCTTGAATAGGATCAACCAGGAAATCCATCGGGAGACATGGGATGCGGGATGACGCTCCCGAATTGGCCGGGCCCGCCACCGCCAATGGAGTCGATCCCGATGGCGTCGAACCAAGTGGCGGCGACCCCAATGGCGATCTCATGAAACGGCTGGAGGAAATCGACACCGCGACGGCCACGCTCACTCAACACGCCGAGCGTTTGGAAGACACCGAGACGATCGACGATCTGAGAGTCATCCGGGACGCTTCCATCATGCTCCGCGCCCTGCTGTCGGAAGATCTTCAGACGGCATTGGGAGACCGCGACCCGGCGGCCGTCAGCCGGGTCCGGCATGAAATTCATAACCACTTGAATCACATCATCGGCCTCTCGGAGCTCATCGCCGAATCCGACCTTTTTGGCGGGGACGCCGAGGCCGCGCCGAGCCTTGCCACGCTGCGGCGTTCCAGCGGCGGATTCCTCGATTTGGTTCACGAAAGACTGGCCGCGCCCGCGGTATCGGAGAGCAACGAGCCGGACGCCACGCCGGCTTCCCCGGCGCCGGAACCGCCACCGACGAGCGAGGCCGAACCGCGGCCGTTCACCACGCCATCATCTCCAAGCCGGGACTTCGAGGCTTTCGTGTTCACGCGAACGGAACCGAGGAACAAGGCCGAGGACGGAACCGCCGGCGCCGAACCCGAGGATCTCGCCGAACCGGAACCGGTCGTCGAGAGACGGGTCGAGCCCTCCGATATCCTGGTCATCGACGACGACAAGGTGAACCGGGAGACCCTGGGACGATGGGTGGAACAACTGGGGCACCGCGTCTATCTCGCCGATGCCGCCGCGACCGGGCTCTCGATGGTCACCGAGGGGCATTTTGATCTGATCCTGCTTGACGTGCTGATGCCCGACATGAACGGCTACGAGTTTCTCGGGATCGTCAAACGGGACCCCGACAGCGCCGAGATTCCGGTGATCATGATTTCCGGCCTGGACGAGATCGACAGCGTGGCGCGTTGCATCGAGCTCGGCGCCGAGGATTATCTGGCCAAGCCCTTCAACACGGTGCTGCTGCGCGCCCGCATTCACGCATGTCTCGAGAAAAAGCGGCTGCGCGACGAGGCCTCGCTTCGCTATGGCCGACTGCGCCGGGATCTTGCCGCCGCCCGCGCCCTGCAAGCCAGCATGCTGCCGGCCGACATGCCGGTATCGACCCCCGAGCTTCCGGTCACCGCCGACGCCTTCATGGAGGCCGCGCGGGATTTGAGCGGAGATTTCTACGACATCTTCCCGCTCGGCTCCGGCGAGATCGGGTTCATCGTCGGTGACGGCGCCAAGAAGGGCGTGGCCGCGGCCTTGTTCATGGCCCGCGCGATGAGCCTGATCCGTATGTCTACCGCGCGGTGGAGCGACACCATGCGCGCGCCACGGTCTCCCGCCGAGACCCTGAACGAAGTCAACGCGGCGCTGGCCCGTGGCAATGTCGAGCTGATGTACGCAACCATGCTCATGGGCGTGCTCGACACGGCGAGCGGCACCCTGCGCTATTGCGCCGCCGGGCATGTCCCGCCGCTTCGTTTCGGGCCCAAGACCCCGGCGGCGGCGCTGGAGGTGCAGGCCAGCCTGCCCCTGGGCATGGGCGAGGCCCCCTACTACGAGGATCAGGAAGTCCAACTCGAACCCGGCGAGGCGATCTTGGTGTTCACCGATGGTGTCACCGATGCCCTGGACCCCGCCGCCGAGGCCTATTCGAACGAACGCTTGCGGCGCGACTTGGACGGTCTTTGCAATCGCTCGGTCAAAAGGATCATCCAGGGCATTCGGGATCGCCTCGGGACGTTCATGCAAGGAACCGCGCATCACGACGACATGACGGCGCTTTGCCTGCGCTGGGATGGCCCTCCATCAGCCTGACCCCCGGCTCGCGGGGAGGTTTTGACAACGCGAAAGGACGACGGAAACCGCGATGACGCCCCCGACC
>Ga0181588_10001620_pt1 | contig 19932 bp, 17 predicted proteins | sample 071ome_26_FD_148607 | JGI IMG/M metagenome (GOLD analysis project Ga0181588, IMG submission 148607) | Coastal salt marsh microbial communities from the Groves Creek Marsh, Skidaway Island, Georgia - 071409BT metaG (spades assembly) | ecosystem: Environmental > Aquatic > Marine > Intertidal zone...
CCTCTCACTGTTTGACGCGTTCTTTCACTATGATGGTGTCGCCGACGCCTCTTGGGCGATCCGGAGGGCCTTTGTCGAGGCGAGCGAGCTGTGGGGTGGACCGCTCTGGGTGTCGCTTGGGAGCCGATGGCTTCGTGGGAATGACATCTACCTGATGAACATGTGGCCCCTCGACAACCTGAACACCCTTGGGGTGACCTTCGGCGCGCGCTCTGCCCGCTATGAGGCTCACCTCCATGTTGGGGTGAACCGCCTGAACGCAAACCCGATGAGCCCACAACTTCAGCGCGTTGAGGTGCCCTCAGCGAGCGGGTTTGGAGCGGATGAGGTGACGCTCTTAAACCGCCAGCGCCTCATCACCTCTGGGCTCTATGAGCGACGCTATGATGGCTGGAAGTGGAAGGTCTATGGTGAGCTCCACCGCCTCCCAAGCGGAACCCGAGCGCTCGAGGGGGGCTACCTAGAGCGTGAGGCGCTCCCAGATGACCTTGGGCTTATGTTGGGCGCTCAGCTTGGGCTGTGGGGGACCTGGCATCCTCAAGATCACCTTAACCTCTGGGTTCGGTACGCGAGGGGGCTCGCTGCCTATGATGAGCTCGGCGCGACGGGCTCTTTGGACCTCAACAAGCGCTCCTGGTCGGCTGAAGAGTGGCGAGCGGCCCTCGCGGGCAACCTCTCGGGCGCTCGCTGGAGCGCCCAGTGGGGGGGCTACATCAGGTACTTCAGAGACGCAGACCGCTCACTTGATGACTTCGATGACCGCCTTGAGGGCTCCTTTGCGGTCCGCCCACAGCTGAACCTTGGCGTATTGACCCCAGCGCTTGAGCTGTCTGCACAGGTGAGCGAGCCCCTTGGAGCGCACCCGATCAACCTACGGCGTGAGACCGCGGTCGTCTATCAGGCGGGCCTCATCCCTGCGTTAAGCTTCGACGCTCATGGGGAGGTCGGGAGCTTCACTCGCCCTCAGCTACGGTTGATGTACGTGGTCTCTTACCTCAACGAGGCGGCCTTAGCGCGCTACGCGCTAGAGGACCCTCGCTCAGGAGAGGCGGTGACGCACTACCTAGGCGCCCGCGCAGAGTGGTGGTTTGGTCGTGGCGGTGGCTATTAAGCTCAGAGGATAAGGACATGATAAAGATGACTTGCATTGTAAAGACCCTCCGCCGACCGCTGACCTGGTCGCTCGCTTCCCTCGCGGGGCTCCTCACCCTCTGCACCTGCCAGGCGCCTACGGTAGACCTCGAGTATAATCGTCAGACCTTCGTGAGCGACTGGCGTGATGAGGTGATCTATCAGGTGGTCGTGGACCGCTTCTTCGATGGTGACCCGAACAACAACTACAACGTCGACCTGCGCCGAGAGGCCGCCTACCATGGCGGTGATTGGCAGGGGGTGATCGACAAGCTCGACTACCTTGAGGCGCTTGGGGTGACAGCGATCTGGATCAGCCCCGTGCTCCGCAACGTCGAAGAAGACGCGGGCTTTGCGAGCTACCATGGCTACTGGACGCAGAGCTTCATTGACCCCAACCAGCACTTCGGTGACATGGCGACCCTTCAGCGTATGGTGGACGCGTGTCATCGACGAGGGATTAAGGTGATCTTAGATGTGGTCACGAACCACATCGGTCAGCTCTTTTACTATGACATCAACCGCAACGGTCAGCCCGACATCGTGTTCTTTGGAGGTGGCGGGCCTGGCTCAGGTAGCCAAAACGGCGACCAAGGCTCTGGCTTGAGGAGAGCGAGCGAGTGGGACCCAGAGTTCGACAGCCGTGGCGTTCAAGCCTTCACCGCGCTCGGTGAGAACGGGCTCGCCCCCCTTGAGTGGGTCGAGGACCCCTCGCTCAACCGCGTCCCTCCTGAGCCCCCTGAGTTCCATAACCCTGATTGGTACCAGCGTAAGGGGCGGGTCACGGTCTGGGAGGACGAGTCCGCAGCGAGCTACAGCTACCGGCGAAAGCAGGAGATTGAGGGGGACTTCCCAGGTGGGCTGAAGGACCTCGCGACCCATAAGCCTGAGGTGCGTGAGAAACTCACCGAGGTCTTCGCCTATTGGATTCAATCGGTGGGCTTTGATGGCTTCCGGATCGACACATTAAAGCACCAAGAGCCAGAGTTCTTTGACGTGTTCGCGCCCGCGATTCGGCGCTATGCCGAGGAGCTGGGTAAGAAAAACTTCTTGATGTTCGGTGAGGCCTTTGACGGGAATGATGAGCTCCTCGGGAGCTACACCCATGGTCAAGGGGTCGACTCGCTGTTTTATTTCTCGGCGTACTACCGTGTGATCATGAACGTGTTCGCGTATGGCGGTGACCCCGCTGAGGTGTTTCGGCTCTTAGAGGAGCGGGGCGCCCCGCTCGCTCAGCCAGAGCTCCTCGAGGAGACGGCCTCTCGGCTATGTGTACAGCGCTGCGCTCAAACCCCCTGTGAGGGGGGAGTGGAGGCCTGTGTCAGCGAGCTCAAGGCGAGCGGGGTCCCTCGCTACAGCGACACCCCTAAAGAGCGCGGGCCAACAGATGTCCTCGGGGCTCCGCTCACGAGCCGACAGCTCTTAATTAACTTTATCGACAATCATGACGTCCCTCGCTTCTTATACAGCGCGACCCCCGCGCTCAGCGAGAGTGACAGCGAAGCGCAACGGGCCACCAAGCGCGCGCTCGGGCACGCTCGTCTCCGGAGCGCGCTCGCGTATCAGATGACCATAGACGGCATCCCCTGCATCTACTACGGGACTGAGCAAAACTTTGAGGGAGGCCCAGACCCTTCTAACCGCGAAGATATGTGGCGCTCAGGCTTCGCCCAAGATGGGCGCACCTTCCAATATCTACGCGCGCTGATTAAGACCCGTAAGGCGCACCGCTCGTTACGCCATGGTGTGATCGTGCCACGCCTTGGCCGTGATGATGAGGCGAACGGGGGCGCGAAGGTCCTCGCTTATGAGCGGGTCACGGACGATGAGCGGGCGCTGGTGGTGATCAACACCTCTGATCCAGCGCCAGGTGAAGAGGACGCCTTGAGCCCGGCGCCGGTTGGGAGAACGACGCTTGAGGGGGGGGAGCTGATGGAGGTGGGCTTCCCACCCGGCTCGGTCCTCGTTGATGTCTTGAACGGTGGTCAGGAGCGCTTCACCGTAGACGCCCAAGGCCGACTTGAGGTGAGCGTGCCCGCTCGCGCCACGCGTGTCCTTGTCCTCGCGTCCCCCTAACCTCTACCTCGCCTCTACCTCGCCTCTACCTCGCCTCTACCTCGCCTCTACCTGGCCTCTGCCTCTCCCTAGCGCTTTTGGGGACCTTGGCCTGACCTGAGGAGCGCGCGAGAGCGGTGGGCGATGTTGGTCACCTTACTCTCGCTCACCTTGAGGAGCTCAGCGATCACCTTCGCGCTGTACTTCGTTGTCCAATAGAGGAGGATAACCTGACGGGGGAGCTCCTTCAGCGCTAGGAGCCCCTCTGTGAGGTCAGGGTGAAGACGAGAGGTGGCGCGCACTAGGGCGTCATCCTTAACCCACTCGATCGCGTCATGTGGGTCGGGGGGCATCCCACCAAGCTCTTGGTCGTCATTGTGCGCCCTGATGCTTGGGTCGAAGCCATCAGCCATCAGCTGGTCATGGCTCACTGTGAGCTTACCTTTGACGGTGCGAGAGGCACGAAAGGCGAGCTTCTGACCATTGTAGCACGCCCTGCCCAAGAGCCTACGGATTGAGGCCTCATCGCCCGCCTCGACCGCGTCGATGAAGGGCTGATACTCGCTGAGGCGTCTGATTAAGTAAGAGCTCTGGTCTTTCATGTGCTCGATCAGAGGGCTCCGCTCATGGTGGCGTAGCCACGCTTGAACTCCCTCATACGCGACGCGTAGGGCTCGCTCTTTGAGTGACTGTCGTGAGGTAGGGAGGGTGAAGGCTGTCTTCATAGCTGTGCTCCTGTGTGTGTAAAGAGGCAGAGGTGTAGGTGTCTACGAGTGAGGCGACGGACCTCTCGTGTATCGAGCGCTAAGATCGCCTCGCGGAGCTGAGGTGACTGGCTAAGGCTCGTGAGGATCCAGGTGCGTTGAGCAGGAGATAAGGTGGTTGAGCGATACGCAGGGTGACGGTCGAGCAGGTCGTTCAAGGTGGTGATCGCGAGCATCGCGATAAAGGTGTCGACTTGGTCTGCTGTTCGCTCCATGGCTTGCTCCTTGGCTCATCATCTCAAAGAGGGACAACCCTATGAACAGCTGAAATGTCTTTTCTCTTTCATAAATCGGATAAAAAATATTTTTTTGTTCAATTTGGGTGCACGTCTGATGAAGATCACCCCATGATTGTTTGATGACCTTGGAGACGACGCCTCGCGTACGCGCACACACGCGCGTAAGATCTCCGGCTCACAAGAGGAGCACGTCACGCGTCGGTCAAGGGGCGTTGCTCGGCGCAGGCAGAGACTTAAGGAGCTCTTGAGCGTGGAGGTTTTTCTCCTCTAAAATGGAGGCAGGCACAGGGATCTGCTCCCAGGGCGCGCTCATCGCCTTGAAGAGCTCAAGCCTCCGAGCGGGGGGGGTGTCTTGAGCCCGTAGCTCCTCGTACTGCTTATGGCTCCTGCGTGACTCTTGAACAGACTCTGGGGTGTGAAATTGAAGCTCCCACTCGAAGCCATCCGCGGTAGATAAGACCGTGTTGACCCCTGAGTAGTTATCTCCCTTGGGCCAATAGTTCTTGACGGTCTTGACCTTAAAGCCCGCTGACTCGAGGCGTGACAGGGCCGTCTGGATTAACTTGACGTGCTTGCCCGCAGGCTCATCTGAGGCCTCAATCGTGTATCTCAGCGCGTCATAAATACTCAGCTCGGCGATGGGGGTCTCAGGGTGCTCTGCGCTTATTTTTTTCAGCTTACGGATCGTAGAGCCCTCTGTCTTGAGGCGGTACTCAAGGCCTACCATCCGCCCTCCAAGCTCAGCGCTGAGCGCCTTTAAGAGCGCTGTGACCTTAGGTTCATGGCTCCAAGCTTGGGTGAGCAGGGCCTTGGCTCGATCTTCAATCGTCACCTTTTGGGGAGCGTCTGGAGAGGTGAGGGTCGACTGCGCTTTGAGCGCTTGAGTCTGTGAGGTCGCAGGTTGAGCGGGTTGGCTTTTAGGCTCAGGTTGACAGCCCGAGAACGAGAGCGAGGCGATGAGCGCGGACCCAACAAAGGACCGCAGCGAACGGGAGTGAAGATGCATAGCGCTACCTTGCTGTGTGAGGGGACTAGGTGAGCTACCTAGCGGTGGGTGAGCTTAACTGAGGGTGAGGGTCTCCTCAAGAGCCTTCACGCTCAGCGGGCGCTCGGATCCGCTTGGCAAAGGGCCTCGAGGCTGGCTATATCAAGCTAGAGTTGTCACGAGATCAGAGAGGTAGACATGAACCCCGCTTATCAGAGCACGGTCTTCGCTTGGGAGGGTGAGCTCCCTAGTAGCTTTGTGGTCATCACGGCCTTCAACCCAAACGGGAAGCGCTCATCTCCACTGTCGCGTAACCGTCATCAAGACGCGACGCTTAAGAGCGTCTTGCTCGCCCGTGGGCTGAGCCCGCTTCGCGTCACGGGGATGAGCCCAGATGGCGCTCATCAAGAGCCGGGCTGGGCGGTTGAGCTCCCAGAAGCTGAGGCGCTAGAGTTAGGGCGGGTCTTTAAACAAGAGGCGATCTACATCATCCGTGAAGGGGCGCTCTATCTCACGAGCTGTGCGCACCCTCGGCGTGGCCAAGCGCGTGAAGAGCACCCTCTAGGGCCTTGGTCAGCTCGAGTCGCTGAGCTCAGCCCAGGGTCGCCTTGAGTGAGGCGACGAAGGGCGTTGGTCGTGCCGTACAGCTGAGGCTCCTTTTACGCTTCACCAAAGGCCAAGGCCGACCCCTGCTCGTCGCGACTCTCTGTCTCCTCGTCGCAGCGGGGCTCAACTTGATCTACCCTACCCTCATCGGTGAGGTGATCGACGCGCTGTCAGAGGGCGCTCAGGTGAGCGCAGGGGGTGAGGTTAAGCGACGCGCTACCGATCAACTAAACCGCTCCGTGGGCGCCCTTATAGGGCTCTTTGCGCTGATGGGGCTCGCCACAGCGTCACGCGCTTACCTCTTCACCGTCGCAGGGGAGCGGGTGGTGATCAGCCTCCGGTCCGCCGTGTTTAAGGCGCTCCTCTCGCAAGAGCAGGCGCTCTTTGATGTGACGACCAGCGGGGCGTGGGTGAGTCGGTTAAGCGACGACTGCGCGAAGGTGCAGAGCGCGCTCACGGTGAACCTCTCGATGCTCGCTCGCTATGTGATCGGGGCGGTTGGGGCGCTCATCGCCCTGTCGCTGATCTCGCTTAAGTTGACCCTCGTGATGATCGCTGTTGTCCCTGTCACCGTGATCGCGGCGGCCTTATACGGTCGAGCGCTCAGGAGGCTCTCAAGGGAGGTGCAGGGTCGGCTCTCGGAGGCAAACAGCGTCGCGCAAGAGGGGATCTCAGGGGTGAAGACGGTCCGCGCCTTTGGGCGTGAGGCCTGGGAAGTCGAGCGCTATCACGCTACGCTAGAGCGAACCTTTACCCTCGCGCGGCGAAGAGCGAAGCTTGGGGCGACCTTCCAAGGTGGGGTGAGCTTCGCCTCTTATACTTCGATCGCGGCGGTGGTCTGGTATGGTGGGCGGCTGACCTTAGAGGGGTCGCTGAGCCTTGGCTCGCTGACCGCCTTCATGCTCTACACCTTTACCCTCGCGTTCTCGGTGGGGGCCTTGAGCGGGCTCTGGGAAGATTTTTCAAAGGCGCTCGGCGCCTCTGAGGCGCTCTTTGAGCTCCTCTCACGTCGCCCTACGGTGGAGGGAGGGCTTGAGACCCTCCCGCCAGAGGGCGCGCGTGGCGCGCTCCGCTTTGAGGGGGTGAGCTTCTCCTATCCGAGCAGACCTGAGGTGGAGGTGCTCAAGGGCTTCACCCTCTCTGTCGCGCCTCAGCAGATGATCGCCCTCGTGGGTGGGAGCGGGGGAGGCAAGTCGACCATCGCCTCGCTGATCGAGCGTCAATATGACCCCCAAAAGGGGCAGATCAGCCTTGATGGGCTCCCGCTCACCGCGCTGAGCTTAGAGAGCCTGAGGGGGTCTCTCGGCGTGGTCTCACAGGAGCCCCTCCTGTTCTCGATGTCACTTCGAGACAACATCCGTTATGGGCGCCTCGAGGCCTCGGACGCCGAGGTCGAGGAGGCGGCTCGCGCCTCGAACGCGCATGACTTTATCTGCGCGCTCCCACAGGGCTATGACACCGATGTAGGAGAGCGAGGCGCGAGGCTCTCAGGTGGGCAACGCCAGCGAGTCGCGATCGCGCGAGCGCTCCTTAAAGACCCTCGCCTCTTGATCCTAGATGAGGCTACGAGCGCGCTCGACGTCGAGAGTGAGCGCTTAGTGCAGGAGGCGCTCGAGCGGCTCATGGAGGGGAGGACGACGCTCGTCATCGCGCACCGCTTGTCGACGATCCGACGCGCAGATCTCATCGTGGTGCTTGAGCGTGGCGAGGTGGTAGAGCAGGGGACTCATGAGGAGCTCCTCTTGGCGGGAGGGCGCTATAGGGAGCTCGCGCTCCCTCAGCTTGAGGTGGGGGAGTAGGTGCCTGGCGCGCTCCTTGTCCGAGGGGGAGAGGGCCTCTGGGCTCCCTCGCTCCACCCGGGTGAGGCTGAGCGCGCGCCTCAGCATCTCCACTGCCCTGTGGAGCGCTTGATTCGCGGGCCACACTTAATCGCTTCAGCGCGCGCAGACTGGCTCTTGCGCTCACGGATCTACAGCGCTGAGCCACTGAGCCCTAGCGGATGGGGGCTCGTCAAGGTTGGGGCGAAGCGCCACAGCGTCTTGAGTGAGGGGGCGCTCTCAGCGATGAAGGCGATGAGCGAGGCGGAGGGGGTGGTCTTTAAAGAGGTGAGCCTCCCGCCCCCTGCGCTCATCTCAAGGCGCTCAGAGCGACCTTTTCACTCGATGAGGGAGGCGAGCGCTTGGCTCCTTGACCAGACTGAAGCGCACAATGACTCCCTGCTCAAGGTAGGGGAGGGGCAGACGAGCCCGCTCTTACCTCATCACGGTGTAGCTCGGCGCTGGACAGGAGCCCGTCGCGCGGTAGGGGCGCTGTTGCTTGACGGAGCGCTGAGGCCATGGGGCTTGGCTTTTAAACAGCCCGAGCGACACCCGCTCTATCACGCGGAGTGGGCGCTCTTAGACGCGCTCCTCCGTGAGAGGCCCTCGCTCGGTGGACCGCTGACCCTCATCACGACGCTCAAGCCATGCAAGATGTGCGCTGGCGCTTGGGTGAGCTACGGCCCAAGGCCCTTGAGGGTGTGCTACATAAGCGATGACCCAGGGAAGATGGGCCAAAACACGGCCTTAGATGTTGGCTCCTTTGCGTGGCGTGAGGCGGGGGAGCTCACCGTGGGCTGTCACCAAGCGCACGGGGTAGAGGCTTTGGCTTGAGGCCCTGTTGAGCTCAGCGAAGTGAGCGCTCTGTGCTTTGTGCGCGACTGCGCCCGCGCGGTTGACAAGCGCGTGCGCCCTGACCTACAAGTGAGCGTACAGGCGCGAGCTTAACACAACAACCATCGCGGCGCTGCCGCCCTCGCGTGACTAAGGAGCCGCTATGAGCGTTCAAGAGATCTTCAACGACAAAGTCCCCGCCCGCCTCGCTGACCCAACCGAGGGCGAGACTATGCGCGCGATTGACGCGGTCTTTCAGTTTGAGCTGAGCGGTGATGAGGCCGGCTCATGGTATATTGACCTGAAGGCGGGCAGCTGTGGCGCAGGGGAGCATGATGACCCTGACTGCACTGTCAAGATGGACTCTGAGGACTTTAAGGACCTCTACTCTGGCAAAGCGCAGGGCACCGCCCTCTTTATGACTGGGAAGCTTCAGGTTGAGGGCAACATGGGCCTCGCCCTTAAGCTCGGCGAGCTGATGGGCTGAGCGTTCATCTCTGGCGCCTCAGCTGAGGGGCGCCTCTCGGTTCTGCGATGAGGAGCGCGTGATGGAGAGCGAAGGTCACGATATTTGGTCGAGGGTGAGCTCTGAAGAGGTCACGGCGCGCCTTGAGCGGCTCGATGTACCCTTTGGCCCGTATGGCTATGACCGCTTCGGGCTCAGTAAGCGTCATATCGGCGCGTTTTACACCCTGCTAGAGCCTCTCTATCGTCGCTACTTTAGGGTAGAGTCCACAGGGCTTGAGCACGTCCCTGAGCAGGGTCGGGCGATGCTGATCGGTAACCACTCTGGGGGGATCCCAGTGGACGCGGGGATGGTCTTTAGCTCGCTGTTCTTCGACCGTGACCCACCTCGTCACCCGCATGGTATGGTCGAGAAGTTTGCCCAAAACTTACCCTTCCTCTCCTCTATATTTAGTCGGCTCGGACAGCTCTCTGGGCTCCCAGAGCACGCGGAGCAGATCCTCCAAGAGGAGCGCCTGTTGCTGGTCTTCCCGGAGGGGGTGAGGGGGACAGGTAAGCTCTATCGAGATCGCTACCAGCTCGCCCGCTTTGGGACGGGCTTCATGCGGATCGCCCTCCAAAACAAGAGCCCCATTATCCCCTTTGCCTTTGTGGGAGGCGAAGAGGCGATGCCCGTGATCTATCACGCCCCGCTCCTCGCTCAGCTGCTGAAGGTCCCCTACGTACCCATCCCCAAGCACCTCCTCCCGATCCCTAAGCCAGTGCTCTGCCAGCTCAGCTACGGGGAGCCCCTCTACTTCGAGGGGACAGGAGATGAGACGGATGAGGTGATTCAAGGCTATGTAGACCAGGTCAAGGAGCGGATCGTGGGGCTCATCGAGGAGGGGCGCGCTCGTCGTGAGGAGCGCGTGCTCGCTCTTGGGGAGAGCTACTGGTGGGGTGAGGGCTTTGGGGAGCCCTCTCTGACCTCAAGCGTCGACGTGACGAAGGGGGGCCGTAGAGAGAACATCGGCCCACGTCGGGTGGGTGAGGACCAAGGCGGTAGGGAGCCCAAGGTATGAGCCAGAAGGTGTTAATCACAGGCGTGAGTGGGGGCTTAGGTCGGCTCCTCGCTCAGCGCCTCTTGCAAGAGGGCCTCCAAGTCTTAGGGCTCGACCTGCGCGCCTGGCCTGACCCCCCCCCTGGGGTAGAGCTCTTCCAAGCTGACGTCCGTAAGAGGCCCGCTGAGGAGGTCTTTCGCGCCCATCGACCACAGGCCGTGGTTCACCTCGCTACCGTCACGCATCAAAGCGCACGTCAGGAGGAGCGGTACCGGATCAACCTAGGGGGCACGAAGGCGGTCTTTGAGCACTGCCACACCTATGGAGTTGAGCAGGCGGTCTTTGTTGGCCGACACACGGTCTATGGAGCGGCCCCTGACGCGCCACTCTACCGCAGTGAAGACGAGCCTCCCTTGGCGACCGCGACCTACCCTAGCCTCGCGGACCTTGTCGCCGCTGACCTCTTCGCGGGCTCAGCGCTCTGGCGTTACCCTGAGCTTAAGACCTGTGTCTTACGTTTAGTGTATACCCTTGGGCCCTCAATGCGTGGTACGCTCTCTTCATATCTTGGGGGTCGGCTCGGTGAGTCTGTCCCTATGATCATGGGCTTTGACCCGCTCTTTCAAGTGATGCATGAGTATGACGCGGTCGAGGCGATCGTCGCCGCGATCAAGCACAACCTTAAGGGGACGTATAACGTCGCGGGGCCCGACCCGCTCCCGCTCTCGACGCTCTGCCGTGAGGTGGGTCGACACCCTGTCAGCGTCCCTCAGCTCCTGTACGCGAGCGCCGCTCGCCGGCTCATGCGCTCCCCGCTCCCAACCAGCGCCATCAACCATATTAAGTACCCTGTGGTGGTCAACTCGACCGCCTTTCAAGAGGCGACAGGCTTCCGCCATCGCCTCAATGAACGACAGCTCCTCGAGGCTTACCGAGCCTACTCCCAGTGACCCTCTCTAGATGAAGCCAAGCTGATGATGTCTCCACGCCCCGCGCGCCGATCACCGCTCACCTCACTCCTCGCGATCACCCTCTCGCTTAGCCTGCCCGTCTCAGAGGCGCTCTGCGCGCCAGAGGAGCCCACTAAAGAGGTGAACGCGCAGGTGCTTAAGATCATCGCGGCTCGGCAGCCGCGCCTGCCCCTCATCGCGGTGTTAGACGTCGATGGACCTGAGCTCAAGAGCTGGCTGAAGCGCGCTGATCGCTTCTTGAGAGAGGCGTACGCTAAGGAGCTCAAACAGACGACCTCGGCGGTCGCGCGTAGAAAAATTAAGGCTGAGCTCAAGGGGTTAAAGCTCCCTTCAATCACCCGCGCTGACCTCACAGAAGAGCAACGAGACGCCTTCTCAAGTCAAAAACAGCTTAAGACCATCAGTTCAGATGACCTGCTTCGTCTCCTGCCTCCTGAGTTACGGACCCAACCTCAGTCGATCCCCGAGCTCATTGAGCGGGGACGAGCGCTTGGCGCAGATTGGGTTCTTCAGACTAAGGCCACTGAGATGGGCCCTATCCTCAAGGTTGACTGGGCGCTGTATGAGGTGACTCGGGGTGAGAAAATCGCCGGACATCACGCCTGGGCTAAGGACCCTCGCCAGCTGATCGAGAGCCTTGATCAGGTCTCATCGCGCCTCTATGTCAGCGCTCAATCAAAGATCAAGAAACGTAAAGAGCGCCGTAAAGAGGCGGAGCGTGAGAAGCGTCATCGGGAGTTCCTAAAAAAGATGTTCACCCGCGCGCCTCGCGTCCCCGTCGAGGAGCTCCCCGTGGCGCCGTTAGGTGGCTCGACTCCCCCCTCTATGGCGCAGGACGAGCCCCCTTCGGGAGGCGCGACGCCACGGAGCGCTGAGCAGGCGACGGTGAAGAAGACCCCCGCTGAGCTCGCTGAAGAGCGGGCCGATAAGGTCTTAGAGGAGCTCGCCGAGGAGACGAAGCGGCTTGAAGAGCGCCTCGAGAAGGCCCGCAAGATCGAAGAGAACCTCCTTGAGGTCAGGATCAAGGATGGTGAGCTCGAGTGGGCTGAGCTGAAGGCTCAGCTCGGCGCAGGTCCAAGCGATGAGCAGCTGAAGCGACAAGAGGGGCGCTGGACTTGGTCGGACATCACGGGGATGATGCGGGGTGAACTCGACCCTGATCGACAGCGCTCACTCTTGCTCAACTTTATCAACGCTTACCAGGATCTAGACTCGTTCCGCGCCCAGATCGAAGAGGCTCAGCTCCGCTACACGTGGCTCAACTCCGAGCTCCAGTGGGTTACGGTTCGAGATGGGCAGTTCCTCATCGGCTCGCCCCACGCCTTTGAGGATGAGTGGCCGATGCAGTGGGTGAAGATTAAAGCCTTCCAAGGTGGGATCTCAGAGGTCACGAACGCGCAGTATAAGGCGTGTGTAGACGCCGGGCGCTGTAGCCCACCTCACTGGGATGACGGTCGCTGTCACATCTTCGCTAAAAAGCGTCTCTATTTCGGGAAGCTCTCCAAGATCTCACGCCGTGGTGATATGCCGGTCGTGTGTGTGACTTGGGATCAAGCGAAGACCTTCTCAGAGTGGGCGGGGGGTCGCCTCTTCTCTGAGTCGGAGTGGGAGTTTACAGCTCGGAGCGGTGATCGTACGCGGGTCTATCCTTGGGGGAGGGAGGAGCCGACCTGTGAGCGCGCGATTATGGCGGTGCCGATCGTGATGGGTCGCTTTGACGCCAAGCACTTTGAGACTGGCTGTGGCCTGTCAACGATCTGGCCGATCTGTAGCCGCCCCGCGGGCTCTAACAGCTTCGGGATGTGCGACCTCGCTGGGAATGTATGGGAGTGGGTGATGGACTCTTACCGGCCAAGTCATGAGGCGGTGCCCTCTGACGGGAGCCCTGTGTTAGGGGGGGGGCTTAAGGTGATCCGAGGGGGGAGCTTCGCGAGCAGTGGTCGAGAGCTTCGCGCCTCCACCCGTGGACAACAACCTCGGAGCACGCCCGCCTCATATATCGGCTTCCGGGTCGCGCGCGCTTACTCCGTAGGTGAGGACTTTAACGCTGACACCTACCAAGATGATGACGACGATCGGTTTGATCTCCCATGAGCGAGGGGTCAGGGAAGCTCAGAGTAGACCGGCTCTTAGTGGAGCGAGGCTGGGGGCCACGTAAAGAAGCACAACGGCTCATTAAGCGTGGGCTGGTGTGCGTAGCGGGTGAGCCTCCGCTCAAGCGACCTGAGCTGAAGCTACCTCATGACATTACATTGATGGTTGCTGGTGAGGTGTGCGCGCCTCTCCCCAAGCTGGTCGCCTTCCACAAGCCTCTACACATGCTCAGCACAAAGCGTGACCCTTGGGGGAGAGCCGGCCTTGATTACGCGCTCCCTGAGCGTCTGCGCGAGGCTCTACAGCCTGTTGGCCGCTTAGACGCTGAGACCACTGGCCTCCTGCTGTTCAGCTCTGATGGGGCGCTCACCCAGCGCCTCCTTCACCCGAGGCGAGCGGTTGAGCGGACCTATCTTGCGGCGGTCAACGCGCTACCCTCTGCGCTCAAAGAGAGGCTGAGTGAGGGTGTGGAGACGAGCCTTGGTACCTTCCAAGCGGAGCTCTTGCACGCGCGTGAGGAGCTCTCCTCACCGCTCACGCACACCCTTCAGGAGCTTGGGGTGAGCGAGGCCTGCGCTGAGGTCTGTGTTCGGGTCCGAGAGGGGAAGCACCGGATGGTGCGCAGGCTCCTGCATAACGCGGGCGCCTCAGTGCTCGCGCTACATCGTGTGTCGTTCGCGGGCCTCGAGCTGGGTGAGCTTGAGGGAGGCGCGTGGCGCACGGTTGCGCTTAAGGAGCTCACCGACCTCAGCTGAGGCGCGCTAGGTACGCGACGCTTGAGGTCGAGCGGTCGATAGGTTAAGGGGTGTAGGTCGCTCCCTTCAGGATAAGCGTAGAGGAGGCCCTAATGAGTGATGAGATTAAGCTCCCAGATGGGGCGTCAATGAGCGCCTACCAAGAGTACGTGACCCGCCTTGAAGAGCTCCACGGTTGGCTCGAGGTGGATCTTGTGCATAACTGCTTCCTGATGGGTGAAGAGGTCGGAGAGCTCTTCAAGTCCATTCGTAAGCACCTCCGTTACTACGAAGAGCACGACCCGGAGGAGGAGGCGAAGTCGAGGCTACATGTTAGCGAGGAGATCGTTGACGTCCTCAATTACCTGCTCGCGATCGCGAACCGCCTTGAGATCGACGTCGAGGAGGCCTTCCGCCGTAAAAACCTCATCAACCAGGGCCGGAGCTGGTCAACGAGCGCCCCGACCACCACACCTGAGGCCTCTGAGTCAAGCGGGCCCGCCGAGCCGATCGGCTCCGCTGAGCCGATCTCTTCAGGGGAGTGAGCGCTCGGTGAGCTCATGTGCGCGGAGGAGGCTGATCGCCTCTCCACCCTCTAGACACCAGAGCTCCTTATACTGTTCGCCACTCACGACCTCACCCAAGGTGAGCGCCTCTGGGGGCGCGTTGGGCGCTGTGTCGACCGCGTTCACCCCAAACCACTTCCCCGAGATGAGGAGGGTCGCTCCGTTGGGGGCGAGGGTGAGGGCGCTCAATTGTCGAGGGTGCGCGCGGAGATAGACGACATAAACCTCTGGCGCGTCACAGAGGACTATGAGCGCCCCTGGCTCATGTCTGAGGCGCTTTGGTGAGGAGCTGGCCTCATGAAGGTCGCGCTGCTCCACCGCTCTCCGCTCCCAGGAGAGGCGACGGGCCTCAGATCGCGACGTAGGGAGCTGAGCAGGGCTCAGCTCAAGGCTGACGCTCGGGCGGGCCTCTCCCCCAAGCACGTCAGGCTTACACGCTTGGATCCGTAACGAACCTGGAGATGGGGCGTATGGGGAGCGGTTGAGGAAGAGCGCGCGAGCGAGGGTCGCGGTGAGCGTCTCAAGGAGCCTAAAGTGGCCTTCTTGGGCGATGAACATACAGAGGCTCTTCACCTCCGCATAGTTGATCGAGAGCGTGAGGTCACCGCTCTCTGCGCAGGCCCAATAGTCAACGGCAGACAGCCCCAAGCTGAGGCTTATCTCGAGTCGCTGTTCGTGAACGCGCTCATGAGGGTAAACTCCTATGATCGCGTCACAGCAGAGGTCGATGAGGTGGATCTCGACGCGAGCGTGATCGGTCAGCGTAGACATCAGACATCTCCATGGTCGCTCCTGTAGCCCAAGCAAGGTAACGCATTCTCTGTTCCTTGTCTTGTTCGAAGGGCTCTAGAGGGGTGAACACTAGTTGCGCTCAGCGTCGGTATCGGTCAGAGTGTGGCAGCCAAACTCTAGAATCAACGCCTGTAGGCGAATTGTCAGGAGCACTCATGAGCGCAGATAAACAACACAAGGGGGTCTCTTTCGAGACGATGCTCAACTGGTATGAGGTCAACCATAAGGGTCGCTTATTAGAGGACCGAGCCGTGGGCTACATCAAGAAGGCGAAGGGCTGGAGTTACCACGCGCCCTTCGCAGGCCATGACGGGATCCAGTTGATCCTTGGGCAGGCCTTCCGCTCAAGCAAAGACTTCCTTTTCCCTTATTATCGCGACCTGCTCACGAGCCTCGCCGCTGGTCTCAGCCCAGAGGAGATCATCCTCAATGGTCTCTCTAAAGAGGGCGACGTGGCGGGCGGTGGCCGGCATATGTCAAATCACTTCGCCAAGCCAGAGGTGGGGGTCCAGAACGTCTCTTCATGTACGGGGAACCACACCCTTCACGCGGTCGGCGTAGCGCGCGCGATCAAGCACTATGGTGGCGATGAGGTCGCGTTCTCTAGCCAGGGTGAGGCGAGCACCAGCGAGGGCTATGTTTATGAGGCGCTCAACGGAGCGAGCCGTGAACAGCTCCCAGTGATCTTTGTTGTCCAGAACAACGGCTATGGGATCTCGGTCCCCGTGAGTGAGCAGAGCGCAAACGCGGTGGTCTCAGAGAACTATCGTGGCCTAAAGAACCTCAAGGTGATCAACGTAGATGGGACAGACCACTTTGACTGCCACCGCGGGATGCAGGAGGCGCTTGAGTATGTCCGTAGCGGAGAGGGTCCTGTCCTCTTACATGCGCAGTGTGTCCGTATTGGAGCGCACTCGAACTCAGATAACCACCTCTTGTACCGTAGCGAAGAGGAGCGAGCTGAGGCCGCCTCACAAGACCCCTTGACCCGCTTGAGGGCGATCATCCTTGAGCAGGGCGCCGCGACCGAGGAGGAGCTCGCGCAGCTCGAGGCGAGTAACGAGGCCCTCGTTCAGACGGCTTGTGACACGGTAGAGGCCTCTCCAGACCCAGACCCTGCGAGCGTTGAGGACTTCGATTGGCCTCCGATGTATGAGGGACCTGAGAGCGTGACCCCCAGCGAGGAGGGCGCAAAGAAGTGGAAGATCCGTGAGGCGATCAACGAGACGCTCCACGCGGAGTTTGAGCGTAACCCACACTCCTTCCTTTGGGGACAAGACGTCGCGAGCCAAGATAAAGGGGGCGTCTTTAATGTGACCAAGGGGATGCAGCAGGCCTTTGGTCGTGGTCGAGTCTTCAATGGGCCGATCGCTGAGGATTATATCGTCGGTACCGCCAACGGGATCTGCCGTTACCGTGATGACATCAGCGTCGTCATCGAGGCGGCCCAGTTCGCCGATTATGTGTGGCCAGCGATGGAGCAGCTCGTCGAGATGGGGCATGAGTACTGGCGCACCAAGGGCCAGTTCTGTCCGAACGTCGTGATCCGCCTCTCGAGTGGAGGCTACATTGGAGGGGGCCTCTATCACTCTCAGAACGTCGAGGCGATCTTCGCTCACCTCCCTGGCTTTAGGATCGTCAGCCCGGCCTTTGCGGATGACGCGGCGGGCCTCTTGCGCGCGTCGATCCGTAGCAAGGGGGTGACGATGTTCCTCGAGCCTAAGTTCCTATACAACCAGCCCTTCGCGACGACGCCACGCTGTGACGCTGAGCACATCGTCCCGCTTGGTAAGGCTCGTGTGCGCCGTGAGGGTCGCGACCTGACGGTTGTCTCATGGGGTACGCCAGTGCACTGGAGCTTGCGCGCCGCGGCGAAGATGGCGAAGGAGGGGGTAGAGGTTGAGGTCATCGACCTGCGCTCCATTCGTCCTTGGGACGTCGAGACTGTCGCCGCCTCTGTTCGTAAGACCGGGAAGCTGATGATCGTCCATGAGGACCACATCACGCAGGGCTTTGGCGCTGAGATCGCCGCGACCGCAGCCAAGGTCTGCTTTGAGTGGCTCGACGCGCCGATCACCCGCGTAGGGGCGAAGGACATCCCCATTGGTTTCTCACGCATCCTCGAGCGCGCGACGCTCCCTTATGAGGAGGACGTGCTTGAGGCGATGCAGGCGCTCGCTCGTTACTAACCCCTAGAGAAATGAGGCCTCCGATGATGGTTCGCGCTTGGCGTAGGCTCACAGCCCCTCTTGGTCGTGGCGCTGTGGGCGCCTGGGCCATCCTGTCCCTCATTGGGTGTCAAGGTCTGCAAGAGGGGGACCCTAACCAGAGCCCGCTCGCGGTCGCAGAGTGGACGCTTGGGAGCGCGTTAAATCAAGCGCCACCACCTCTTGAGCGCCTTGGCCCATACCTGTCAAAGAAGGCGAGCGCTCAGCTCACTGAGCTCTTAGAGGGCGCTCGCCCTGAGGAGCCACTTGGCGTCCTCACCTTAAATCGGACAGAGGGGGGCTATTGGTCTGGTCGCTACGGCTACCTCAAGGGGGGCTGGCCCCTCTCTGTCAGCTTTGAGCTCCAGCAGACCAATGGGTTTTGGAACATCAAAGAGCTCCCGTTCTCAAAGATCTATAAACAGCTCGCGGGCTTGATTGGCCCGAGTGGGGTGCCACAGAGTGAGTCAGGTGAGCCGTGGGCTGGTGGCTTAATCAGCTTTGATCGCTCTGGTCGCCCTCTAGGTGAAGTGGTGCTCACTTGGCTCCCACCTTATGCGTTCATCGACGGGGTGCCCTTATACGGTAAGGCGACCGCAGAGAAGGTGATCGAGGAGGTCGCGATCGCTTTCTCAAGACGTGAAGAGATGGCGGCTCAGGCACAGGCGAACTACTTTAGGAGGATCGCGATCGCGATGAAAGGGAGCGCGAACCTCAAGGAGCTGATGCAGGTAATCTCGTGGGCGGAGGACGCTGGGGGCGTCTCGATCTCTATGATCGCCCAATCTTCGGACGGCGAAGCGCGCCTGCTGAGGCTCGCTCAGAGGACATCGACCCTGTCTCATGGCGCGCCTCAGAAGACCCTTCAGGGTCAAGTGACGAGCGGGGGGAGCCTCTCGCTTAAGCTCCTCGATCGGACGAAGTCAGGCGCGCAGAGCACCCGAGTGCTCATCGATGTGAGCGCAGGGAGCGACAGGGGGCTCGCTCGATCTAAGGTCTTAGGGCTCTATCAACAGGCGCCCTCAGGGAGCCTAGAGGGCGCGGTCATCACCCCACAGGGGGACGCTACGCTTCAAGAGCTCGCCCACGTCCTAGACGCCTTTAAGAGCATCGACCCTGACCTCCCCGTCGCGCTGATGCCTTACGTGCCTGATCCAACAGAGCGATCCGCTCAAGAGGGGGGGCGTTGATGAGATCACTCCACAGACAGGGACGCGCGCAGCGCTCGTTTAGGTGGGCTCTTGTCCTCGTGTGCTGTTTGAGCTTGACTGCCTGCAAAGAGGCTGAAGGGCCCCCTCCTGACCCACTTATGACCGTGCTGTCTGCGGTTGAGCGTGGCGCTTGGCAGTTGATCGCTGATCACTTTAGTGATGATCACCCCTTAGCTGACTTCCCTCTGAAGGCTGCGACCGACGCGGGCGCGGTGGTGGATGGTGTAAAGCGGATCCGAGAGATGGACCGCCACCTCATCTTCGATGTTGACCTGCGAGCGAAGCAAGACGGACAGGTCGCTCAAGGGAGCGCACAGAGGCTCACTCGCTATACATTCTGGATGGAGCTCACGACCCCTGAGCGCCTGCCCTCTGAGCCTCCACCCGCGCTGAGCATTGGTGAGGTCAAGGGGTGGTCGAGTGGCCGCTTGATCAGCGCGCCCTTGATTAAGCTGTCTGACATCAACACCCCCTCACGGTTCTCTGCGACGAGCTTCCGAGGGGTGCCTGACCTACAGAGCCTCGCGGTGTTTGACGCAGACAACCTTGACCTTAAGGGCTGGTCGGCGACGATGATCAAGCTTGACCCTACCCTCAGGCCTCTTAAGAAACGTGGCTGTAGACGGGTGAATGTGCGCGTCAGTCGCGCGGTCTTAGAGAAAGAGATCAAGGCGTGCACGCCCCTCCTCGCTAGAGAAGCTCAACGCGCGCACCAGATGGGCGCGATGACCATCAAGGGAGACGTCGCGCTACATGATCAAGACCGTGGCTCCTTCGCTGGGAGCCTTACGATGATGCTTGCGCTCGACTATGATGTCCAGATGAGGCCTGAGCCTAGCTTGGTTGAGGCGATGATCATCGGAGGCGAGTTTACAGGCTGTGTCCAAAATAAGCTGAGCCAATGGGGTAAGGATTACATCCCACGCGCGTCCTGTGAGCTGACGCTCCCGATGCTCTTTAAGGTCAGCATGCCTCTACAGACCTCGCTAGAGGGGCTCGTTCAAGATCGAACACGAGGCGAAGGTGACGGGGCGAATAAGGAGTCAGCTGAGGAGGGTGAGGAGCGCTGATGAGTGCCCTCTCTCGCCTCTCTTTAGGACGCTACTCTGTCCAAGGCGCCTCTCTTGGGGGGCTCTATACGAGCCTATATATCTCAGAGCTGGACGCGCTCTTAGATGTAGGGCTCGCCTTTCGAGCGGGCGCGACCGCGCGGAGGCTCTTCCTCAGCCACGCGCACCTCGATCACCTCGGCGCTTTACCGGCGCTCTTAGGGATGCGTGGGATGATGGGGGGGGGCGGTAAGCCTCTAGAGATCTATTGTCCAGAGGGGGTCGAGGGTGAGCTTGTGAAGAGCTTAGAGCACCTCAGTACACTGCATCACTGGCCACTTGAGGTGAGCTGTATCCCGATGCGCCCAGGTG
>Ga0181588_10001622_pt1 | contig 19914 bp, 9 predicted proteins | sample 071ome_26_FD_148607 | JGI IMG/M metagenome (GOLD analysis project Ga0181588, IMG submission 148607) | Coastal salt marsh microbial communities from the Groves Creek Marsh, Skidaway Island, Georgia - 071409BT metaG (spades assembly) | ecosystem: Environmental > Aquatic > Marine > Intertidal zone...
GGCCCGACGTGGGACCGCGCGGTGGAAATCGCGAAGCCAGTGACGGGACCGCTGAGAGAGGCGTGGTTAGGTTTGAGTCCGCAAACGAGAGCGTTCGTGAAACCGGCGGCGACCGGGACGGCGGTGGCGCACGTTATTCTCGGGTTCCCGAGTCGAAGGTACGCGAGAAAGTTGGAGAGGAAAATTACGGAGATGGAAAAGGAACGGGTGCAACTGATGGTGGATGATTTTTCGTTGGAGAAGGAAGTGTTGACGCTGAGCGCGGAGAATAGGCGGTTGGAGAAGCGAGTTTTGCGAAGCGAGATGGCGTTGCACGCGATTCGAAGACGGGTGGCAGAATTTTCGTTGCCGAATAAAGCCAGGGACGCGTACGGGATTGATGCGAATCCAAACGATACGAACGGAGATGGAATGGACGATTACGGATTAGCCGCGAAGAATTTAGCGTCCAGTCAAGAGATGGCGTGGAGAAAGACTCAGGCGTTGAAAGATGCCGGGGTGTTGCAAGAAAGAGGTGATCATCAACAACACAACGTTTACGAAAATGGAATATCAAAAGCATCGAATAATTCATCGAGTGGCGAAGGCAACTGGTCAGCAGAGCAAAATTTGTGGGCGTTAGGAGCAACGGTAGCGGCGGAGGAAGCATCGTCGTCGACAGATGGATCTGCAGGTACGTTTTTCCCGCCGAAATATTGAAGATAGTAATAACATGCACACACACCCACACCCACGCTCCAAAGAGAGAGAGAGAGTTTGCGCAATTTGCAACATTTGGAATATACAGTCACATATATATTATATTACCAGCGTATTGATTTGGACTCATCTATTGTCTACCTACGATTGTTGCTAAATATTAAATATTACTTGGGTGGTTAGTTGTTTTCCTATTGTTCTTGTTCTTGAAGAAAAGCGTCGATCTTTTTGAGCAACGCCGTGGCCGCGTCGTCGTCTGGTGAAATGAGTCCTTCGTCGATTCCTCTCTGAACGCGTTTCATGTGTTTCTGAATGACGTTGTCTTTGTTATTGATGCATTTCAGCGCATCAGCTGCTAAAGCGACGTTTAAGATTTCAAACGAAATCTCCGGTTTCAAGCCGTCGTTTTGCGACTTCTTCTGCGACGCTCGAAGCATAAACTCTAAAGTTCTCGCGTTTGATTCGTCCACGAGTTCTTTGCCGTACACCCAATCAAAAGCGTCTAAGGTTTTGCCGACTACCCCGACATCATTCGCTACTACTGCATCGTCGCTGATACCTTTGGCATCATTTTCTTCGTTCCCTAAAGCTTTCGCGAGCTCGATTAAAAAAACGGCGCGTTCCAATCTTGTCTCGTACGTTCGTACCCTGAGTCCATTCATTTCGGACACCTGTTCGACGACTTCTCGAAACTTACCGTACCCGACTTGCGGATCCCATTCCTCGCTCTCTCTTTTCATCTTCTTAATCTCTCGAGTCGAATCTACCGCGGATTGAAACTTTGAGTCCGCCTCGCGCACTCTCTCGTTCGCCTCTCCCAAACTAAGCGCTGCGCTCGTCGGCGGTTCCGGACGCCGTTCCATTTCCTCTCTCTCTCTTCTCTCTCTCTCTTCTCTTCTTCGTTGCATCTCTCTCGCATCTTCTCTCAGTTGCACTTTCCTCGCTTGCTTCGACGACGCTTTCCGCTTGGCGACGATTCGTTCCGCCGGCGTTTCCGTTATCGCGCCTCTTCTTCCTCTCCTCAACGAAGAAGAAGAAGAAGAAGAAGAAGAAGGGGGTTTCCTCCGTAAAGCCACGAACGAGCCGCACCATCTTCTCCTCGACGACAAAGTAGGCGGGTTTCCTCCGTAAAGCCACGAACGAGCCGCACCATCTTCTCCTCGACGACAAAGTAGGCGTCGACAGCGACGACGACAGCGACGACGACGCAAAAATCATCATCGACATATCGATCCCTTAAAAAATCTCTCTCTCTTTCTCTCCGTCACTTTGTCACTCCTTTCGCGACGTACGGTTTCAACTTGAACTCCTTCAACCCTTCCGGAATCACGTACGTCGGACGTTTCCAATCGAGCAACACGAATCTCCCTCTCCCTCCGCCGTTCGCTTTCTTCTCGTGCCAGCCGGGGGAGATGGAATTCTTACCCTTGTAATATCCAGACTTTTTCGTCAACTTTGTGGTCAATCGCACGAACGATTCTCGGACCGCTCTGCGACCGAGCGAGGCGACGCTCGAGCGCATTATATGCTTCTTCTCGCTCTTATTAGACTCTCTTCTCTCCGCGCGGTTTCTTCTTTGGCGCCTTTTCCCTCGTGAGGAGCTTTTGAGGGAAAAACGAGACCAAAACCCTAAACAAAAAATGTCAAAAAATGTCTCGTATCTTCTCTGAGTGCATCGGCCGCAGAACCTACACGAACGCGCGCACGTTCCATAAACTCTCTCCGCTCAGAAGAGAGAGACAGAGAGCTACTGCGGAGAGAAAAGAGGAAAGAGAAGAGAAGAGAGAGAGTCTTCTTTCCACGCGCGAGCTCCTTGCCTTTTTCTTCTCTCTTCCCCTTTCCTTTGTATAGGACCCTTTTTTCTTTAGATACGGGGTTGGTCTCTCTATCGTCTCGCTTTGGGGGAAAAATTAGCACAAAGTTCGAATAAGAAAGTGAGAGAAGGATGTTGTCCGGACCTCCGAGCAGCAGCAGCGCGGCTTTCTTCGGAGCGTCGTCGTCGACTACTACGAACGCGACTTCGTCTTCTTCAGAATCGACCGGCCCGAGAAGATGGACGACGACGAGAAGAAGGCGCGCGAGGATGATGATGATGCACGCATCGTCGTCGCCGCCAAATCGTCCTCGCTGGGAGAAGCGCAAAGACGACGTCTCTTGTTCTTCTTTCGCGTTTTCTCCAGGAGCGCAAAGACGACGTCTCTTGTTCTTCTTTCGCGTTTTCTCCAGGCGAGGACAATTTGAAGAGGAAGAGCGAGAGGAAGAAAGGATCGAACAGTAACGCGCGCGTCGTCGCCGTCGGGGCGCATTATTACGGCGAATATCATCATCACAGCAGCAGTAGCGGCGGCGGAGGAGGAGGGCCCAAGAAGGATGGGAGCGAGCACACGAAGACGAATGCAATCGACCACCGGAAACAACGGACGGCGCGGAGGAACAACGCGGCGAGCGGACCGACGCCGGTAGGGGAAGGCGAGAGCGGCGGTGGTAGCGGTAGTGCGGGAGTGTCGTACGATATTTCTAACGATGAGAGCGATTTTTTGCAACAGGCTGGGATGTTGGATGGGAGCGAGACGATGAACGGGAGGGAGGTTTCGTCGCACGATCACTCGAGTTTTACGACGACGACGGGGGAGGAAGATGAAAACTGCGAAATAATCGAAGGCGCGGGAGATAGAAATAGAATAGGAGGCGGATGTCACGGACATTCGCACGGTGCTATAGCGGCGGTGGAAGATGCGAACAGAGTGAAGAATAAAGTGGAAGTTGTTTTAGATGTCGTTCTGACAAAGTCAAAGTTGAACGCGGCGGCTGGATATTTGCGAGGACGAGGAAGTTTAACGGTGTTATCATGGTGCTTGTTGCTCGTGGCTGGATTTTGCCACGTGTCGACTTCGATTTGCGCCATGCTCAGCGTCGCGTCGATTATCCCGAGTGCAACGGCGGCGTGGCTCTCGACGTCGGCGACGGCGTTGGTGTATTTGTTCGCCGGAACGCCAGAGTTTGTGGACGTCTTGTACGAAGTCGCGAGAGGTAACATCAACGTGCACGTACTCACGACGCTAGCGGTATTTGGTACCGTCTTACTCGGATGCGCCTTTGAAGGCGCGCTGTTACTCGTGTTGTTCGCATCTGCGCACTACGTGGAAGATAGATTGACGCAACACGCGAGAGGCGATTTAAAAGCGTTGTGGAAAACGGTGCCGCCGTTTGCAAATATTGTCGACATCGACGGTACAACTGGTGATTTCATCGAAGGTTCGCAAAGGAAAATGCGTGCATCAGAAGTGCCCGTCGGAAGCTACTGTTACGTCAAAGCAGGAACGCAAGTTCCTCTTGATGGCATCGTCGTTCACGGTTCAGCGAGAGTGTCTATTCAACACATCACGGGAGAAGCTTTGCCCGTGCGACGCAGAATTGGCGACGAAATTCCAGCCGGCGCGATGAACATCGACGGGGTGTTAATCGTAAAATCTTCTCAGTCTTCCGAAAATAGCACGCCGGCGAGAATCGCGAAGCTCACCGAAAGAGCGCAGCAACGCAAACCGCGCGTGAGTCGATTAATTGATGACGTTGGCGATAAGTATTCGAAGATCATTTTATTTATAACCTTTGCGACGATGGTGACGGCACCTCTCGTGTTGGGAGTTCCCTTTTTAGGTCGAGGAGGAGCGATGTACCGCTCGTTTGCGTTCTTATCTGCGGCAGCTCCGTGCGCGCTTCTCATGTCACCATTAGTGTACGTCGCGGCGATTGGCGCGATGGCCAGAAGAGGTATCCTCATCAGAGGCGGCCGAACTCTGGACGCGCTCGCAAACGTCAATCTCGTGTGTTTAGACAAAACTGGCACTTTGACCTCTGGTGAAATGTCAATCGTGGAAATAAAGAACGTGAAATTAGGGGAAGAGAGCATTGCGAGCTTGGCGTTTAAGAGAAGCGACGAGGAGAGCGTGCGCATCGCAAAAGCGTTGGAACGAGGTTCGGTGCATCCGATTGCTAAAGCCACCGTTAACTACGTCGCTGATGGCGAAAGTAGCGCGAGTAATGGCTCTTTAGACGTGAAAAACTACAAAGTTGAGCACGGTAAAGGTGTCGAGGGAGAAATTAACGGCGAACTCTTCAGGTTTGGCACCGCATCATGGGCTTTAGAGTGCCGCCGCGGGAGCAACTCGGGAGAGGAAGAAAAAGCAGTCGCGCGCGCGACGGAGGAGCACAGAAGTGCAGGGGAAGCGATCGCTATTCTGTGCTCTTCTTCTTCGGCCGATGCTACGGTCTTTCGTTATTCCGACGCACCTCGCGCAGAAGCGAAAGATGCCGTCGCTACCCTTACTAAACGAGGACAGACGGTGCGTATGCTGACTGGAGACGCGACTGCTTCCGCGTTGGCGATTGCCGAACAAGTAGGCATCAAACCAGCCGCGGTATTTTCGCAATTGACTCCGGATCAAAAGTTAGCACACGTAGAATCTGCGAGAGAAAATGGTAATAACGAAAAAAATAGGAAAGCAGTGAGCGTCGCCATGATTGGTGACGGTATTAACGACGCGCCGGCGTTGGCGGCGGCTGACGTTGGCATCGCAGTGTGCTCGACACCTTCAGATGCCGCTTCTTCTGCCGCAGACGTCTTGTTGCTTCAAACTGGACAAGGGCAACTTCAAAGCAAAGATATGGTGAGCGATAGTACCACAACGGTAGGAAACGAAGGCGGTGGATCATCCATGTCGGTGATTTCAGCCGTTCCGGAGCTCTTTGCGCTCGGGCGCATGACGCGAAATATTTTACAGCAAAATATTTTCTTGGCGATTTGCTCTATTCTCGGAGCCGCCTTGCCGGCTTTGTTCGGCGCGTTCCCACTTTGGTTAGCCGTTTGTGTTCACGAAGGCGCGACGCTATTAGTCGCAGCAAACTCGATTCGCTTGTTGGCAACGTTTGGACCACGAAATTCAATGCGCCTTTCGAAGCGCGTGAAGTTCTTGATTGTCTCTTTGACGTTGGTGGGCGTCTTTGGCGCGTTAGGCACCGTGTTCAAACCGCAAGGCATGATGTTACAAACGTTTATCTCCGAACTTATTACCGCTGCTGTCGCGGAATCTTCCATGGCTTTCCATTCGTTGCTTCATCCGGTTTTGAAGTCTGCCTGGGCTGGCTTATTCGCCGGTGGTTTACACACGCTCACCGGCGCGGACCACTTGGCAGCGTTGACGCCGTTATCCGTCGGTCCGTCTCGAGCGAAAAACGCGCTCCTCGGCGCGCTCTGGGGATTTGGTCACAACACCGGTCAGATCATCTTCGGTCTTTTGTTTATGCTCTTGCGAAACAGAATCCCGTGGAACACTGAAATCATCGGCCAATGGGGCCAAGCCATTGTTGGTTTAACGCTGATCTTCATCGGATGCTTAGGATTCTGGGAGCAAGCTGGCCACAGTCACGGCCACTCGCACATCCATTCCCACGGCGGACACTCCCACTCCCACTCCCACTCCCACGGGTCCGCGGACGGCGGAAGCCACGACGAAGACATCGAAAGCTCCCACGAACACCAGCTCTCCCCGCTCCGTCTCGGCGCCTCCTCGGAAGCTTCCCGAATCTCCTGGACCTACATCACCGGCACCATCCACGGCCTCCAACCGGACTCCCTCTTCCTCCTTCTCCCGGCGCTCACCTTACCGAAACTCGAAGCCTACTCCTTCCTAGGTTCCTTCTTCTTCGGTACCATCGTAGCCATGGGCGGGTACACCGCGTTCCTCGGCGCCGGGACGACGCTTCTCGAGAAGGAAAATCCGCAAATGGTCAAATACATCGGGTTAGCCGCCAGTTCCGTCGCCTTCGCGTTAGGGGCGGTGTTCGTTTTGAGTAGTGTTTTTAGCTTGAATTTGTTGTAATAATACTAATAATACTAATCTTTGTCTCGGACAATTATAAGAATACTGGTATTCCCTTACGAAATTGTACGCGCGCGCGCTTAAAAGAATAGGAGGACACGCAAGAGGGTTCAGAGAAACTAACGAACCGAGAGAGAGAATTCCTCATAAATTGAAATTTAACGAACGCCTTTTTTTTTCTCTCTCGAACGACGGACGACGCAAATGTCAACGACCAACGTCGCTCGTCGTCCTCGTCGTCGCGGCGAGAAGATCATGAAGAGATACGACGACGACGACGACGACGATTCGCGCGAAGACGACGACGAAGAAGACGAAGACGACGACGACGAAGAAAGTAACGATCCCGTCTTGTTCAAGTGGCAATGGTACGAGAACACGCACGTGCGCGTGTCGTCGTCGGCTAAAGACGAACATCTTCCGCGCGCGGAGAACGACAGAGTCTGCGAGAGGAGAGACGACGACGAAGTTGAGAACGCGAGCGAGGACGACGACGAGTGCGAGACCGAAGAGGACAGTTTAGAGAGCGAGAAGGAGGAAAATGAGGGCGACGTGCTGAATAAAACCTTGAGTTATCGCGCGTCGTACTGGGACGACGCGTTGGAAGAGCTGATGTTGTCTTCGCACGCGCAAGAGATGACTAATGGCGACGGGGATGATACAGCGGCTACTGGACAGTCGTTTGGAAATGGTGGGAAAGTACGTCAAAGTCGTCGTCGAAGAGCGCGGACGTTGGAGAGTAGTCCGTGGCCGAGGACTTCGGTCGCGCCGTACGTTGCGGTAGTGGGAGAGAGTATTTTTCTCCGATTGTTCGACTGCAACAACAAAAAGGAAGCGCACTTCTACCGCAAAAAGAAAGTCATCGCATCGGCTCGCATGTACGGACAGTTTGGCGACATAGTCGTGCGCCGGGAAGATTTCATACTCGAAAGGAGCATGTGTAAATTTCCTAAAGATTGTTTCGACGAGTATTTTTGCTCGACGGAATCTGTTTCGAGCGCTCAGAAGATTTCGAATTTGTTTTTCCAGCTCGAGTATGAAGACTTAGACGGTGTTAAATCTTTCTCTGCGCCGCAGCCGTGCTTGTTGTGCATCGAAAAAGAAAGCGCCGAGCAGTTTCAGGCTTTCCTCATGGAGCCGACGATGTTTGGAAAGAAATTCAAGAACAGAATCGATCGATTGTGCTCCCGTTGCGGTTTCGTGAAGGACGTCGGGACGGTGTTCACGTTATGGCACACTGGACGTTTGTACGGAGATCTCGGAGGTCATCCACTCTCGGAGGTTGTCACACAATGCTCGAGTGATCCGAATTTTAGGCACATGTGTCCGGATATCTTGATCGAATTGCAGGAGATTCAAATAGATGTGATGTGCTGGTCGATGGAGGTGAAAAATATGCCGGGCAGCTCAGGCGAAGAGAAAGGAGAACAAAACCCAGAAGACATGGAACGGTTTTGGTCTCTGACAAACATGACGCTCGAGGATCTAACGTTCTTGAGTCATTCCCAACTTTGCGGGAAATTATTGTTGATGCCTTTCGTTGTTCCCATAAAGTTCATGGTAGGCGTTGTCTTTTTGGTGAACGGCGGCATAAATGCTGTGGTGCTCAGGCAGTTATCGGAACGAAACGAAAGAAAAGCTATTCGCGCTGCGGGACCATCGTCAAAAGCTTTTAAAAAAGACTCAGAATTGTTTGAGCTCTATCGCGGCTACGTAAATGCGCTGGTGCTCGACAAATGTCGTTCCAGATCTTTGAGTTGCTACCTTATTCTCAATGCGCTGTTTGGGTTGAAGTACGCGTCGATGTTTCCGAGCGAAATCGTTTCACCCGGAGGAATCAGGGGAAGGATTGCTGTTCCCTTGTCTTTTGTCAGCGTCACGTTGGGCGTTCACATGGTGCAAATGGTCTATAAACGTGATATCTCAATATTCGGTTATTTGAGCGGACGTAAGCAGGATCTTTTCGACCGGTATAAAAGAGGGGGTATAGTTTCAATTGCGACTTTGGTGGTTGTCGTTGGCGCGCACGGATCGATAGCGCGATACCAGCGCGCATCGGTCGCAAAATTTTGCTCTTTGAGACCATTACAATCCGCCGACGTCGACGCCGATGAATACAACGGACTGTTGCAATATGACTGTAACGAGATGTTCTCCATACTGTTCCGACAAGAATGCTTACACTTGGTGTATATCTCTGTCGCCGCAGCCGTTCACGCCTCGTACCCAAGAAGCAGCTGGTGGTTTCCTGTCCTGGGATGTATCTCGGGTTTCTTGGCGTACAGCCCGCCGCAGTTTAGTACTTCTGCAGACCTACCGGACGAGGTGAACATGAGGACCTTATTTAATTTGTATGGCTTCGTTGCCATCCTTTTCTTGATAATCTCGATCATGACTTCGCTGAACGTACAAGCGCACTTCAAAAGACAAAGCTTGGATTGGTTTCTCCAAAGTTATTTGCACCAAGAAATGAGGAGCAGAAGAGGAAAAGAAGCTTGGAGACGAAAACTTTCCGCTGTAAAATAAAATATCACGATAATGCAAATGTATAAAGTAGTTCATGATTTCCAGCAAGTACCATAGTGCCTGGTACTGTTGTTGTTGTTGTTGTTGTTGTTGTTGTTGTTGTAAAGTTGTCATTGTTATTGTTTATTTATTAATACTGGTATTAAAAATGTTCACTTTCTTCTTGTCTCTACGCCGAGGCTGCTCTCGCATAGGTGTCGGCTTTCGGGTCATACGCCGAAAACAACACCGCCGAATTATGACCGCCAAATCCAAACGAGTTGCTCAACGCAACCTTCACTTTTAATTTCTCTTTCGTCGTGCCTACCAATAAATCTGTCCTCACGCCTTCGTCCGGCTCCTCCAAATTCTTATTCGGATGCAACTCGCCGGTCCCGATGGCTTTGATCACCGCCACCGCTTCAACCGCGCTCGCTGCGCCTAACAAGTGACCGATTAAACTCTTCGTCGAATTGATTTTCAACTCCTTATTCTCGCCAAATATATCCGTAATCGTCCTCAACTCGGCTAAATCTCCAGCTGGAGTACTCGTTGCGTGAGCGTTGATATAATTCACATCCTCCGCCAACACGCCGGCGTTTTTCAACGCCCTGCCGATGGCCAATCTCACTCCGTTCCCATTCGGTAACGGCTCGGTCATGTGGTGCGCATCGCACGTCGCCGCACCACCCAAAATTTCCGCCAAAATCGGAGCATCTCTCGCCAGCGCGCTCTCTAACGACTCCAACACCAAAACTCCACACCCTTCTCCCATGACGAACCCGTCTCTATTCTTATCCCACGGTCGACTCGCGCCTTCCGGATCGTCGTTTCTCGTCGACAATGCTTTACTCGCAGCAAACCCGGCAATCCCACTGCTCAAAACCGCTGCATCCGAGGCCCCAGCTAAGCACAAATCGCATTCCCCGTTTCTAATGTGATCAACTGCGTTCATCATGCAAAAGTTCCCAGTCGCGCACGCCGCCGCGATGGAATAGTTCGGCCCCATAAATTTCAAATCCATCGCGACTAATGCCCCGCCCATGTTCGTAATGGCGAACGGAATACAAAACGGATTCATTTTCTTAGAACCTCTTCCGGGCGTCCACAACTCAAAGTTCGCTTGCTGAAAACTGTGCATCCCACCCATGGCCGAGCCGATCACCACGCCGCACCGCTGTTTATCCAACTTGTTAAAGTCCTCGTTCCCTTCCTCGCGCATGTCCAATCCAGCCGCGATTAAAGCCTTCTTCGCCGCCGCAATCATGAATGAAATGTACGGGTCCGCTCTTTTAATCATTCTCGGTGCAACTAAACCGTCGCATCCGTCGAAATCGCGTATCTCGCCCGCGAACGTCGTCGTGATGTTCGACGCGTCGAATTTCGTGATTGGTTTTATGGCGCTCTCGCCGTTCAACAATCGATTGTAAAATTCATCCACGTCGTGGCCTAACGCGGTCACCGCACCGATGCCGGTGATGACGACTCTTTTCTTACCCGAGCGCGTGAGGTCGACGCCATCGGTGGAGGCGGCGGATATTCTCAATATTCGCTGCTGCTGTTGTCGATTATTGTGTCTGCTAATACGAGTAGAAGTAGTAGTGTATCTTCCCTTGTTTTTCTTGGCTCCGCTCGGGAAAAACTGTTGTCGATGTCTCGAGCAAGAAGACGACGAAGACGAAGCCGTCGACGCCATGGCGGAGCGGGAGGAGGCTAAGGAGACGCACGATAACATGTTGTACGTTTCTTGCGCGTGTATGTGTGTTATTAACTTTACTATATGCGCAAAGAAGTGCGTCGAGCGCGCGTCGAGGTGTAGCGTATCTGAGATGTGAGTCAGAGAGGGCTGGTTAGATAAGGTTTAGGGTGTTAATGGGACAAGAGCTTCTAAAAGCCGTGCGCCGCGGCGGTTGCCGGGTGCACCATTTTTTGTATCAGTATGTATTCTCTTTCTCTCGTTAGTTAAATATGAGTATTATGTATTATGTATACGTATCGTGTTATCTTCTTCGTCTTTTCCTCTCGCGATGTTTCGCCTCTCGTTCTCACAAACCAAACGCGCGCACGATCTCTTTCTCCTCCCTCTCGCTCGCCCCGCCTTTCTCTCGCGGCGATAGTAATATTGTATTACTCTTCTTCTTCTCATCTCTCCCAGTCGGAATCGACGTCGCCGTATTCGAACATACCGCAGTGCTCTCGTCTCGCCTTGTCGATTTCACCTTGGATGGCCTCGCGGTTGTCTTCTGAGGTTTGCGTGTACCCGACTTTGAAACGGGACATGCGGCACAAACCGGAGGCGGCTAAGATGCCTTGCACTGAACGTTCCGGGAGAAACTGTTCGGGCGAGTAAGGTTTCGCGAATTTTGTGTCTTTCTTCGTGTTGCTTGATGGTTCTTCTTGTTCGTCGTCTTCCACTGGCCATAACGTTAGCGTTAGCTCTGGACGCGCGTCGACGGCGGATGACCAAGCGTGATCAAAGTCAAACTTTTTCATTCGCGCGTCGACGATGGCGTGGAATTCGCCACCATGAACGAGGCGTTGAAACTCAGACTCGGCGACATCTTTGTAATCGCTGTGACGACTCGGCATGGCGATGTGAGCAAGCTGGCACAGTCTCGCTTGAGGAGGGTATGCGTTCAAAGAGACGTTAGAGTGCAACGGTCTCGCACGGCGAATGGATACGCGTTCGTTGTGACCAAAATCGATACACATGACGTCCAGTTCTTTCGCGTTTTCATCTCGATAATTCACCGTGGCGCGGTACCAGCTGTTGTCTTCCGGCGATTTGATCGCAACGAGATCGTTCAATTTCGGCTCAAAACCAGGCGGTGGGGCTTTCACGTCTGGATCGTCGTTCGCGTACTCTTTCTGCACCAGTTGCCACAGTTCGTTGGCGACGGAACGTTCGAGAATTTGCGCGAAAAATTTACCTTCCCGTAAAGTTTCCGTGACTCCGAGCCTAGTGGTAAACACAGGAGGGCCACTGTCTCTCGCTTGTGGATACGGTATGCTCGAGCTGCCTTTTCTATTATCGTATTGGTTTCTAGTAGATTGTTGTTGCTGCTGCGGCTGCGGATCGCTTTTCCTCATGACGGCAGCCGCCGCGGTTGAAGATGCGCTATTGACAGACGACAAGTAGCCGCCCGGCGATGCGTTGGCGTTGTTATTCATGATACCACCTTCGTAACCTGGCGGGGCATTAACTTTACCCGAGCCACTTGGCGATTGAACCCCGTTGTTATTTTCATCGTCATAAAATTTGCTTCCATAAAAGCTCGCCGGATTTTGGTCCTCGTTGAAACCGCCGAGATTATTCGCCTGCATCTCTTCCGCCAAGCGCCTAGCTTCTTCGGCTTCTTCGTCCCAGTCTTTCCAAATGCCAACTCTCGCAATTTTCGCAGCCTTCTCCACTTCTAACGCGCTCGCGTCGCCGTGAAAGGAAACTCTTGCCAGACCCGCGCGAACGAGTTCCGAGGCTAAATCCAAAGTCAACGTGTTGCACTCCAAAGTCCCTCGAAACGTCCCGGTTTTATCCACCGAATTCGCCGCAACTTGCACCTCTCTTTGATTCACTCTATTTCGAACGTAGTTCAAAGCCTCTTTCGCGAATGGTTCGTCTCTGGTCGGGCATCTCACCCCTGATAAACTCAACGTGAACACCGCGCCGGCGTTTTGAGAACTGACTCGAAACCTGTGTCCGTTGATACAGTGCTCCACGACGCCATGGAATTTCCCGGCTCTTTGCAAGAACGGTAAAAACTGCGTCGCCTTCTTTACATTTTCTGAGGCGTCGTTCAAATCGTGCGGAATTGGTGCGTCTTTAGGCGAGTGAATGCCCTTCTTTTGTTGTATAGCTTTACTTTCGGCGACGAGCAAATCGTCGTATTTATGCGATCTGGCTTCATTTTCTCTGTGACGAACTACCGAAGCCAAGCCTCTGATGACTAACAGTTCGGCGAGATTCGGCGCGTCTTCTGGTTCTGCTTCGATTGGAATTCCGTGATTGTTATATTGCGGCGGTTTCTTCACCACCTCGCCGATTAAAGCGATGGTGCCGAATTCGATGATTTTTTCTGGTATATCTCTCGCGTCGTTCCCGGCGATTGTTTTCGTGTATTCAAAGTTAACCTCCACTTTTTTCCCGATAACTCTCGTTCTCACGAATTCTTTTGCCTCTCTCGCGTACGGTTCATCTTTCACACTTCGTTCTCTGGCACCTCTCCCGAGCGGTGCGATTCTCGGCGCTCGAACCGAGGACAACATAACCTTCATCTCATCGCCTGTTCGCGAGTCTTCGACGATGACGGAATCTCCAGAAACGACCTCGATAACCTTTCCTTGAATCTTTCTACTTCTTCCCATGTTTTCGAAATGCGAATCCTCGTTCGATGGTGGCACGTAATCTTGCCAGATTCTAATCCTATTCGTCTTTGCGATTGCCTCGGCGTTCCTCAAAGGCGCCGCACCTCCTAAAGCCAACGCCGCGGAGTAATCCGAAACCTTCGCTAAACCTCTCTCCAAGAGAGCGTTCGCCAAGGGCACGATCGAGCTGTGATCATCTTTCGGTAACACCGACGCAAATCTGTTTCCGTATTTATCTTTACCAACAAAAGCCACTCGCACGTCTCTGTTCAACACGCTCAACTCGGCAAAATACTTCGCCTCTCTCGCGTGCGGTTCCGGTTCTTTTTCGTTCTTCTTCCCCATCGCCGGCGCGACGACTCCGGCTAACAAAATCGTCACCTCCGCACCTCTCGCGGGACCCTCTTCGCACACCGAAACTTTCATCGTGCTTCCATTCAACGCTACCTCTACGACGCAATGAATCGGCTCCACGCCTTTAGCGTCGATGAACTCGTCCACCAATCTCGGATCGCTTTTATTCCTCACAGCTTTATTCAACAAAAGAGGATCGCACGTGTGTTTCCCTCTAAAAAACTGCTTCGCGTCTTCTTCGGCTTCTTTAATCAACTGGTTTCGTTTCATCGCGTTTTCATCGTTCTCGTCCTCCCTCGACGGCTTCCCGACGCACCATCCGTTTTTGCAGTGCTCCAACGCCACGTCTCCCGCGCCGTCTTTAAACACCAACGCGAACTCTCTCGAAGCGTACTCGCTCTCCACTTTAAACGTCACCGGTTCGCCAATCAAGGCGCGTCTCAACGCTTCGCGCGATTGAAACGCGAACGGCTCGTCCGCGTACGATCCATCTCTTCGTCCCTACAAATAGGAGAGAGAATTTCACGGTAAAATGAATCGCATTAATAATAATAGGTAAAAGTACAGCCGCCGCCGCGGGAAAAAAAGAGAGAGAGAGAGAGAGAGGGTCATCAGGTCCGAGTCCAAACCAAAAACCTGTGAAAGGAAAAAGGCGAAGAAAAAAACAAATCTGCTTTTGTGTTCTGCGTTGTTCTGCGTACCATTCTCGGGGCGATGATACCCGCCAACGTGACGATCTTCTCCGGCGGTGGACCCGTGCTCTGTTTTAATAACGAGGGGTTGTTGAGTTTTGTTTGGTCAGCGCTTTAAAACGGACGACGACGAATAAGAAGAACGCGGAGAGAGAGACGAGAGAGAAAAGAACGATCTCGACGGCTGGGCGATGATCCCTTAACTCTGCCTCCGGTCTCGAAGAAGCGAAAAACAAACGACTAAGCGCGCAAAAGCGCGCGTAAAAAAACAACGACGCACGGTTGGTCCGGCGTTGGCGACAATCAGCACCGTGTCCCCGCTCGGGACGGCTTTGACCGTCCCGCGGAGCCATCCGGTGACCGGCATGATTGCGCGCTCTTTTTTTGCGTTTTTGTGTTTTTTGTGTTTTTTTTTCTAAGGTGAAGGTTGTTCGTTTGCTTTTTTTTGTAAGAGAGAGAGAGAGAGAGAGAGGAAGATGGATGTTTTCTACTAGAATTCGTTTGAGCGTTGTTTTGTCGGCGGTGACTTCTATGCGCTACGGGTTTGGATACACATTACATTTATGCGCACACGCGGGGCAGGCGAGATAAATCTCTCTCTCTCTCTCTCTCTGTTTTTGTTTCTCTTTTTTTTTCTCTCTCTCTCTCTCTCTCGCCGGGCGAGGCTATCGCGCGCTATGCTTAAAGGAATCTTTGCACGGCGTACGGCTGGAGCGAAAAGTCGAGCTCGTGCTCTTTCTTTTCCGCGAGGTCCGCGACTATTTTCCCGGTGATGCCGGCTAAGGTGAAACCGACGTGTTGGTGGCCGAACGCGTACACGACGTTTGATTTTACCGAGCTTCTGGAGATGACGGGGAGGTAATCCGGTAAAGTTGGGCGACCGCCGAGCCAATCGGAGGTTGGTTCTCGCGCGACGGCGGCGGGGAGGTTTTGGAGGAGTTTGCGAGTGGTGGTTTCCAGCGCGAGGAGGTTTTCGGCGGTGGGTGGTTGGTTTGGGCCGAATTCGACGAGACCGGCGGCGCGGAGACGAGACCGCAGCGGGGAGAGGATGAAGCCGCCGCGTTGGAAACACGTCGCTCGGGTCAAGAGCTCGGACGGGGACGCTTGGTCGGTATCCGAAAACTCGATAGAGTAGCCGCGCTCCGCGATGAGTGGGATGTCGCCATCGCCGCACATGCGGGCGATTTCTTTCGAACGCCATCCTGCGCAGACGACTATCGTGTGCACGTTGGTATACACGTCGCCATTTTTGGTGACGATTTCAGCCTTCGCTTCGTCGTTGGCGTTGTTTCTACCTGTTAGCTCCTCGTTTTGCGCGAGATTTTGTTCTTTTCTCACTTCAACCACTTCGCCGCTGACGCCGGATTTAATCACGACGGAACCACCGTTCGGACCTTTCATTTTCATCGCAAACTCAGCCAACTTTTTCAAAAACACATCCGGCGCTCTCAGCGACCACGCGTCTTTAAAAAAAATGCCACCGTTGGCAACCGCCGCGGCGGTCAAATTCGGTTCCAGTTTTAAACACTCCTCTGGCCCAACAATCTCTCCGTCACCTTCGTGCTCCCAAACGTTTCCCAACAACCGTCTCCGCTCCTCGTTCTTCTCGACGACTTCTTTCGAATCGAACCTGCTCTTCGTGAGCAACAAGTACCCGTTCCGGTTCGCGTGTTGCTCCATGAACGCCTTCGGGTTCACCCCGGCTAACCGCAACGTCTCTTTCCACGAACTCGACGCGCGTTTACACAGTTCCGACAATCCAACCGACGTTTTCGCGCTGTTTTCCGCGCTAGAGGCGCGTAAAAAATGCATCGCGAACCGCATCACTTCCATCGCGTTCGACGACGACAGTTGGAAGCTCAGAGGCGACTTTTCTTCTTCTTCTTCTGCGCTTTTGCTTCCACCAAACGTCAAACTACCGCCGAAAAATGCCTTCATTCCCACGGACAAAATGTTCATTCTGTTCTCGTTTAATCCAAACGTCGCGTACGGAGCAAACGTCCCGGCGTTGCCGTAGCTCGCCGCGTCGCCGTTTCGATCCGCGACGCCTTTGGATGATTTCTCCAATACAGTCACGGCAAAACCTCGCGACGCGAGATGAATCGCCGAGGAGATGCCGATGAATCCACCGCCGACGACGACGGCAGATTTCGTCATGGCGACAGTTTCTTCCACTCTTTCTTATTATTCTACCACAAAACGGCCGCCAGTCGTCATCTCGTGTTTATGCATGTTTGCGTGAAAAGTTTCCTCTCGGGAATGAAGAAATGGATATTTTTGGTGTTCTGTGAAATTAATAGCGCGCGAAAGAGAAAAGATGTCGCGAACGAACGTAACGATGATTCTTGTTGTGTTTCCACGTGCGTGTTAATAAAAAATGTGTGCGCACTGTTCTCTCTCTTTCTCTCTCTCTCTCTTTCTCTCTCTCTTTGTATTAATGTGCTTTTCTTTTTGTACTCTCTCTTTCTCTTTCTCCGCTAAAACGCTTGGACCAACCCGAACAGCGGGTTCGCCCGGCTGACGCTTTGTCGACCAGCCAGTTCAGATTCGTCAAACAAAAACGTCCCGGGGTCGTAGTAGATTTCTTTTTCTGCTCTGTCGTCGCAGAAGACCTCCGAGGTGACGCGTCGACCGACTGGTACCGGCGTGAGTTGTTCGACGGTGAGATGACCCGCCGACGAAATGTTTTCTCGCGTCTCTTCGATGAACTTCAACACCCTCGCGCCGGTTTCTAAATCTAAACCAAAGTTTTCCATGTCTTGCATCATTAGCGGCGCGAAGAGTTGGTTCTTGCGCAAGATGCCATGCATGACAAAAGCCGCGGCGTGTTCGCCCAACCCGTGCTTTTCCAACCATCGGACGGCGGTGCCGTCGCCGAGGAGTTCGCACAGCACGCGCTGGGTTGGAGGCGGCGGCGGCGCTTCGAGTTCGACGACTGGGTAGGAGTCGATCGGGCGTCGGAAGTTGGTACCAACTCGAGAACGTCCAGAACCACCGCTAGATCTTTTCGGGGCGTTCGGATCGCGAGGCTTCCGCGGTTCGCCTTTCGGTTTCTTTGGGGCGACGTAAGGGGCGACACCAACCGCTCGAGCAACTTCCAAGCGACTTCTGTACCGCTTGTTATCCGGGGCCCAGTACGTCGCGTCGTACGATCCGGCGGATGCGCCTTGCGTACGCATGGCGACGGTCACACGCCAAGCGCGGTCGAGGACGGCTCCAGATTTGGCGATGAACACTTTCAGTTGGTGCAAAAGGTATTCTGGGTCGCTGTTACTCACGGTGGGGATAGGACCTACCCATTCCGGCGGCCCCGGTACCGGAGGTAACGGGACAAACTCGTCGCCATTTTCGGTAATTGCCGCCGGTTTCGGAGCTTCTTGTTTTGTTGCCGCCGGTGCCGGTTTCTTCTTCGCGTTTTCTTCTTCTTTATCATTCATGTTAGTCGTGGTTGCTTGCGCTTCGTTGGCTTTAATAGGACGCGACGGAGAAGCTGTAGACGTTTCGTTCTTGTTCGGATTACGCTTCTCAACGCCCCCGTGCGCCACCGAGGTTTGCATGGTTCGCATCGCTGCAGTATTCTCGGTCTTTGCTCGCTTCGCGGCAGGTTCTTCTGCAACTTTCGGTAATTTCACTGGAGATTTCATCAAGCCTGTTTCGACGGCTTCTAAAACTTTCTTCGAGAGCGTGCGTTGTCGGCCAGAATTTCGAGTTGGCGCGACAGCTGGCTTCAGCTCTTCTTTCTTTTCCTTCGTCGGCGAGGGAATATCAATATCCATCTTATCGGCTAGCATAGACGCATGGAAACCAGTCGCACCAGCGCCATCGTCCTCGTTGTCTCCGTTGTTACCGCCATTGTGTTCGTTATCTTTGTTGGTGTCGTCTGGTTTCTGATCGCCGTTCGCTCCGCCAGCGCTGCCGCCGCCAGAGGATGGTCCAGGCCCTTTATTATTGTCGTTATCATCGCCACCATTACCGCTACTACCGCCGCCGCCGCTTCCATCCTTGTCTTCCGTCTTCTTCTCTTCGACTTTCTCTTCTGCATTCTCTTCCTCTTCTTTGACCATGCCCGGCATATCCTTAGGATCTTCCGGCTCTGGCGCGCGCTTTGGCATCGTCGGTTCGCCTTTCGCGTCGTACGTTGCCGCGTCTTTATCTGGAGTGTACGCAGCATCGATGAGCGCATTGAACAACGCTTGCGCTTTTTCCTTCGAAACAACCGCCTTGCCGTCGTCGAATAACTCGTCGAGCACACTGCCGCTCGCTGCTTTCGACGTCTCGTCCTCTCCACCGCCGCCGGTGGTTGAGGTTGCCAAAAGCATTTTTTGCATTTTTTCAATCAACATCGCGGTGGAAACTTTTGCCATTCTTCTTAAACCCATGCGATAACCTAACCGATACGTTTCATCTTCCGTGCAAAACTCGTTAGGTAGCTCTGCGAGAACTCTCGCGGCGTTGTGATGTTCCATCATTTCTTCCACGATCTCTACGCGGTCTTTCGGGGGCGGCGGTTCTGGGGCGTTCGGATCGGCGCCGTTCAAGCGAGTTCTTCGTCGTCCTTCGTCTTTGTTCTCTTCCTCTTTATCAGACTCGTCTCCGAAAGCTCCAGTCGCAGCGTTGATCAAAGCAGCCGTATCCGCAGCAAAAGGCGCGCGCGACGGATCTGCTGCGCCTCGTCGCCTCGCTGTTGGTCTCGGGACGTAGACTAGACCATCGTCGTCATCGTCGTCGTCATCATCGCTCTTTTCGTCGATTAATTTAACTTTCTCGTTCGCTAAATTCAAAACCTCCTCGTCGCCATCTTCGTACTCAATTTTCGAGTACGTTTGACCATCCACAGGCATATATTCTTGCTGAACGATTGTGCCGAAGAACCAATCGTTCTCCTTGGGCCAAAATACTTTGATCTTCGCGCCGTCTGGGTAGGTGCGTTTCGGTTTGCTCCTCGCTCCGCCGCGGTTACCCCCTCTCGACGGGGCCGAGGGTGCAGTGGCCGCAGCGACAGCGTTACCGCCACCACCGCTGCCTAAATTCGAAGCTCTTGGTCTACCAACTGGCTTTTTTTTCGTCATCCCCGGCGATCTCGTCCCGGTCACGCCCGCTCTCGGCGTATTCATCGGAATCGACTTGATCAGCTCGTTCGTCTTGCTCTCGTCCATGTTACAGTCCACGTCCGCGTACTTTCTCTCGTACGAGTGCAAATAGTTCTTGTAACACGTGATCAAATCGTGCCCAACGCTGGTCGCTTTGTGCGTGCTCGTATAATTCGCCAACTTTGGAAAAATCTCTCGACTCCAGTTGATTTTCCTTTCGCACGTGGTTTCGTCCGGGCCCCATCCGCCGCGAGCCACCACTTGTCTGTATATCCCAAACAGATCTAACTTATACCCGTTCAAAGTCTTCGCCGGCCAATTCTCCGGAGCTGT
>Ga0181588_10001624_pt1 | contig 19889 bp, 19 predicted proteins | sample 071ome_26_FD_148607 | JGI IMG/M metagenome (GOLD analysis project Ga0181588, IMG submission 148607) | Coastal salt marsh microbial communities from the Groves Creek Marsh, Skidaway Island, Georgia - 071409BT metaG (spades assembly) | ecosystem: Environmental > Aquatic > Marine > Intertidal zone...
CCGGCTATCTGAAACTGTTCGGCGCGCTGGTCCGGGCCAATATGTTCGAGTATGTGGAGCCGTTGCGCGTGCCCGCGATGATCGTCGCCGGATCGGACGATAAATCCGCGCCGGAAGAATTCGTCCGCCAGATCGCGGAAGCCTATCCCGGCATCCGTTATGAGATCATCGACGGGATCGGCCACCAGATCGCGTTCGAGAAACCGGAATTGTTCGTCAATCTGCTGCGCCACCATCTGGAGGCGTCGGAGGCCGCGCTGGCCGGTGGGTAATTTTCCGGTTTCATCCCCTTTCCGATTCCCATAACTTTTCCACCCCCTCCCTGACCCTCCCCCGCAAGCGGAGGAGGGGAATTTATAAATGCGTCATCATCTCCTTTCCCCCTGTCAGGAGGAAGGCAGCGATGGGAGAGGGGACGTGAACCGGCGAGCTGCGATTTATTTTCCCCCTCCCCGCGGGCGGGGAGGGGATAGGGGAGGGGTCTAAATCTCGTCCTCGATCTGAAAGCCGCGGGTGCGCGGGCGCAGAATACGGTTGATCATCACCGCCGCGACCATGCCGAGAAACAGCGGCACCCACCACGGCGTATCGGTAAAGATAAACATGGCGGCGGCGCAGGCGATGCCGACCGCAATGGCGACCTTCGGCGCCGCGCGGTAGAGCGGGTGATCGATCTCGACCGCCTGCGGTCTTTCCAGCGATTTCTGCCAGTCCGCCTGGCGTGGGTCTTCCGGTTCAGTCATCCCCCGCTACCCTCACCTGTCACCCCGGACTTGATCCGGGGTCCAGTAAAAAGCAAAAACAAAAACTCTGGTTCCCGGATCGCGCTGTCGCTTGTCCGGGATGACAATTGCGCGTTGGGGGAACCGGGATTCACTGATGCCGCTCCTTACCCCGCCTTCGCCAGCCGCATTTCGACCAGCCGCGCCCAGTAGCTGGCGCCGTATGTCAGCGCCTCGTCATTGAAATCATAATAGGGGTTGTGCAGATAACAGCCGCCTTCCCCCGGCCCGTTGCCGAGCCAGATATAACAGCCCGGCCGTTCGTTCAGCATGAAGGAAAAATCCTCGGCCCCCATCTTGGGCGGCTGGTTGAGATGAACGTTTTCTTCCCCCACCACATCGGCGGCGACCGTCGCGGCATAGGCGGTCTCAACCTCGTCATTCACCGTCGGCGGATAGCCGCGACGGAACTCAAGCGACGCCGCATCGAGATTGAAGCTTACCTTCGCGCCGTCGAGAATCTGCCGGATCGCATTTTCCGCCACATCCTGCAATTCGGGTTTGAAGGTGCGCACCGTGCCGCGCAAGACCACCTCATCGGGGATGATGTTATAGGTCTCGCCCGCGTGAATTTGGGTCACCGAACAGACCACCGATTCCAGCGGATCGACGCGGCGGCTCACTACCGTCTGCAGCATGGTGACGATATACGCGGCGGCGACCATCACATCGTCGCCCATATGGGGGAAGGCGGCATGGGTGCCTTGTGCCCGCAGGGTGATGTCGAACGTATCGGCGGCGGCCATCGCCGGGCCGGGGCAGACCGCGAAGCTGCCGATTTCCTGCCCCGGGAAATTATGCATGCCCCAGACGCTATCGACCGGAAATTTCTCGAACAAACCGTCCTCGACCATCTCGCGCCCGCCGCCCGCGAATTCCTCCGCCGGCTGGAAGATGAACTGCACCGTGCCGGCGAAATTCCGCGTTTCCGCCAGATATTTCGCCGCGCCCAGCAGCATGGTGGTGTGCCCGTCATGGCCGCAGGCATGCATCTTGCCGGGGTTGGTCGAGGCGTGATCGCAGCTGTTGCGTTCCTCGATATCCAGCGCGTCCATATCGGCGCGCAGCCCGATGGCGGGCCCGTCGCCGTGATTTCCTTCCAATGTGCCGACGACGCCGGTCCGGGCCAGACCCTGATGGACTTCAATGCCGAAACTTTCCAGCTTGCCCGCGACAAAGGCGGCGGTCTGGTGTTCCTCGAACGCGGTTTCGGGATGAGCGTGAATATGACGGCGCCATTCCGTCATCTCATCGGCGAATTCGGCGATACGGTTGATGATGGGCATAAATCTCTCGTGATTCCTTAATCAGGCGGTTCTAGCCCTCTCCCCCTCCCGGGCACTATATTCCGGCGGTCATCAACCCGCCACACCAACCCTTGATGCCCGCCGGGTTGGCCGGCGGCGGTGGGCATCAAGGAAAAAAGCCCGTGGCTGGGAGGGGGAGAGGGCTGGCGCGATAATACAAGAAGAGTTGTGCGCGATGGCGTATGAGTCAACTTGATACCTGTAAAGCTTGGCCGAATGCGCAACAAACGCTAAAACCCGGCGACAAGGCTTACGGTAAGGAAAGCAGATGTTTGAGGACTATACTGAGATCAGGGAAGCGGTATCCCGCCTGTGCAGCCAGTTTGATGGCGAATACTGGCAGGAAAAGGACCGCGAACGCGCTTACCCGACGGAATTCGTCCAGGCGCTGACGGAAGGCGGCTATCTCTCCGTCCTGATACCGGAGGAATTCGGCGGCAGCGGGCTCGGCATATCGGCGGCCTGCGCGATCATGGAGGAAATCCAGAAATCCGGCGGTAATGGCGGCGCCTGCCATGCGCAGATGTATACGATGGGCACGGTGCTGCGCCACGGCACGGATGAGCAGAAACAGAGCTACCTGCCGAAAATCGCCACCGGGGAGCTGCGCCTTCAGGCCTTCGGCGTGACCGAACCGACCAGCGGCACCGATACGCTGAGCCTGCGCACCACGGCGGTAAAGGACGGCAATGACGCCTATGTGGTGAACGGCCAGAAAATCTGGACCTCGCGGGTCGAACATTCCGATCTGATGCTGTTGCTGGCGCGCACCACGCCGCGCGATCAGGTGGAAAAACGCACCGATGGTCTGTCGGTTTTCCTGATCGATATGCGTGAAGCGGTCGGCAACGGGCTGACCATCCAGCCGATCCGCACCATGATCAACCATGCGACGACAGAGGTATTCTTCGACAATCTGCGTATTCCCGCTAATTCGCTGGTCGGCGAGGAAGGCAAGGGCTTTCGTTATATCCTCTCCGGCATGAACGCCGAACGCATCCTGATCGGGGCGGAATGTATCGGTGATGCGCGCTGGTTTATCGAAAAGGCGAAGAATTACGCGAGCGACCGTTCCGTCTTCGGGCGGCCCATCGGCCAGAACCAGGGCATCCAGTTCCCCATCGCCGAGGCTTACGCCCAGACAGAGGCCGCCGATCTGATGGTGAAGCGCGCCGCGATGCTTTACGAGGAAGGCGAAAATTGCGGGGCGGAGGCCAATATGGCGAAGTACCTCGCCGCTGAAGCGAGCTGGAAGGCCGCCGATATGTGCATGCAGACCCATGGCGGGTTCGCGTTTGCCGAGGAATATGACGTGGAGCGCAAGTTCCGCGAAACGCGGCTTTACCGCATCGCGCCGATCTCCTCGAACCTGGTGCTGTCCTATATCGCCGAACACGTGCTCGGCCTGCCGCGTTCTTTTTGAGGAGGCGTTTTGATGGCGGGATTGCCGCTCAAGGGAAAACTCGTCGTCTCGCTGGAACAGGCGGTCGCCGCGCCCTATTGCTCCTCGCGCCTCGCCGATGCCGGCGCGCGGGTCATCAAGATTGAACGGGCGGAGGGCGATTTCGCGCGTGGTTATGACAGCGTCGTGCATGGCGAAAGCGCCTATTTCGTCTGGCTCAATCGCGGCAAGGAATCGCTCGTCCTCAATATCAAGGATGAGGGCGACGCGGCGCTGCTGCAACGCATCCTCGGCCAGGCCGATGTGTTTATCCAGAATCTCGCCCCCGGCGCGGCGGCGCGTTCGGGCCTCGGTTCGGATGAGCTGCGCGCGAAATATCCGCGCCTGATCACCGTCGATATCTCCGGCTATGGCGAAGACGGCGAATATGCCGATATGAAGGCCTATGATCTGCTGGTCCAGGCGGAATCAGGTCTTTGTTCGGTCACCGGCCGGCCGGAAGGGCCGGGACGTGTCGGCGTTTCCGCCTGCGATATATCCTGCGGCATGTATAGCTATATGGCGGTTCTGGAAGCGCTGCTGGACCGGGAAATCACCGGAGAGGGGACCGCGATCAAGACGTCGCTCTTCGAAGGCATGGCGGACTGGATGAATGTGCCGCTGCTGACCTATGACTATGCCGGGACCATCCCGAAACGCGTCGGGCTCAACCACCCTTCCATCGCGCCCTATGGCGCCTACCCGACGGCGGAAGGCGGCGAGGTGCTGATCTCCATCCAGAATGAACGCGAATGGGCCAGGCTGTGCGCGGAAGTGCTTGAGCGTCCCGGCATGCCGGAAGACGAACGTTTTTGTAATAACGAGGCGCGCTGCGCCAACCGCCCGGCGCTGGATGAGATCATGAACGCGGTCTTCGGCGCGACGCCGCGCGACGCGCTGGTCGAAAAGCTGCGCAATGCGGGGATCGCGTTCGGAGAGGTCAATGATGTCGGCGGCCTGTCGCGCCATCCGGCCCTGCGCCGGGTGGAGGTCGAAAGCCCCACCGGCCCCGTCGCCATGGTCGCCCCGCCCGCGACGATGGATGGGGAGCCGCGCGCCCTTGGCCCGGTCCCGGCAATCGGCGAACATACGGAAAAGATCAGGGAGGAGTTCGCGGGATGAGCGATACGGATCAATATGCCGAGTGGATCGGCAAGCAGGAATCGATTGAAGCGCTGGTCACCGCCTATCAGGCGGATGCGCTGACGGCGACTTTGGACCGCGACGACCCGCCGTTTAAGGAAGGCGACGCCATCCCGCCGGGCTGGCATCTCTTTTATATCCGCGAGGTGGTAAAGCTGCGCGACACCGCATCCGACGGCCACCCGAAGCGCGGCGATTTCCTGCCGCCCATCAATCTGCCGCGCCGTATGTGGGCGGGAACGAAAGCCACCTATCACAAGCCGGTCCATGTCGGCGAAACCATCCGCAAGGTTTCGACCATCGAGGCGGTGACCCCCAAGGTCGGCAAGACCGGCAATCTGGTGTTTCTCAAGCTCAAGCATGAGATCGAGGGCGATGACGGGGTCGCCGTGACCGAAATCCAGGACGTGGTCTATCGCGAGGAAGCGAAGCCGGGATCGACCCCGCCCGCGCCGCCGCCCGCGCCGGCGGAAGCGGTCTGGTCGCGCGATATCCACCCGACGCCGGTGCTGCTGTTCCGCTTTTCGGCGCTGACCATGAACAGCCACCGCATCCATTATGATCGCAAATATGTGACCGAGGTGGAGAAATATCCCGGGTTGCTGGTGCATGGGCCGCTGACGCTGACCCTGCTGATGGATCTCTATCGCCGTGAAATGCCGGAGACGCCGCTGAAATCCTTTGCGGTGCGCGCGGTCTCCCCGCTTTATGACACGCATGATTTCAAGGTGCAGGGCCGCCTCAATGAAGACGGCACATCGGCGCAGCTCTGGGCGCTCAATCACGAGGGCGGTCTCGCGATGAGCGCTGAAGCCGGGTTTTAGGGTTTACGACCCGGGTTGTACCGTTTCCGGTCCCTCACCGGCGAATTTGGTCGCGACGTAGCCGATGACGGCGCCGATGATTGCGCCCTCCAGAACGAACCAGAAGGGTGAGGACATCATCCCGTCCGGGCCGAACATCGCGGTCATGATCTTCGACATTTCCTCATGGGCGAAAAACACCAGGACGAAATTCAGCCACGCCCCGATCAACGGCGCGCGCACCCACCATGGCATGGGCAACAACAGGACCGGGTGGCGGGTATAGACGCCCGCCATGCCGATCACCGCGCCAAAGGTGACGTACCAGAGCATGACACCCCAGCGCAGCTGCCAGGGTGCTTCCGGATAGATCACGGGTAGGGTAAAAAATCCGATCAGGCCAACGGCCAGACCAATTCCCTTTCCGATCGCGATCCGGCGCGTCAAGGACGGTGTATGGGACATCCTGGTTTCACCGGTTTGTTTCGCGGCGTCTCCGGGAACCGGCCCGGAAAACTCCGGCCTCTCCTTTAGACGTGGGTAATCAGCGCTGTAATTCAAGCGGCGACAGGAAGGCCCTCAGCCCGGCGATCACCGCGCCGGTTTCCTCAAACGCGCACAGCTTGAGCGTTATCGCCGCGCGGATCACCTCATCCTGCCATTCGAAGGGGAGCGACAATCCGCGGGTCCAGCCTTTCCAGTAATCCGCGGTGCGTTCCAGAAAATCGCGCCCGACATTATCGACACCCGATGCCAGTGTTTCGTCCGGCCCGAAGACCAGCGTATGAGTCCGGTCCAGCACGAAGGGGACTTCCTCCAGCACCAGTGACACCGGCGCATCGGTCGTCACCCGCATCGGACAATCCGGGATTATATAGTGGATATGGTTGCTGCCATGCGTCGTTTCGGCCGGTTTGCGCCCGTAATCCGTCGCCGGGCGCAGCCGGATGGAAATTCGCGGCGCGCCGGTTTTCGGGCGGATGCGGCGGACGATCATCACCGGGCGGTATGTACGGTCGAGTTGTCTGAAGCGCGGCGCGAAATCGACGATTTCCACCGCGCCGCCATTGCCGTCGTAAAGCGTGGTCTCGACAATCGCGGTATTGCGCAGATAGCGCTGTTCCGCGCGCTCGAACCCCTCCAGAGCGATATCGAAAAACCCGAACGCCCGGTCCGAATTGCCGCCATCCAGCAGCGTGCAAAATGTCGGGTCGCCATCGAAGCGCGGCAGGCAGGACCAGCCGATCCGGCCTTCCCGGTTCAAGAGCGCGCTGAAACTGCCATTGCCGATGACGGCGAGATCGAGTGAATTCAAATTTCCTGTTCCCTTACCGCTTCGCGTAGCCAGTCATATACGGCGTCAATATCCGCGAGGCCGAACGCCGCCGCCGTAACGCCGCCCCCCACCTTACCCGAATATCCCGATAAATCATTGACCGCGTCGAACCCGGCCTCGTCGGTGACGTCGTCGCCGATAAAGAGGGGCGTTTCGGGCATATAGCGGTCCGGGCAAACAGATGCGCTTATATTTGCCCTCTTCCGCTCCCCATCTCAAGCGGCTTTCCGTCCGGCCTCAGCGGTAGCTGTTGTTGCGCGCGTAAGCCGCCGTCCCGCGGCCCAGCCGCGCCTCGCGCCGGTCGCGCCATTCGCGCTTGCGTTCGGTGATCCAGAGACGCCGGACCTTGCGCCAATATCCCTGGCCCCGTTCCTTCCAGCGTGAATTGTGATAGCGGCCGACCGCGTGGGCCCAGCTCCCGGTCGTATCGCGCAGGGACCGCAACAGCACGGCGGCATAGGCGACGTTATTGACCGGATCCAGCGCCTCTTCGAGGGTGGTGAAGGCCTTGCCGTGATGGATCAGATTGATCTGCATACAGCCGACATCGATATTGCGGATGCCGAGCTTGTTGAGACGCCTGATTTCCGCGATGGCCTCGCCCTTGGTGCGGAAATATTTGCCTTTTCCGGCGGCGTTGATGGTCCAGGGCCAGGCAGTTTTTGCCTGCGCCGCCTTGTCAAAGCGGCCTGACTCCGCCAACGACACCGCGTGCAGCAGCAGCCGGGGCAGGCGTTTTGCATCCTCGGCGATTTTGGCCGCCACCGCGCAGGGGCCTGAAAAAGCGGGGCTTTGTCTTGCACGGGCGCTTTCCGGCACGGCCAGCCAGAGGGGCAGGGCGATCAGGGCGATCAGGGGAAAGACGGTATGTTTCATATTTACGGGCACATTCTGCGGTGATAATCCGCAGGGCACGGTGCAACCGCCATGCCAGCGTTGGCCGCCGGGCCGCAGATGCCCTCAGCCCGGGCGGAGATCGGCGGCGCGGATGCCGCCCAGCATCGTCAGAAGCCGGTCGATATCGGCCTTGAGCGTTTCCAGCCCGTCCGTTGGTCTGATCTTGTCCTCATCCATATACAGCCCGCGATTGATCTCAATCTGCAGCGCGTGCAGCCCCTCGCGCGGGCGTCCGTAATGGCGCGTGGTGAAGCCGCCGGCGAACGGGCGGTTGCGTTCGACCGAGTAGCCCATGTCCGCGAAACATTCCGATACCAGAACCGCCAGATGCGCCCCGCAGGCATTGCCGAAACAATCGCCCAGGATGATATCGGCGCGCTGGCGTCCGGCGTCGGGATCGTAGGGACCGCCGATTGACGGCATGGAATGACAGTCGATCAGGAAAAAGCCGCCAAACGCCTTGCGCGTTTCCGCCAGCAGATGGCGCAGTGACCGGTGATAGGGGCGGTAATGCCGGTTGATGCGCTCCGCCGCGTCGGCGAATTTCAGCTTGCCGGCGTAAATATCCTGACCGGAGGAGACCACCCGCGCGATGGTGCCGAGCCCCGCCGCGACCCGGCTCGACCGTGTATTGGCGTATTCCGGCAGCGCGTCTTCGAACATGGCGGGGTCGAGTTCGAACGGCTCGCGGTTGGGGTCGATATAGGCGCGCGGGAACCGCGCCCGCAACAGCGGCAAGCCGTGCGCCGGGCCGTTCGCGAACAGCTCATCCACGAAACTGTCCTCCGACCGGCGGAGCGACAGCAGATCCAGCTTCGACGCGGCAACAAAATCGCCGGGATAATCGGTGCCGCTATGGGGCGAGGCGAGGATCACCGGCGCGCTGCGGCGCGCGGGGGCAAAAACATCGTGGCTCGCGGTGGTTGCGGTTTCCGGCGCGGGGGTTTCCAGCATGAATGAAGACTATACGGGTTATTTGGCTCGACAACCTGCCTAATGTGCCGCGCCGCGCGCGCCCGCGCCAGTCAAAAATGCCGTGCCGTTAACCATTGGCAAAACAACCGGCGCTATAGTATGCGCAAACAGCGTATGGCCGCCGCGTTTGCGGGGCCCAAACCGGGATAATTGTGACATGGCCGAAATTCTGCTTGCCGAAGACGATGAATCGCTCAGAACCTTCCTCGCCAAGGCGCTGACGCGCGCGGGACATTCCGTGGTGCAGTGCGGCGATGGTGAGGAGGCGCTGACCTGGGTGGAATCGCGCGGCGCCGATTTCGATCTGCTGCTGGCCGATATCGTCATGCCCGGCGTCGACGGGATAGAGCTCGCCCGCCGCGCGGCGGAGCTGATCCCGGGCTTGCGCGTGCTGTTTATCACCGGGTTCGCGGCGGTGGCGCTGCATGCCCAGCGTTCCAGCCCCGCCAGCGCGGAGGCGCGGGTGCTGTCCAAGCCGTTCTATCTGAACGAGCTGGTCGATCAGATCGATAATATGCTGGCGGCGTAAGGCCGTGGGCGCCGTGCCCGCGTCAATCCGCTCTTGCCTTACCGGCCCATTCAAGTGTAAAAACCCGGCCTCACCTCTAAATGGTATAGGGCGCGTAGCTCAGCGGGAGAGCACTACGTTGACATCGTAGGGGTCGCTGGTTCAATCCCAGCCGCGCCCACCATTTTCGCGAACCGTCCGCGAAGCGGGCGTAAGTCGCGAAAATCCCCCGGAGGGACCATCTGAAATTGCGGGCTCCTGCCTGCGCGAAGCCATGGCGTCGCTTCGGCGGGCAGGTCGGGTGGCAGGCCACCCAAGCGTTAGCGCCGGGTGGAAAAACACCCGAACAGCAATTATTTGATTGACCCGCGGCGCTCTACTTGATTTCTGGGGCGCTCAATCGCGCTTCGGCGCATCCGGTCAAAATTCCAGCAAGACAGGTGATAGGGTGATATACGCACTCCGGTTCCGGCCGAGGCAATTTCTGGGGACCATGGGTCCCGGCATTCTGATCTGTCTGATCATCGCGGCGGCGGCGCAGTTCCTCAGCGGGCATTACGGCGCGCCGCAGATGCTGTTCGCCCTGCTGCTCGGCATGGCGGTTAATTTCCTGATGGAAGACACGAAATGCGCGGCCGGGGTGGAATTCTGCGCCGCCTCCGTGCTGCGTTTCGGGGTCGCGCTGCTGGGTCTGCGCATCAGTTTCGACCAGGTCTCCTCGCTCGGGCTATACCCCATAGTGTGGATCGCGGGGGGCGTCGCGCTGACCATCCTCGCCGGTAATTTACTCGGTCGGATTACCGGCTGGGGCGGGCGTTACGGCATGTTGAGCGGGGGCGCCGTCGGGATTTGCGGGGCGTCCGCCGCGCTGGCGATTTCCTCGGTCCTGCCGCCGGACCGTGACCGCGAACGCAACACGGTCTTTACCGTCGTCGTGGTCACCACCATGTCGACCATCGCCATGGTGGCCTATCCGATTATCGCGACCGGGCTCAATCTCAATACCACCGAAATCGGCCTGTTTCTTGGCGGCACCATCCACGATGTCGCCCAGGTCGTCGGGGCGGGCTATTCCATCTCGAATGAGGCCGGCGATAATTCCACCATCGTAAAGCTGTTTCGCGTCGCCTTGCTGATGCCGGTGGTGCTGACGATCGGGCTGATTTACCGGGCGCGGGCGCGTGCTGCCCGAAACGGCGCGCCGGGCATGGAGACCCGCCCGGCCATCCTGCCCTTCTTTGTCGCCGGGTTTTGCGCCCTGGTCGCGCTCAACAGCGCCGATCTCCTCACGCCCGCGCAAAAACAGCCCTTTATCGATGCGTCGCGCTGGTGCCTGGTGACGGCGATCGCCGCGCTGGGCGTCAAGACCTCGCTCAAATCGCTGATGGAGGTGGGGATCGCCCCGCTCGCCGTGATGCTGCTGGAAACGGTCTTTATCGCCGGCTGGGTGCTGCTCGGGATATTGTTTGTTCTGTAAGGGACACCTTAATCTCTGGTCATCTCCAGATGCCGGGCCAGCGTGTCGCGCTTGAGGAATGCCCAGACCCAGAGCGCGATGCACAGAACCGCGCCGGTGATGACGGAAAGCTGTAGCCCGACGATCTCGGCAAAGCCTCCGGCGGCCAGCGCGCCGATTGACGGGCAGCCGCGCGCGATCAGCGTATAGAAGCTGAGGATGCGCCCGCGCATGGCGTTATCGACCGCCGATTGCAGCAGCGTCTGTTCGATTACCCCGATCATCACGATGGCGATGCCGCCAAAGAAGGTACAGACCAGCGCGAAGCCGTAGATCGAGGTGCCGCCGAACCCGATCACGGCGAGGGAGAGCAGCAGCACGTTCATGATCAGCAGCCGGGTGAGCCCGCCGACCCCGCTGCGCCTTGCGAGAAACAGGCTGCCGACGATGGAGCCGATGCCGAGGACCGAGGTCAGCGTCGCCAGCCCGTTCACCCCCTGGCCGAAAATTTCGTCGGCGAAGGCGGGGAACAGCTCGATAAAGGGCCGGCCGCAGATCGAATAAAAGGCGAGGATGATCAGCAACGGTCCGATCCCCGGATGGCCGCCGACATATCTGAAGCCCTCGACGATATCGGTCCAGACATTGGTGGCCGGTTTTTCCTTTTTGGTATCGGCTGTGCCTTGCCCGACCTGCACCAGATAGAGCATCACGACGAAGACCAGATCGGCAAAGACGGTGAACCCGACGGCGAAGCCGATTCCCAGCAGGCTGATCAGCATGCCGGAAAGGGCGGGTCCGCCGATGCGCGCGATATTGAAGGCGATGGCGTTGATGCTGATCGCCGTGGTCAGGGAATCGTGCCGCACCAGCGCGTGAATGATCGAGAGCCGGACGGGAAAGTTGAACGACATGGTGATGCCGTTGGCGAGCACCAGCAGCAGCAATATCTCGATGGTGATCAGATCGGTAATGACCAGCGCGGCGACGGTCGCCGAAATCGCCGCCGAAATCGACATATAAAGCCGGATGGCGCGCAGCCGGTCGATCCGGTCGGCCAGCGCCCCGGCCAGCGGGGCGAGGAAGATATTCGGCATGAAATCGGCCATCGCCATGACGCCGAGCCAGACCGGCGATCTGGTCAGCTCCCAGGTCAGCCAGGCGATGGCGATGCGCTGCACCCACATGCCGAGCTGCGAGGCAAAATTGCCGATCGTATAATTCCGGTAATTGGCAATGCCCAGCACCTTTCCGATGGCGCCGAGCCCCGTGACGTCTGACATGGTTTTCCTGATGCGGCGTGCCGGGTCATTCCGGCGGCGGACTTCTTACAGCCTACGCCCGCCTCTGGATAACAGGCAAGGCGGGGCGGGGTTGTGGATTGTTTCACCCTGTTTCCCCGCATAAATTGCCGCTGCCCGGACCCAGCGCAACCGCCGGGCGCAAAACGGCAAAAAAACAATGGTTGTCAGTAATAACCGGTTTGCTTCTTCACGGAGTCGTGAGCATCTGACAGGCAGGGGTTGGCGTCATTGCTGATCGCGCCGGGATTGATCGGAAGCGTATTTTCCGGATTTCCCGGGCGGTGACAGATGGAGCCATGGGATGAAGTCCACGGATATTTCACGTTTCGGTACGCGGTTGGCGACGACCACCGCGCTTGTCTCGCTCGCCTTTGCCTATGGCGCGCGTAACACCGCGCGCGCCGGTGTCTGCGTGCCGGGCGGCGGCGGCACCTATAGCTGCGTCGGGCCGGCCGGGCCGGATGTAACCCAGAGTTTCAGCAACACCGGCATATCGGTCACGACGACGCCAGGTTTCGGATTATCCACTGGTGGCGGTCAACTGGGCTTTTCGATTTTCAGTACCGGGGCTGCGGGGCTTAGTTTCGATGATAGCGGCAACCCGGCGGGATCCGCGATCACATCGGGATATGAAGCGATCCGCGCGGTCTCTACTGGCGGCGGGCCAATCAGTATTAACACTGGTGGACCGGTCAGTAGTACCTATAACTATTCAGGAAACGCCGCACACGGTATTGTTGCCATTAACTCCACTGGCAGCAGTGACGTCACCATCACGACGAATGGGACCGTAAACTCCAATTCGGGTTCGGCGATTTACACCAATACCTTCGGTTCATCCGGCGACACGGTGATCACCACCAACGCGGCAGTCAGTTCCGGCGGCGGCTATAATGGCAGCTACCGGACGGTTTATGCCTTCGCCTATTCGACGACGTCGGACATCACGATCAGCACAAGTGATGTCACCAACCAGCGGGCCAACAGCCGCGGCATCTATGCGGTGAACAACGCCAACGGCAACACAAACGTGGACATTACCGTGTCCGGCGCGGTGTCCATCGGCGCGGGCAGCACCATCGGGTACGGCGTCGCGGTCCAGAAGCAGGGTAGCGGCACGATCAACGTGACGCTTGATGCCGGGGCGGATGTTTCCGGCGGCGGCGACGCGATCCTGTTCGGCGGCGCGTCTTCGGCCAACACGCTGACGGTCAATGCGGGTGGCGGGTTTACCGGCAGCGCGCGTATGTTCGGCGCATCCAACGATGTCGTCATCAATGGCGGCGATATGTCGAACGTCACCACGATTACCGCCAATTTGGCGAATGACGCCGTGACCATCGGGGCCGGTACGACGACCGTTTCGGGCAGCCAGTTCGTCAATTTCGAGACCTTTACCGTCGGGGCCGGCGGCACGGCGAATCTCAACGGTACCCTTAATGTCAATACGGTATCGGTCGATGCCGGCGGCACGCTCAGCGCGGGCGCCTCGCCCGGCCAGGCGAATATTGTCGGCGATCTCGATCTCGGCGCGGGCGCGACGACGCTGGTTGAACTCGCCGGTCTTATCGCCGGCACGCAGTACGATCAGATCGATGTCAGCGCGGGCACCGCTTCGCTGGCCTCGGGTTCCACTTTTGATGTCGATTTCTTCGGCGGGTTTACCGCCGGTCTCGGCGACAGTTTCGATATCCTCGTCGCCGATTCGATCAGCGTCGTGGATTTCAATACGATAACGTTCGATTTCTCCGGCGCGTTGCTGGGGGCGGGGCTCGGCTGGCATGTCGAGCTGATCGACAGTACGCGCGATACGCTGCAGATCAGCGTCGTGGAGGAAAGCGCCGAATTGCCCGAACCATCGATGCTGCTGTTGTTCGGCGCGGGCGCGCTCGGCATCATCGGCATGCGGCGGCGGCGCAAGACGTCCTAGACCGGCCCGATCAGTGAATAAAAAAGGCGGCCGGTTGGCCGCCTTTTCTTTTGTGCAGGGTGAGGGCCGGGCCTACGCCTCATCCCCCTTCCAGTTGGTGTTGTGTTTGGGGAACCATTCCCGGCCTTTCAGCATATAGCGCCAATACATGATCGGCAGGCCGGTTTTCTTGATCCACCAGCCGGTCCAGCGTTCGACCGCCGGATCCCAGGGGAAGCTCGGCGTGACTTTGCCGCCATAGATGAACTCGGCGATGATTGCCTTGCCATAGGCGGTGGTCAGCGGGCAGGAGGCATAGCCGTCATAGCCCGCCTCCATCGCCGCGCCCTTGCGCGCATTGAGGATATTCCGCACCACCACCGGGGCCTGCTTGCGCACCGCCGCCGCGGTCTTGGAATTGGCGGTGGAGCACACATCGCCCAGTGAGAAGATGTTGGGATATTTTGTGCTCTGCATCGTGTTGGCGTCGACATCGACCCAGCCGCCCTCATTGGCGAGCGGGCTGTCGGCGATAAAGCCGGGCGGGCCCTGCGGCGGGGTGACATGCAGCATGTCGTAGTCGAGCTCGATCTTCTGGCCTTTGTCGTCGCCGTCGACCACCTCGAATGTCGCCTTTTTTGCCGCGCCGTCGACCGCCACCAGATTATGCGACAGCCCGACCGTGATGCCGTAATTCGCCGCCACCTTGGTCAGCGCCCTGGCATAGTAAGGCACGCCGAAAATGCCCGGCGTCGCGGTGTGGAACTGCACGTCGCAATCGCCAAGGATGCCTTTCTTGCGCAAATGATCGGCGGTCAGATAGGCGATTTTCTGAGGCGCGCCCGGGCATTTGAACGGCATCGGCGGCTGGGTGCAGACGATTTTGGATCCCGCCCCAAGGCCCTGGATGCACTGCCACGTATATTCCACCTGATCGGGTGCGTAATTGCTGCACACGCCCCCCTTGCCGAGCGCCCCGGTCAGCCCCTCGACCTTGTCCCAGTTGAGCACCAGACCGGGGCAGACCACCAGATGGCCATAGGAAACGCGGTCGCCGTTTTCCAGCTCCACCGCGTTATCGTCCGGATGAAACGCCTTCGCCGCGCCGGTGATCAGATCAACCCCGGCGGGCACCAGGCTCGCCACGCTGCGCCTTGTATCGGACAGCCGGTAGGCGCCGGCCCCGACCAGTGTAAAGGCCGGCTGGTAATAATGATGTTCGGCGGGCTCGACAATCGCGATGGTGAGATCGCGCCCCGCCCGGCGGCGCAGGCTGGCCGCGACCGTGATGCCGGCGGTGCCGCCGCCGATGATGACGACGTCATGAGAACTGTTGGGCATGAATTCCTCCCGTATTTTTATGTTTATCTGAGGAAAGAATGCGCCGATCCGGCGCCAATGTGAAGTGCCGGATTTACCGAACGGAAACGCCGGGCGCGCTCAGTAATAATCCATCATCTGTCTGAGCTCGAACTCGACATCGAGGTTCTTTTCCGCAGCCCGGATGGTGCGCCAGACGATCTGCCAGTTGTTGAATTCCTCACGCTGTTTCGCCCGCGCCTGCTGGATCATCGGCGTCATGCCGCGTTTGGGCGGCGGCGGCGGGGTATAGCTCGCCCCTTCGGCGATGCCGAGCGCGGAGAGCGCGTCGCGCAGATCGCTGAATTGCTGCTTGTGTTCGGCATAGTCCGCACCCGCGCCGGGCAGGGTGATCTCGCGGCTGGCCCCGTCATGGACGATCTCCAGCGTCACCGCGCCATCGTCCCGTTCCGCCACCGTCACGCCGTCGCGCGCGCGGATGCGGGTCATCACGCGATCAAACCAGATTTCCTGGGTGGAGGTTTCCGCCGGGTTTTCTGCCATGTCGCGCCCATCCTACACCGCCCGGCGGCGCGGTCAAAAAAACAGGGGGCGGGCTGCTGCGCCGGTTCCCCGATGCCCCGATATCCGGCATGGTCTGGACCTGTACCAGGGGAACGCGTTCGGAGGAAACACCATGACCATCAAGACAGGCGAGAAACTGCCGCAACTCGAATTGCCGCTGGTCGGCGGCGGCACAAAGGCGCTGGGCGATCCGGCGGGGGCGCGCTTTATCGTGCTGGTGTTTTATCGCGGGCTGCATTGCCTGCGCTGCAACCCCTATCTAAATCTTTATGAGGCGATGCTGCCGGAATTCGAGGTGCTCGGCGCGGAAGTCATCGCGGTCAGCGTCGACGTGCGGGCAAAGGCCGAACAGAGCTACGCCGAATGGGGGCTGAAAAATCTCAAGATGGCCTACGGCTTTCCCATCGCCGACGCGCCCGCCTGGGGGCTTTACGTGACGGACGGAACCCGGCCGCAGGATCCGCCGCAATTTGTCGAGCCGGCCTTGTTCATTACCGGGCCCGACGGGGCGCTTGATCACGGCATCATCAACACGGCGCAGCGGCTCCGCCCCGACCCCGCCGCGGTGCTCGATCATCTGAAAGACCGGATCGCGGAAGCGAGGGGCTGATCGTTTCGGTCCCGATCCGAAACACCCGAACCAAAGGAAACCCCCGTGCTGTTTATTCATAACGATGTCGCCCACGACTTGCTGTCCATGCGGGACTGTATCGATATTCAGGATGTCGCCTTCAAGGCGCAGGCGGCGGGCACCGCGGCGCAGAAACCGCGTTCCGATATTTACGCGCCCTGCGATCTGGCCGACGGCTATTACCGGGGCGGGACGGTGGAAGGCTACGCCAACGGCTATTTCGCCGTCCGGATAAAGTCCGACATCATCACCTGGCCGCGCAACGCCGATGGCGGCTGGAACGAGGACAAGCACTGTATAGAGCCCGGCACGTGGTGCGGGCTGGTTTTCCTTTACGCCACCGCGACGGGGGAGCCGGTCGCGCTTATCAATGACGGGATCATCCAGCATATGCGGGTCGGCGCCAGCGCGGCGCTCGGCACGCGGTACCTCTCACGCGGGGACTCGAAAACCGTCGGTATTCTCGGCTCGGGCGGCATGGCGCGCACCTATCTGGAGGGGTTCTGCTGCGTCCGCGATATCGAAAGCGCAAGGGTCTACAGCCCGACGCAAGCCAACCGCGAACGGTTCGCCGAAGAAATGTCTGCAAAGCTCAACATCCCGGTGGCGGCCGTGAACACGCCGGAAGACGCGATAAAGGGCGCGGATATCGCCGCCACCTGCACCAGCTCCATGACGCCCACGCTGAAACCCGAATGGCTGTCACCGGGGCAGCACGTGACCATGCTCGGCCCGTCGGAGGTCGATGACACGGTGCTGGAAGCCTGCGATGTGCGCATCGCGCAGGCCGCGGAGGGCGCGCTGGACGCGCCGGGGGCGGAACGCGGCATCGGCCATTCGGCGGTTTCGTGGGTGGCCGGGACGGAAGAGGAACGCAAGCGCCTGCCCGCGCCCAAGGCCCATTCCGGCGGCACGAAATCGGCCATCAAGCTGCCGGATTTCGCCGATCTGGTGACCGGCCGCGCCGAAGGCCGCACCAGCGCGGATCAGATCAGCTTTTACCGCAATCTCGGCAATCAGGGGCTGCAATTCGCTTCCGTAGGCGGGCTTCTATACGAAAAAGCGATGGCGGCGGGCACCGCCCGCGACCTGCCCACCGAATGGTTCCTGCAGGATATAAGGGATTAGGGGCGCGCCAGACCATTCCCCGGTCCTGAAAAATCCGGCATGCTTTCGGCCGATTGAATAAATAACCGCCCGGGGAGGCTTTACCGATGATCGAGACAAAGGGGCTGAATGGCGCGCAGGCATTTTTGCGCGTGCTGGGCGCGATGGGGGTTGAGCGGATTTTCGCCTCGCCGGGTTCCGAATGGGCCCCGGTGTGGGAGGCGCTGGCCGATCCCGGCGCCAACGATATTCCGCTTTATATGAGCACAAGGCATGAGGAAACCGCCATCGGCATGGCGGCGGGCTATGCCAAATCGACCGGCAAGCTGCCCGCGGTGATGATCCACACCACGGTTGGCGCGCTGCATGGCGCGATGGCGATGCGCGGCGCTTTGCACGAACAGGTGCCGATGGTGATCTTCGCCGGTGAATCCATCGGGTTCGGCGAGGATGACACCCCCGATCCCGGCGGGCAGTGGGGCGCGCATCTCGGCGATATGGGCGGCCCGGCGGCGATGGTCGAAAAGAATGTGAAGTGGAGCTTCGGCAACAACACCAAATCCATCCTGCCCACCACGATACAGCGCGCCTGCCGCCTCGCCATGGCGGGGCCACGCGGTCCGGTCTTCGTCTCCCTGCCGATGGAGCATCTGTTCGAGGAGATGACCCGCAATGCCGCCTCCGGCCTGCCCAACGCGCCGCTGCCGATGGCCGATCCCGGCGGCATCGCGGAACTTGCCGATCTGCTGGCCGGGGCGAAAAACCCGGTGATCGTGGCCGAAGACGCGGGCCGCACGGCGGCCGCCGCCAACCATCTGACGGCGATCGCCGAACTGCTCGGCTGCCCGGTGTCGGAGAGCCGCGCGACCGGCTCGATCAATATCCCGCGCAATCACCCGCTTCATGCCGGATACAACCCGGCGGGCGCGGTAAAGGACGCGGATGTGATTTTCCTCGCCTCCTCGGTCAGCCCGTGGCATCCGCAGACCGAGACCCCGGCGCAAGGCGCGACCGTCGCGGTGCTGGATGAGGACCCGCACAAGATCGAAATTCCCTTTATGGGGATTCAGGCCGATCTGATCCTCGACGGGAATATCGAAAGCTCGCTCGCCTGTCTGCTGGAAGAGCTGAAATCGCGGGTCGATGCGAACGATCCCGCCCGCGCCGGCCGGGCGTCGGCGCTCAGGGAAGCGAACGACGCCAGGCGCGCCGCATGGATGGCGGAGGCAGAGGCGCTCTCCGATACCGCGCCGATGGATACAAAATGGGTCGCCTATCAGCTTGGCCAATGCCTGCCGGATGATGCGATGGTGGTGGAAGAACTGATCACCCACCGGCTCGCCGCGCATCAATATCTGGCGAAGCTCGAACCGGGTTCCTGGTTTTGCGGCGCGTCGGGCGGGCTCGGCACCGGGCTATCGACCGCGCTCGGCGTCAAGGCCGCCAATCCGGACCGGCTGGTGGCCGGGCTGATCGGCGACGGCTCATTCAATTACGAACCCGTCCCGGCGATCTATGGCGCGGTGCAGGAACATGACCTGCCCTTCCTGACGGTGATTTTCAACAATCACGGTTACCTGTCGCAAAAGACCGGCGTGCCGAAATATTACCCGGAGGGCCACGCGGTCCAGACCGGCAATTTCTCGGGCCTTCATATCGGCCCGGCGCCGGAATACTGGAAGATTGTCGAGGCGTTCGGCGGCTATGGCGAAATGGTCGAGGAACCGGGGGCGGTCGCGGGCGCGATCCGGCGCGGGCTCGACGCCGTCGCGGACGGGCGCGCGGCGCTGCTCGATATGCGGCTCCGCCCCGTCGCGGATACGATCAACCGGACGGATAAATAGGGATCAGGCGCCTAGTTTTTCGCGTGCGGGGTAAGGTGGGCTTAGGTTGGTTGAAGATTTCAGTCATACCCTTGGGGCAGAGAGGTAGATTTTGATCAAAACAGCCTTTTTCTCTATGCTATTTATCATATTTTCGCTTAATGATCTATCAGCAGAGGATGATAATCGTTTTGTAAAAATCCCGGAATCTATGGTTATCGGAAAAATAAATAAGAAAACCGCTTTTCCTATTTCTGTTCATTCACCCGAAAACTATTTTAATGATTATATAAAAAGAAAACTCGCAGACATATCACGATTGTTAAAAACAAGGATCGTCTTTCTTGATAAACAAGACACAAAAAAAGGAAATATTTTTGTTATAAATGGAATTTTTGGACAGCGTCATTTGGAAATAGCGGAAATGATTTTTTTACTTCTAAAAAGAAAAGAAAAATCTTATAAATGGTTGGAGCAACATAAAAAATATATATGAAGGAGCATCAAGCGTTTGTTTTATATATAAATATAAAGAAGAAAATATAACTATTATTAATGTAGACGAAAGAAACGGATTATATTA
>Ga0181588_10001630_pt1 | contig 19850 bp, 19 predicted proteins | sample 071ome_26_FD_148607 | JGI IMG/M metagenome (GOLD analysis project Ga0181588, IMG submission 148607) | Coastal salt marsh microbial communities from the Groves Creek Marsh, Skidaway Island, Georgia - 071409BT metaG (spades assembly) | ecosystem: Environmental > Aquatic > Marine > Intertidal zone...
CTAAGAACTCGGCGGTGCCGGCTCGCACAGCTCCAAGTCGGGTGTTGCCACCTTCGTCGCCAACAGCGAAGAGGAAGTGCTCGATCAGGTGAAGGACCTGCTCGCGTATCTCCCCGCCAACAATCTTGAGACCGCTCCGATGATTCTCACCGGGGATGACCCGGATCGGCTGTGTCCCGAGCTCGACTCGATTCTCCCCGACAGCCCCAACGTCCCCTACGACATGAAGGCCGTGATCGGTCACGTCGTCGATGACGGTGACTTCATGGAGTACCACGCGTCGTGGGGCAAGAGCATCGTGTGCGGATTCGCCCGCCTCGATGGCCGGGCGGTCGGTGTGGTCGGAAACCAGCCGATGATGCTCGCCGGAGTGCTCGATATCGAGAGCTCGGAGAAAGCCGCTCGGTTCGTCCGCACCTGTGATGCGTTCAACATCCCGCTGATCACGTTCGTTGACGTGCCTGGCTTCCTGCCCGGCGTCGATCAGGAGTACGGCGGCATTATTCGTCACGGCGCCAAGCTGCTGTACGCCTACTGCGAGGCGACGGTGCCGCGCATGCAGATCATTACGCGGAAGGCCTACGGCGGCGCCTATGTGGTCATGGATTCCAAGGGTGTGGGCTGCGACATCTCGCTTGCGTGGCCGACCGCCGAGATTGCGGTGATGGGTCCTCAGGGTGCCGTGGAGATCGTGTACCGGCGGGAACTTGCCGACGCAGCCGACCCCGTGGCGCGTCGGGCGGAACTCGTTGAGGACTACACCGACCGTCTCGCCAATCCCTACCTGGCTGCAGAGCGAGGCTATGTCGACGATGTCATCGAGCCGTCCGAGAGCCGCCGCAAACTCATCGCCGGCCTTCGATTGCTCGAGACCAAGCGCGAAGAGATTCCTGAGCGCAAGCACGGAAACGTCCCGCTGTAACCATGGCGAGCATCCTCGAGTCCCCACACATCGAGCCTCGACCGAGCGACGAAGAGATGGCCGCCATTCTCGTCGCCTACGAGGCACTGTGGCCTCGGCCCTCGGCTGCGTCGCTGCCCGAGTCGCCCTCCCGTTGGCGTTTTGCCAGCCGGCCCTGGCTGGGGCGAGCCGGCTACGGCGGCTGGCGCTAATCCGATCCCGGCCGCCCGGACCCAGGGCTGCTCACGGCTCGGTCCGTTCGGCAACATAGACCCACCCGTTGACGTCAGAGGCGGGCATGTGCGCTCCGTACTCACGAACATGGACGTCGAGCAGTCCGTCCGCTTCCATCTGCCCGAGTTTGGCGACGAGCGAGCCTTCGTCAACGAACACCTCATTGACACCGATGACGAGTTGGCCACCTGGTGCCAGGATTCGCCGGAACTCGTCGAGGGCGGCGGCATACACGTGCCCGAACGAGAAGACCCCCATGACCGCAACGGCCCCGTACGTGCCGTCAGCAATGTCGAGGGGTTGGTTGAGGTCGGCTGACCACAACGACCGGTACGCACCGGTCTTGGTCGCCTGCTCGAGCATCTCAGGCGAGTAGTCGATGCCATCGATCGATGTGTGGCCGAGTTCGGCCAGTCGCGCTCCAAGGAGCCCGGTGCCACAGCCGAGGTCGATGACCGGCACGGAACGATCGGTGACATGAGAGGTGAATGCGGCTGCGCAGCGGCCCGGCATGGCGTAGCCCCGGCCGCCCACCAGTTCTTCGTCGTACGTCGCAGCCCACTCGGCGTAGAAGCCCTTGGTCTCGTGTTCTTCGATGTCGTACGCCCGCTCGTAGAACGTCGTGGGCTCGTCGGCGTCAGTACTCACCCCGCCATCATCGCCGCTCGCCGAACGGTGTGCCGGATGTCAGAGGATCCGCCCTCGGAGACCCGAGAGCCAGGCGTCGGCGGCCGCCACACCATCTCGGTTGGCTTCCTGCACCTCGGCGCTCCCGTACGCCGACGGATAGGAGCCCAGAAATTTGACCGTGCCCTGCTTCATCTGGATGTTGCGGAGGGCATCACCGACGACCTCGTCGCTGATGTGCCCCTCGCAGTCGATGAGAAAGCAGTAGTCCCCGAGACCTTTTCGGGTAGGCCGAGACTCGAGACGGGTCAGGCTGATCGACCGAGCCGCGAATTCCTGCAGAATGCCGACCAGGGAGCCCGGCGCGTCCTCGCGCTGGTAGATCAGGATCGATGTCTTGTCGTGCCCGGACGGAGGAGTGATCCCGTCGCGGCCAACCAGCACGAAGCGGGTCTGGTTCTCAGGATGGTCTTCGATATCGGCCGCAAGGATGTCGAGGCCGTACACCTCACCTGCTCGCGCCGGCGCGATCGCAGCCGTGTCGAGACGGCCGCTTTCGGCCAGTTCTCGGGCGGCGTCAGCGGTCGAGTTTGTCGCCTCAATCGCCGCATGGCTGAGGACATCGGCGAGGTATCGGCGGCATTGGGCGTAGGCGACCGGGTAGGAGCGAACATGCGCAATGTCGGTGAGGGTGACACCGGGATGCACCAGCAGGTTGAGGTTGATGTTGATGACGACCTCGCGCTGGATCAGGAGCTCTTCGGACTCGAAGGCGAGGGTGTCGAGCGTTGCGTTCACCGACCCCTCGATCATGTTCTCGATGGCGGCAAAGCCGTAGTCGACCTCCCCCCGCTCGGCTGCCCGAAGGACCTCGACGATCGACCCGTACGGTCGAAGGTCGAGATCAGCGAGGTCAGCCTGACCACACAGGGCCTGCTCGGTGAAGGTGCCGCGCGGGCCGAGGTAGCCGATGCTGGCGTTTGGTCGGATCGAACTCACGAGAGCTGAGGATACGACGGGGGACCGCCGCCCGGTGGGGTTTATCCCTTGACCGAACCAGCGAGCAGGCCCCGAACGAAGTAGCGCTGGAGACTGAAGAACACCACGAGGGGCACAAAGGCCTGCACGAACGCGCCCGCAGTCAAGAGGTGCTCGGTTCGTCCGAAGTCACCCGCCAGGTTCGCGATCCGCTGGGTGGTCGGGAAGACCTCGGGGGTCCCGCTGTTCAGCATGGTGACCGCGATGAGGAGGTCGTTCCAGGTCCACAGGAACTGGAAGATCGCAAAGGCGGCGAGGGCGGGCACCGACAGCGGCAGCACCAGCCGGAGGTAGGTGCTGAAGTGATCGGCGCCGTCGACTCGTGCGGACTCAATGAGTTCGCCCGGCAGGCTCGACATGTAGTTGTGGAGCAAGAAGATGGCGAACGGCATGGCGAAGCCCGTGTGGGTCAGGACTACCGCCCATGAGGTTCCGGCCAGATCGAAGTCGGGAACGAGGGTGAGTGTTCGGCTGGTTCCCCACACGGTGAAGTGGGCACCGCCGAGGTACATACGCAGGAGGGGAATGAGCGCCACCTGCAACGGGATCGACAGCAAGGCAACCGTCGCAATGAACAACGGCTTGCGGCCCTTGAAGTCGATCCAGGCGAAGGCGTACGCCGCGAACGAGGCGATAGCGATCGGGATGATCGTCGATGGCACGGCGATCGCTAGCGAGGAGATGACCGAGGTGAGCATGCCGCTGGCCTGGTCGTTGCTCAGAACCACGCAATAGTTCTCGATCATGTGGAAGAGATCGTCCGCGAGGTACTCCTCGGGGCATCCGAGCTCATAGTTGCGGTCACCATCGCCGAACACTTCCCAGAACCCGGATTGGCGCTGACGGGTTCGGCTCCGGAACGAGTTGACGAACAGCGACAGCGACGGGATGGTCCAGACCAGAACGATCAGCCACATCACCCACATCGGGGTGTTGGTGAGCGACCGGTAGACGCGGTCCACAAGGGTGTTTCCGTTCCTCATGACTCCGCCTTTTGCATCTGGTACACGTTGAAGATCAGGACGGGAGCGACGATCAACAGGATCACGACGGCGATCGCCGAGCCGACACCTCGATTCAGGAACTGGAACGAGACGGTGACGAAGTCGTGCGCCAGCACGTCCGTGCCGAAGTTGCCGCCGGTACTCACTCGGACGATGTCGAACACCTTGGCGACGGCAACGAGGATCGTGGTGAGTACCACGCCGACGGTTGGGAGGATCTGAGGCAGCGTGACATTGAAGAACTGCTGGCTCTCGGTGGCGCCGTCGAGACGGGCCGCCTCAAGCAATTCTTCCGGGACCGCCTTGATTGCGGCGGACAGGATCACCATGGCGAAGCCGGTCTGGATCCAGATCAGGATGAACATGAGGTACACGTTGTTGAATGGCCGCACCTCTTCTCGGAATGCGACGGTGTCAGCCTGCACCGACCCGTCGTCGAGGATCTCGAACCCGCCGAGGCTTCGGAGCGCAAGCTGGACGAAGAGATAGCCGATGACAAACGCAAGGAAGCCGGCACCTGCGAAGCTCTCGCCCCGCTTGACTCGGTTGACGATCGTCCAGCCGAGCCGAGCCAGGATGAGGCCCATGACGGCGAGCACCAGCAGCCGTGGCCAGGCACCCCACGCTGCACCGTCCTTGCCGGCTTGGCTCAGGTTGCCGAGCCAGACCCAGATTGCGTTGAGTGCACCGGTCTGCTTGGAGCTGATGTTCTTCGGGGCGTACTGGAATCGCCAGATCACCGATGCGCCAACCATCGAGATGGCCATCGGCATAAAGATCAGCGACTTGGCGACGTTTTCCCAGCGCCCGGCGCGTTGGGAAAGCACCGCCATGGCCAAGCCGAGCACGGTCGAGCCCAGGGTGACGGTGAACATCCACCAGATGGTGTTGGGGAAGGTCCCTCGGATCACGGAGAAGAAGGCGAAGGCGATGAAGACGACGCCGGTGAGCACCGTGATGACCGAGGTCGGGTTGCGCTCGAGGCCGATCGCCTTGTTTCGGCTGTAGTTGATCGACGCGGCAAGCACGAACCCGGCGACGATCAGGAAGAGGCCGTACCAGAGCAGTCGGCTCGACAGCACGGCCAGGTCACCGATCGAGTCGCCGATCAGAGGAAGGTCTCCGAGGACGGGCACGCTGGAGTCGTCACGCCACTGACGCCAGTCGAGGAAGTTCTCCGAGCGCACCAACTCGCGATAGTTGTCGAGCCCAACAAACTCTTCGGACTGCCGATCAAGGAACGACGTGTAGATCGTGCGGATGGCTGGCACGACGAGGTTGATCGAAAGAAAGGTGAGGGCTGGCGCCAAGAAGACGACGGCTCGAGAGCGCCGGTCGAAGGCGGCGAGGCCATTCGCATCACGATCCTGGGGCCAGCCGAAACGCAGGCCGAGCAGTGCGAGGGGGACGATGGCGGCGACCTGAGCGTTGAAGGCCGACCCGGTTCCGAGATCCGGGAGGAGCCAGCCGCCGACCACCGCACCGATGGCGGCGCCGGCGAGTGCACGTTCCACGAGCACCGTTCGCTTGCCGAGCAGGTACGAGCCGGCGGTGAAGACGGCGCTCACGATGACGGCCGAAAGGGCGAGATCGAAGAGTGCGACGTCGGGCCGGTTGCGGAACAGTAGGTTGGTTCCAATCAGCCAACCGGCGACGATGCCGATCAGTGTGGGAACCCCGAGTCGGATCGCTCGGTTGTGGTGGCCTGTGCTCCAACCGGCAATGAGGCCAAGGAGGCCTCCGAGGATCGGCCATTCGAGAAGGCCGAGGAGTCCGTCGGTTGCGTACTCGAGCAGCTCAGGGTCGGCGACACCTTCGAGGATGGCGATGAGTTCGGGGTTGTCGACGACGAAGGTGGAGCCCTCGTCGTCGGTGAGGAGATAGTTGTTGTCGGCGATCAGGGTTCCGACCGAGCGGTTGCCGCGCAGGACACCGAAGCCAATGGCGCCGAGCAGTGCGCCAGCCAGCCCTCGGAAGAACGCCCAGTTGCGGCGGGCTTGAGAAATCATCAGGTTGAGCCCGACGAAGGTCGCGCCGCTGCACGCAACCACGATGGCGATGACGAGCGTGATTCGGCCGAGTCGTCCGAGCTGATCGACCTGGGCCGATGCGTAGATCAAGATCAGCAAGAGCGTCGTCAACACGACACCGCGCACGCTGGTGTCGAACGAGAACCGCCGGTCGTCGTGCTCGTCGTTCTCTTCGACTGCCGATTCCTCGGCCACTGCGGTCATGGACGAATCCCCCGGGTTCGTTGGAAAAGGTGGTGAGGGCGGCGGCCGAATCGACCGCCGCCCTCAGTGTGCATCATTCAGATTTGCACGTGTGGGCTGTGCCCACCGGCTGCGACCTCAGGGGTCGCAGCGGATCACTCCGGCCAGGTGGCGTCGATGGCAGCCGCGGCTTCGGCAACGGTCTTCTCACCGTTGACGAGGGCGGTGCCTTCGGTCCAGAAGGAGCCAGCACCGACGTCAGCGGGCATGAGGTCCGAGCCGTCGAAGCGAACGTCGTTGTTGGCCATGATCTCGAGGAAGCTCTGCTCCAGCGGGTTCCACAGCGAACGGTCGACGTTCAGGTTGGCGGTGTTGAAGCCCGAGAGGACGTCGCCGCCACCCTTCGCTTCCTTCTGCAGGGTCTGGCGAGCGTTGGCGAACTCCGGCGAACCGAAGTACTCCATGATGGCCATGACCTCGGGGCGGTCGTTGAACGCGCCGACCAGGGTGCCAGCGGTGAGCACGATCGGAGGATCGATGTCGCCGACCGGGAACTGGAACACGTCGATGGCGCCTTCAGAGCCGTCCTGGACGGGGGTGTTGTCCGGGAAGAACGACGAGAAGAAGGAGGCCTGACGGTGCATCATGCAGTCGCCGTTGACGAGGGGCTCGCCGTTGTCACGGAACGAGGTCGAGGCGATGGTGCCGCCCTGGGCGTAGACCATGCCCGGGGTGTTCCACACGTCGAGGACTTCCTGCATCACGCCGGAGACCTCGTCGCTGGCGAAGTCGAGTTCGCCAGAGGTCCAGGCGTCGTAGGTCTCGCCGCTGTGACGGCGAAGCATCATGTCCTCAACCCAGTCGGTGAAGGCCCAACCGGTGGCGGTGCCCGACTCGATACCGATGCAGAACGGCGTGTTGCCGTCGGCGATCATGGTCGCGGCAAGCGCGAACAGCTCGTCGAGGGTGGCGGGAACTTCGTAGCCGTTGGCCTCGAAGCGAGCCGGCTGGTACCAGACGAGCGACTTGAGGTCGGTCTTGTCGGGCACGCCGTACTGGGTGCCGTCGACGTTGCCGAAGCCCATGGCGCCATCGGACCAGTTCTGGCTGACCGCTTCAGTGACGGCGTCGGGCAGCGCCACGACGTAGCCATCACGGGCGAAGTCAGCGAGCTTGCCGGGCTGCGGGAAGATCGAGATGTCGGGCGGGGTGCCGGCCTCGATCTGCACGTTGATCTCCGACTCCCAGTCGGCAGAGCCGACGTAGAAGATCGTCATGTCGTTGGCTTCGGCGAAGATGTCGAGCGCGCCCTGCAGACCAGCAACTTCGGCTGGCGAGCGGACCGGACCGGTGATTCGGACAGCGGTTCCGGCGAGCGGGTTGACTTCTTCACCGGCGGCTGCGGCGGCGGCTTCAGCGGCCTCAGCCTCAGCGGCTTCGGCAGCAGCCTGAGCTTCCGCGGCCTCGGCCTCGGCAGCGTCCTTGGCAGCTTCAGCCTCAGCCAGTGCGGCTTCGGCGTCGGCGAGCGCGTCGCTGTTGTCCGTCGTGTCGTCGTCAGAACCACAGGCAGCGGCGACGAGCGACAGGGCGAACAATGCGGCGAGCAGCCTCAGCAAGGTGCTTTTCATTGGTTTCCCTCCAGGTATGAAGATGTGGCGCTGTGGCCACGGTGGTGTAAACGCTTACATCCGCCGCCGAGGCTACCCCAAATGCCCTGCCGGAGACAATGGGGCATTGGAGGTTGCTGGCATTACAGGACTTGCAACAGGCAAGGGGGTAAATGTAATGTTTCGGCATGTCTGAGAGCTATTCCTCGACCGGCCCTCCGTCGATGGCCGCCACGCTGTCGCCCGATCTGAGCCACGACGACAAGGTCGCCCGCTTCACCGGAGGGATGGCCTCACAGCTCCCTGACCTTGCGCCGTTCGAGGGGTCTGAACGGCTGCGCCCCGATGGCCGTCCCCGGGCTGCGTTCCGGGCTGAACTCCGCCAAATCCCCAACGCGGTGAACGTGTTCCACGTGGTGTTCACCCTTGCCCTGCCCTTCGCGTACAGCGCGCTCGCCGTTGCCGCCGGCAGTTGGCCGCTGCTGCTCGCGATTCCGACGTACGGCTTCGTCTTTGTCGCCATGGGGTCGTGGTTCCAGCGAGTGCTGACCCTCAATCATGAAGCGGCGCACCGGTTGCTCTTCTCGAACAAGCGATGGAACGACGCCATTGGCGAGAAGTTGATCGGCTGGCTGGTCTTCGGGGATGGCGGGAACGGCTATCGACTTGCGCACACCCAACACCACCGCGATGAGTTCGGCGAGAAGGAACCCGACTTCCTGCTCTACGCGAACTATCCGATCTCCAAGGCGTCGCTTCGGCGAAAGCTCGTTCGCGATGCCATCGGCATCTCCGGGTACAAGAACCTCCGGCCGGCGTTCAAGGGGTTGTTCACACCGGACCGCCGAGGGCGAGCGCTTCGCTACCTCAGTGGCCAGGCTGTCGTCTTTTCGATCTTTGCCCTCTTCGGTCAGCCGCTCTTCTACCTCTTCTTCTGGCTGTTGCCGTGGGGGACGTACTTTCGTGTCTTCAATCGCCTGCGAGCGTTAGCGGAGCATGGCGGCATGACCCGGTCTGCTGATCGGCGCCTCACCACCCACGACATCCGGCAGGGGCTGCTGTCGAAGTACGTCTTCTTGCCGCAGGGCATTGGTTTTCACCTCGCTCATCACGTCGACTCGGGCATTCCCATGAGCAAGCTGCGCCTCTTGCACGAGGCGCTCGTCGAGGACGGCTTCATCGTTCCGGGCATGACCCAACGCGGGTACTGGTCGTTCTTCCGTACGCTCGCTCGTTGACATGCGGGAACTGTCCGCCCGGAGTGTGATCGCCTCGACACTCCTAGGAACGGTTCCACCCCGGCTCCCCGCTCGTCTCCTGGTGGCCTTCGCCAGCGAGTTCGACATTCACCCCGGGGCGACCCGAACGGCGCTCTCGCGGATGGTCGACCGAGGCGAACTCCACCGACTCGACGGTGCCGACTACGAACTCGCCGGCGAACTGCTGGAACGGCACCGCCGACAGGAGGCGGGCCTTCACGCCACCACGCACCCGTGGGACGGCACGTGGGAGATGTACGTCGTACCGCCAAGTGCTCGTTCATCCGGGGAACGCGCCGCGCTGCGACGAGCAGCAGGGCACCTGCACGTGTGGGAACGCCGTGACGGGGTGTGGATGCGTCCCGCCAACCTCGCCGCGGATCGCCTCCCCGCAGCCCGAACGGTGTTGGCGACCCAGACCGAGGCGTACATCGTGTCGCCCAGCGAGGATCCGAGGCCGCTGCTCGCCGAACTTTTCGATCTCAACGGGTGGGCCGGGCGGGCCAACGACCTCATTGCCGAACTGGAAGAGTCGGGCCCGACCCTGGCCGGTGACCTCGCCGGAGGGTTCGTTCTCGCCGCCGCAGCCTTGCGGCACCTCGTAAGCGACCCGCTCTTACCGGACGAACTTGCGCCCGACCAGTGGCCGGCGGGACCGTTTCGTTCGGCCTATGCCGCCTTCGTGGCGACCTACCAGGCCGGGCTCCGGGAATTCTTTCGAGCCCGCCTCGCTTCAGGCTGATTGTCCGTCACCTCTACGATGGCCTCATGAGCGACCGCTTTTACTTCCGTCAGCTGCTCTCGGGTCGAGATTTCGCCCAGGCCGATCCTGTGGCTCAGCAGATGGTCAACTTCGTGTACGCCATCGGCGACCGTGAGACCGGCGAAGCCGTCCTCGTCGACCCCGCCTACGACGTCAACGGACTCGTCGATGTGCTCGAAGCCGACGGCATGCGCTGCACTGGCGTACTGGCTACCCACTACCACCCCGACCATGTCGGTGGTTCCATGATGGGCTTCGAGTTGGAGGGCATCGCTGCGCTGCTCAACCGGGTCGACGTGCCGATTCATATCCAGGCCGACGAGGCCGATTTCGTCCGTAAGGTCACCGGGGTCACCGATGAGTCGCTGGTGCAGCACGCGAGCGGCGACATCGTTCGTGTCGGCGACGTCGAGATCGAGCTGATCCACACCCCGGGCCACACGCCGGGCAGTCAATGCTTCCTGGTTGATGGGCGTCTGGTGGCCGGCGACACGCTGTTCCTCGATGGCTGTGGCCGCACCGACTTGCCGGGTTCTGATCCTGAACAGATGTACGAGTCGCTTACGACCCGTCTCGGCCGGGTCAGCGACGACACCATTCTGTGTCCGGGTCACCAGTACTCCGCCGAGCCCACCGCGACGATGGGAGCGACCCGCGAGCGCAACATGGTGTTCCGGCCGCAGACCAAGGAGCAGTGGATGATGGTCTTCGGCGGCTAGCAGGCCCCCGAGCGAGTGAACTCCCGGCGACGCGTCAGTCGTTCGCCGTCTGCGGCCACAGGTGATGGCACGTGGCGCAGCTGTAGTACTCGGTTTGCGAGCGCTGGTCGATCAGATCACGGCGGCCGAACGAGCCGCAACGGTCGCAGAGCATCGCGGCCCGACCGACTTCGTTGGTCGTGGAGACGACCACGTCATCGTTGTGGTGGTCGACATCAGCGGGCTCAGCCACGTCGATTACGATCGGCTCGAGCACCAGCGGCTCGGCGACGGCCGGACCGAGGTTCAGCCATGGGAGCGTGACCCGCTGATCACGCTCATGACTGGCGGCACGAGCCAGTTCCCGAAGGTCGATGACTCCCGATGGCTCCAGCACGATGCCGTCGACGGTCTCTCCAGACCGTTGGGCTCGATCGAGAGCAGCTGCACGCAACGCAGAGGAAAGGGTCATGGCACTCCTTCAACGGGGGAATGGAGGACCGTGACTCTTCTCGGTCAATCTCGACGCAGCGTCAAGATTCGTTACCGATCGGGGGTTCACGACGAACGGCACGCCGGTTGTGGGTTGTCTGACCTATGGCCGACGAACCCGACCCTTCAGTGCTGCGCTTCGCGACCCAACAGTGCCGTTATGGCCGCGATCGTCCATGTCGGGCGGATCCCGCGCGAGGCGCTTAGGTGGGTGGCCAGCGCCTCATCGTCGAGATCATGGATTTCGGCGAGACCGGTGATGATCGTCCGGAGGTACGGCTCACTCGGCGGGCTCGGTTCCCGAGCCTCGGGTGGTTGTGGCGAGGTGAAGGAGAGACACGGCACCCCGTCGATGGGTGGAAGGACGACGAGCGCGTCGTAGAAGCCGTCACCGATCACTACCCGCGTGCCGGGCTCGAGTTCGTCCAGGTCCGGCAGCGGAACCGAATCGAACGCCCGTCCGCTCTCTTGGGCGATCACGTCCGCGAATTGTTGGCGGGTCACGCGGTAGCGACGCCCCAACGCTCCAGGTCGGGCCGAACGGTCGTGTTCGAGGAACGCCGGTGCCCCGCCCCACCTGGTCGAGCGACCAACGAAACACACCGCCGTCTCGAAACGGACTGGTTCATCGCCTGATGGGTCACGGGTATCTCGGGCCCCGATCTGGTCGCGCCCTGCGCCCTCGGCTCGTCCGCCCCGCAGGTAGGTGAGGAATCGATCCCGCGAGCAGTTCGACCCGTATGAGGCGTACCACACCGGTCGTTCGTCGGCGGAGGTCATGGGGCGTGACCGTAGTCGTGGGTGGTGGACCCTTCGGCTCAAGACCCGGTACGCACCGCCGATGGACGAATGATGATGCTGCCGTGATGGGCATGGCGGCTGGAGGTCGTGGCCATGGATGCGAAAACTCCCCGGGTCAACGCAGGCTCGATGCGCGAACGCGAACTCGAAGTGGAGATCGCTCGGCTGAAGGCAGAACTCGAGGTTCTCGGCGGGGGTGCCGAACCGACCGAGATCGCCGCTCGCTTCTTGGCCATGGCGGCCAACACCGTCGATCAGGCGATCGCCGCCGCCCGTGAAGAAGCGGACGACATCGTTTCTGGTGTGGCTGCGGAGGCCGAGGCGCGGCGAGCGGAAGCTGAACGGATGAAAGCCGAGGCGGCCGACCATCTCCATGTTGAACGAGCGCGCGTTGCTGATGAGGTCGAGCGCCTGGCCGAGGTCCGGAGCGCACTCGAGAACGAGCGGACCGTGCTCGAGCGCTACCACGAGGAACTGAAGCGCCGGGTGCAGCAGTTGGCGGAGTCGATGGTCTCGTTCATGACGACCGAGCCGCCGCTGGCCGCCATTGATGAACTGGCTGCGCTTGCACTCGACCCCGATACTGCTGCGGTCGACCCGGGGCTGGCCCGGCGCAACCTTCCACCCGAGGACGCTTCGGTTGGCGAGGCCGCTCCGGTTGGCGAGGCCGTTGCAGAGCCGTTGGCCGACCAGGAAGAGCTGGTGGTGCCCATCCGGCGACGAAGTGGGCTGTTCGCCCGCTCGTGGGGCCGTGAGGGTGGTGCTGCACCGATGGCTCCGCATGCACCGACGGGCGATGATGGTGTGTTCGGCGCGTCTGCTTCGCAACTCATCGAACAGATCTCGCCGGAACGGTTGGCAGCAGCCCTAGCCGAAGATCTCGACGAGGACGCCCGGTTCCGTTCCTTCCTCGATGGTGATGGTGAACGCGATCCAAGTCGCGACTGGCTGCTCCGGACCGAGGGAGAATGACGTCGGCACCGATGTGACGCCCCGGCATTGACCGGCCACCCTCATGCACTGGTGATCGTGACCGGCAGGGTCGTGCTCGGCGAGACTGCGGGTGGCAGACCGGACCCGGGAAGGGTGGGAACCGATGGCGCGGCGACGATACCGCCCCCGGCCGACCCCGGCCGGGGTCAATGACCCCGATGTGGCGGGGGCTCGGGTGTTGTTGGGTGGTCGGGCCGACACGGTGCTGCGCCGGGCCGTGGCTGACCTCGGGGGTTGCCTCGGGAAGGGGTGGCGACGCCGACAGGTGCGCTACGTGCCGGGACGGTCGGTGGTGGCCGAGTTCGAACTCGGACCCACACGTGGCCACAACGGGACGCCCCAGATCGTCGTCGTTGCCAGCGGCGCCAACGCCGATGGAACCGCCGGAGCGACCATCGGCGGGGTGTCCTACCGATGGTGGCGGTTCGAGGAGGACCCATTGCTTCCAGGCCTTCGGCTGGTGCTCGACGCAGATGCTCGCCAACAATTCCTCGGATCGGTTGGCTGGGCTGATTCGGCGACGCGTGTGCATATCCGCAGCTATCGGGCCACGCGCCGAGCGGTCATCGAACTCGAACGGGGAGCCGACCATCTGTTCGTCAAGGTGGTCCGGCCTGATCGTCTCACCGGTCTGCTTGGCCGCTACGCAGCTGCATCGGCACACCCTCTGATCGAACCTCCCCTCGCCTCAGCGACAGAGGGCATTGTCGTCTTCGGCGCCGTAGCTGGCCGGCTCCTCCGCGGTGAGTTGCGGACCGGATGGGATCGGCTTGAAGTGCTTGACGCGTTCGTCGACACGCTGGGGCAGCTCTCCCCCCAAGCGCTCCACCCGGTCGAGGCGCCGGCCCGGCGCCTCCAGCGAGTCGGTCGGCTGCTTCATCAGATCGATCCGTCGGCCGACAAACTCATCGAGGAACTGGTCACCGCAGAGGGCCTGGCGAGCAGCAGCCCACGCGCCGTCCATGGCGATCTCCACACGGGCCAAGTGATGGTCGACCCGTCGAACGGTGAACTGACCGGTGTCGTCGACCTCGACACGCTCGGCATCGGCGACGAGCTGACCGATCGAGCGTCGCTGCTCGCCCAACTCGTCGTCCTAGCCGACCTCAACGAACAGTTCGTTGCCCCACGGGATGCGCTCACGGCGATGTGGGGACGCCGGTTTGGTTCGGAACGGCTGGCCATGCGCACCGCAGCCGGGGTGATCGCGCTGTCTCCCGGCTCGTTCCGAACTCAGCAGCGGGATTGGCGAGAGGGGGTGCGACGACGCCTTGCGCTTGCCGCAGAACTCGTGCGCCGCTGATCGGTCTGGCGGGCACGGTGCGGAGCTTCAGTGGTCCGTTCGCGGCTGTGCGAGGGTAGAGGCGCACGCGTTTGTTCGAAAGGTTGCTTCCATGACGATCCACATCACCAAGATCAAGGCTGCAGTAGCGCTCGTGGTCGTCGCTTTGCTGGTGCCGGTGACAGCAATCGCAACGCACACGTTCTCCGACGTTCCTGATGGCACCTATTACACCGATGCGGTGGCGTGGGCGGCCAACAACGGGGTGACGACGGGAACATCGGCAACGACGTTCTCGCCCGACCAAGCCGTGACACGCGGCCAGAACGTGACGTTTGCGTACCGTTATGACCAGAACGTGGTGCAACCGGCCCTCACCGACATCGAAGCAGCGCTCGCCGATCTTGAGGCCTCCGCAGACAGCTATGACCAGGACGTGGTGCAACCGGCTCTCACGGATCTTGAATCAGCGGTTGCGGGGCTCGAGTCGCTTCTGCCGATCGCTCGTTCGGCGTCGTCGACGTCGATGGTCCCCGTCGATGCAAATGGGGGAGCCGAACTCCTCAGTGTCGAGATCGAGGCCCCGGTGGCGGGGATCATTCAGCTGCATGGTTTCGTTCGTGTCGACACCGATCAGCTGAGCGCGGTGGAGGCTGGAACGGTGTTTTGCTACTTCTACGACGAGCCTGGCCTTGCCATTAGCCCGGAGCTGTACCCTGCGGCGGAGGTCGCCTACACGGGTGAGCCTCTGGAGGAGGTCACTTGCCCCGTAACGGGCGCACTGACCGTCGAAGCAGGGACACATACGATCTATTTCGGTGCGTCCGGACCGGAGACGACGGAATTTGAGGAACGCGAGATGAACGCACTTTTCGTTCCCGGAGGATCGAACGACCCCTCCCAGTGAGCGAGTGGTGACCACCACGCAGGCCGGGGTCGAACGACGCCGAACCGATGGGCTGTTCTCTGCGGCGAGAGCGATCTCCTAACTGACCGCTCGGCGAACGCCTCGTCAGTGGTTGTGTTGTGCGCGAGGGGGGACTTGAACCCCCACACCCTTTCGGGCACAGGCACCTGAAGCCTGCGCGTCTGCCAATTCCGCCACTCGCGCGTGGCACACCTCTGAAGAAGTGCTCGTTGGAGCGTAGCGCAACCCCTCTGGATTGCGGCAGGGGTAATCTCCACCACCGTGGGCATGCGATCCGTTGAACGACGACTCGAGCGATTTGTCGATGGCGCCGTTGGGCGCTTCTTTCGCGGCGGGGTCCGACCCGTTGAGATCGGGCATCGCCTGTCGCGCGAAATGGCCGATTCCCGCTCGGTGGGGGTCAAGGGGCAGCCGGTCGTCGCCAATCACTTTCTTGTCGAGTTGGCCGAGGTCGATCTTGACCGATTCGCCGATGTCGAAGAATCGCTTGTGCGTGAGCTGTGTGATTCGGTCCGGCAGACTGCCCGCGATGAAGGCTGGCAGTTCATGGGCCCCGTCCGCGTTGTGCTTTCATCGTCATCAGCGGTCCGAGCTGGTCAGCTCCAGGTCGAGGCGCGGATGAAAGAGGCAGATGGCGGCGCCGGTGTGCTGCACCTCGCCAACGGTCAACAGGTCGTTCTGGGGGCGTATCGCCTCACGCTCGGCCGCCTTCCCGAATGCACGATCACGTTCGATGACACCAATGTCAGCCGCGAACACGCAGAAATCCGACCCGACGGTGACGGCTTCGTCATTGCCGATCTCGGTTCGACCAACGGCACGACCGTCAATGGCGCCGCAATCTCCCAGCGGCGTCTCGACGATGGCGACGTCATTGCGTTGAGCAGCACCACATCCTTCGAGTTCCGCGCCGGGTGACCGCCTCCCGACCAACACAGACTGCGCAGTAGGATCCCACGCACCGTGTCGGACCAACTCCTCCTCATTCTGCGAGTCGGCCTGTTGGCCTTGGTCTACCTCACCTTCTTCCGCGTCCTGCGGGCGGTGTGGGTTGAGCTGCGGGCCGAGAGTGGGGTTGGGGTCGCCGCACCGGTTGCCGTTCCGGCCGCGGCGGCGAAACCCGCCCCGACACCCGCCGCTCCGCGGCCGACGGCGCCCGTCGATGGTGGCAGCGCGTCGGGTGGTCGATTGGTTGTTCTCGCCCCTGAGGCCCTGGCCGGCGCAGTGTTCAACCTCGAACCCGAGACGACGATCGGTCGTGCTCCGGGCTGTGGTGTCGTGGTCGACGATGCTCGCGTGTCCAAACTCCACGCCCGGATCTTCCACGCCGGCGGCCGTTGGGTCGTCGAGGACCTTGGCTCCACCAACGGCACCCTCGTGAACGACCAACTCCTCGATCTGGCGCAGAACGTCGGCCCCGGCGACCGCATCCAGGTCGGCGATCACGTGTTGGAGTTGGCGTGACCTCGTTTGCGGTCGGTGCCGCCACCGACACCGGTCAGGTCCGTGCCGCGAACCAGGATCGCTATCTCGTTTCGGAACCCGTGTTCGTGGTCGCCGATGGGATGGGCGGTCACATGGGCGGCGAGATTGCGTCGGAAGTCGCCGTCCTCGCCCTCGAGGCGATCGACACGGTCGGTTCGCTCGACGAACTCATCGGCCGCGTTCAGGAGGCGAATGCCGCCGTCGTGGAGCGAGCCCGTGCTCAGCCCGAGTTGCGCGGCATGGGAACGACCGTGTGCGTCTTGGCCGACATCGAGCGGCCAGGGAGCGACCGCCTCGGTGTCGCCAACGTCGGCGACAGCCGCCTCTACCGCCTCACTGCCGACGGCCTCTTCCAACACACCGAGGACCACAGCCTCGTCGAGGCGCTGGTTCGTGACGGCCGACTTACCCGAGCTGAAGCGGCGGTCCATCCCCAACGCAACATCGTGACTCGCGCGCTCGGCATCGATGAGAAGGTGCTGGTCGATGCTTGGGAGCTGATCCCGGTCGAAGGTGACCGCTATCTGCTCTGCAGCGACGGCCTCTTCAACGAGGTTCCCGAGCCCGAGATTGCCGAGGTCCTGCGCGCCCAGGAGTCACCCGAAGATGCCGCTCACGAACTCGTTGAGCGAGCCAACGACGCGGGTGGGCGCGACAACATCACCGTCGTTGTCGTCGACGTAGTCGCAGCTGGATCGTTCGACGCTCTGCCTGCGGATCGGGTGAGCGACACTCGTAAGGCCCTTCCGGGAGGGATGCTTGCGTCCGAGTCACCAGAGGCAGACGATCCGCCGGTCACCCGTTCGGTGTTTGACCCACCGCCTGATCAGCCTTCTGCTGCACCGCCTTCGGTTTTTACCTGGCGGCTCGCAGCGATGGTCGCGGCGGTGATGATCGTGTTGGTGGTGATGGTGGTGGCTCTGCTCCAGGTTGGCCGCTCGGGCTACACCGTCGTCAAGGGTGAGGAGGGCACCGTCGAACTTCTCCAGGGTGAGGGGTTCCTCTGGTTTGAGCCGACGGTCGAAGTCGAGACGGACCTTGTCGTCGCTGGCCTCCCGGATCTTGACCGCGAACGAGTCGAGGCGGGGCAGGAGTTCGAGACTCGCTCCGAAGCCGACACTTACCTCGCCTATCTCCAAACGCTCGTCGACGACGGGTCCTGAGCGGAAGTCGGTCATGACGGCCACCGACCCTTCGCCGGCGACATCGACCAGCCCACTTCTGGCCCTGCGCCCCCGCCGGGTGGAATCCGGGATCCTTGTTCTCGTCGGTGTGGTCGTGGCGGTGGCGTACGGGTTGGCCAGCTTTGGAACCAGCGAGGCGATCCCCGCGAACCTCGGGCCCTTCCTGCTGTGGATGTTTGGGCTGGGGTTCGGAGCTCACCTCATGAATCGGCGGTTTGCCGCAGCCGCCGACCCGGTCTTTTTGCCGATCGCGCTGCTGCTGAATGGCCTCGGCTATGTGGTGATCACCCGACTTGACGGAGATCTGGCGGCGCTCCAATCAACCTGGACTGCGATCGGGATCGGGGGGTATGTCGTCACCTTGATTCTTCTTCCTCGAGTGCGCCTGCTCGAGAGCTACCGGTATCTGCTCGGGCTTGCCGGCATCTTCCTCTTGATGCTGCCTCTGGTCCCCGGTCTCGGTCGCGAAATCAACGGTGCTCGGATCTGGGCGAGTGTCGGCCCGATCAACTTTCAGCCCGGCGAGTTCGCCAAGATCGCGCTCGCCGCGTTCTTCGCGGCCTACCTCGTTGACTCGCGGGAGTTGCTTCGCTCGCGCCTCGAGTTGCGTGACCTTGCGCCGATCGGGCTGGCCTGGGCGGGCTCCCTCGGGGTCATGGTCTTCGAACGGGACCTGGGATCGTCGCTCCTTTTCTTCACACTCTTTGTCGTCGTGCTGTGGGTCGCTTCGGAGCGGTGGATCGTGCTGGCGGTCGGTGGCGCCATGTTTGTTGTCGGGGCCGTGGCGTCATGGATGATGTTCGGTCACGTCCAGAAGCGGGTCGACATCTGGCTCGACCCGTTCGCCGACCCCAAGGGTGACGGGTTCCAGATCGTCGAGGCGTCGTTTGCGCTCGCTGACGGCGGCCTTACTGGAACCGGCCTCGGGCGGGGCGAGCCGACGCGGATTCCGTTCGTCGAGACGGATTTCATCTTCGCGGCGATCGGCGAAGAGCTCGGACTGGCCGGTTCGGTAGCGGTTCTCATGGCGTTCTTGTTGCTCGTCGGCTCAGGGTTGCGTGTCGCGCTTCGGGCTGAGCGGGTTTTTGAGAAGTTGTTTGCTCTTGGCCTCACCACCCTCCTTGCCGTGCAGACGTTCGTGATCGTCGGAGGCGTCCTCCGCGTTGTGCCGCTGACCGGCATCACGCTGCCCTTCGTCAGCTATGGCGGGTCGTCGCTTGTCGCGAACTATGTGCTACTCGGGTTGCTGGTGCGGATGTCGCACGAGCAACGGGTCGCGCTGCAAGTCGATCGAGGCGACTCGTGAACCTTCGGATTCGGCGGCTGGGGTTGGTGCTCGGGCTGGTGTACTTGGCGCTGTTCGCCCAGCTCAACCGGGTGCAGTTCTTTGGGGCCGAGCGACTGCAGGACGATGTCAACAACACCCGCGGCCTCATCCGCGAGTTCGGGCGGGCACGAGGCCCGATCGTCACCGCCGACGGTGTCGTCGTTGCCCGCTCCGTCGAGTACGACGGGTCCGTCGACTTCAGACGGGAGTATCCCGAAGCCGATCGCTACGCCCACATCGTGGGGTACCAGTCCCTCAATGTGGCGGCGACGGGGCTCGAGCGCAGCTACAACGACGAGCTCGCTGGTGACCCGATCGATCAGCGGTTCCAGTCGCTCGGCGATCTGTTTGTCGAACGAGATACGACGGCGACGCTGGTGTTGTCGATCCGTGACGACGTGCAGCGGGTTGCCCAGGAACAGCTGGGTGACCGCAAAGGGAGCGTCGTGGCGATCGATCCCCGGACCGGCGAAGTGCTTGCGCTCTGGACCTACCCAAGTTTCGACCCGAACCCGGTTGCCGATCCGAACGGGACGGTCGCCAACGAAGCGTTCGACGCGCTCCGTGCCGATCCGGACACACCGCTGCTGGCCAAGAGCTACCGCGAGGTCTTCTTTCCCGGGTCGACGTTCAAGCTGGTCACTGCAGCGGCCGGAATCGAGACCGGACTCATCGGCCCGGCCGAGCCAGCCTTTCCCCCGTCGAGTGCGTACGAGCCGATCCCGGCCGGCGCACCGATCCGGAACTTTGCCGGGAGCACGTGCGGCGGTGACCTGGTCGAAATCCTGCGGGTCTCCTGCAACACGGCGTTCTCGGAGATGGGAGCGGAATGGGTCGGCCCGACAGGGATGATCAAAACCGCCGAGTCCTTTGGCTTCAACAGCGATATCGGTATTGATCTCCCGGGTGCAGCCGAGTCCCGATTCCCAACCGACTATGGCGCACGGCTCGCCGACGTTGACACGTACCGCAGCCCCGAGCCTGCCGTCGACGCCTCTCCGTCGGAGGGCCCGA
>Ga0181588_10001632_pt1 | contig 19839 bp, 24 predicted proteins | sample 071ome_26_FD_148607 | JGI IMG/M metagenome (GOLD analysis project Ga0181588, IMG submission 148607) | Coastal salt marsh microbial communities from the Groves Creek Marsh, Skidaway Island, Georgia - 071409BT metaG (spades assembly) | ecosystem: Environmental > Aquatic > Marine > Intertidal zone...
GTAATACAAAAGCGCGCGAAGCGCATGTAATCCGATGTGGTCGAAAACAGACCGTGACCGCCACGGGCGAAGGTATCAGGACGGTCAAAAGGATAGGCGTCGTCGACATCTATCTTTTTCAAAGGCGTGGCTGCGTCCGGTGCTTTAAGGATGTCGTCGAGGGATCGGCCATACATGGGCATCAGGCGATGTCGCTCGGGCTCCGCTACATAAAACTGCGTATCCGTCATATTAAGCGGGTCAAAAATTTCGGCCTGCAATAAATCGCCAAGAGGGCGACCCGCCACGACTTCGATTACGCGCGCGAGGATGTCGGTGGCGATGCTGTAGTGCCAGCGCTCGCCGGGTTGGGAGGCGAGCGGGAACTTCGCCGCTCTGTGGGCAAATTCCTCGAGCGAGCACGAACCGTCGTTCATCAAGCCGTCGGCATGATAAAGCTCAGAGACCGGGCAATCGGGAATAAAGTTGTAGCTAAAGCCCGCGCGGTGAGTGAAAAGCTGCTCGACTGTGATAGGTGATGCTTTCTCGCGTGTTCCGTCAGCGCGGAGCACCTCAAGCGTTGCAAATTCGGGAAGGATTGCTCGAAGCGGTGTGAACAGATTCAGCTGGCAACGCTCCATCAGTAGGGCGCCCATCATGGAGACAATGGGTTTGGTCATCGAGTAAATACGGTAAATAGGGTCTGTCGGCAACTGCCAGTCCAGTCCATCCGCGACCACGGCGCCCTCGTTAAGAAGTCGGCCGCCTTTTGCTACCTGCCACTCAATGCTGGCAAACAGTCCCTCATCAATATTGCGCTGGGCAACCTGATGCAGGCGTTTGGTGCGAAACCGGTGATCCTGGGCTGTGAGCGAGTCATTCATACGTTATGCGTTCTCGATTCAGGTTGACGGCGTGGGCTTGGGCCAAAGAATCATCTGCGTACAGCGAAAGAGTGCCATAGTCCTATCGTCTTTTTCAGAGCGTACCTCGACGTCCCACGTCTGTGTGGAGCGTCCCATGTGGATGGCCTTGGCGTGCGCGAGGATGACGCCGCCATCCGTTGTCGCAATGAAGTTCGTTTTCGTTTCAAGCGTCGCAAACCCGGTTGCACCCTCCGGCAGGCGTTTCATGCAGCCAAATCCAGCGCACGAGTCAGCCAGCGCGAACAGCGTACCCGCATGAACTCGACCCGGCCATGAGAAATGATGATCTTCGAGGGAGATACGGCCCTTTACCTCGCCGCTCTCTGGCAAGAAGGCAAACTCCATACCGAGGTGATCAAAAAGATAATTGCCGTGGGGCTGGTATTTTGGTGATGCGTCAGACATGTGCAGGCTATTGAAAAGAGTTGCTTCAAAAAGGGCCGCGGATTGCTGTGATTACAGCGCAATGCTCAATCACAGTCGTCCCCGCGGGGGAGGGTCCGATCATTGGATGCTCAATCAGATTCGTCCTCGCGGGGTGCGGCCTGTTGGTCGGTAGGCGCCCGCCAACCCTCTAAGGTTGCAAATTTCCAGTACATCTTGCCGCGCGGGCGGGTTTTCGGCGTAACTGAGGGCGACTCCTTTTGACGTTGGTCCCGCATAGCGGTTCGAGGGGATGACAAAGCCTCGGCGGGCTTATCTGATTTCATTATTGCTCCTTGGGTCTCCTAATGACGATCTGCCGATAGAAGTAGTGATTTTAGAGCAGCGCCCTGTTGCTTATAGTGACCAATAGGCGCGTCGGCGTTACATATCAAGCGGTCTGCCAGACAATTGGAAAATATGAGACTGGCCGAGATCTTTCACTGATCGAACGCCTAGTCCGAAGCAGGCAATTCGGATCTCACTAAGTAGCTGATGCATAACGCTGATCACCGCTTCTGTCGATTCCAAGGCAGGCTTCAGGAGGCGTCCCGCCATACCTGCAGCCTCAGCTCCAAGACAAAGCGACTTTACGATATCAAGCCCGTTTCTGACCCCGCCGGATGCCCAGCATCTTTGCGCTGGTAGCTCGTCCTGGATAGCTCTCAAGCTTTCAATGGTCGTATAACCCCAATCCTTAAACACATCGGGGGACGACAGCACTGAGGAGATATTCGAGTGCATTTCGATTTCTATGTCATCGAAACGCGTACCGCCTCGCCCTGCAACATCAAGTATGGAGACGCCTGCTGTGACCAGTTGCCGGGCGGAACGGGTATCGAGCCCGAATCCCACCTCCTTGGCGATAACGGGGATAGCGCTCCACGCGCATACCCTTTCTATCTGGGAGAGGATCCCCGTCCAATCGGTGTCCCCAGACGCTTGAAACACTTCCTGCATTGGGTTCACATGTAAAATCAACGCATCGGCCTCGAGGGGGTCAATTACTCGACCTAGCGAGCTGGCGTGGTCGAGCTTGGCAAGGTTCACCGCGCCAAAATTTGCGAATAGGGGTAGATCCCCGATGGCGCGTCGGATCGAAGCGCTTAACCCTGCAGAATAGCCATCCTCAATGCTCACACGCTGAGATCCGACTCCCATCGCGAGACCCACCTCCCGACACGCCTCCGCAAGTCTTATGTTGATGGCCTCCGCCTCAGAGGGCCCGCCCGTCATAGAGCTCACAAAGAATGGCGCATTGATCGTCTTGTGTTGAAAAGATGACTTGAGGCTTACCTCATCAAGATTGACCTCCGGCAATGCGCAGTGTTTCAAGCGAACAGCGTCAAAGGCACTTGCGCTCTTACTGGTTTGTGCGAGCGCATGTTTTATGTGCCCTCGTTTTCTCTCAATAGAACTCATGATTTTGTCTGTCTGCCCACTCCAAGAGAATGATATGGGGAACCGTAAGCGCTGCCAGTCCGATGAAGATCAACTGAATCACTGTATCGGTGAGGCCTTGTGACTGGCCCAGAAGCAAGGTGCCGAATCCGATCGCGAACCCAATTGTAAGTAGAGTGAGCGTGATGATGAGCAGGAAAGCAGTCCGACGACTGCTGCCGGGTATTAATTTGAACTCACTCAACAAATGGCGAGGACTATGCAGACCACAAAAGTAGAGTGTGAAATACCAAAGCGGACTGAGGAGAAGCGCGAAAACAGTGAGCGCTATGAGTTCGAAAAGTTGCGTGAGCGTTATTTGCCTCATCTCTAACGCCAGGAGCAACGCACCCACCGCCAATAATCCCTTCAATACAATGATTGCCTCGGAAGTGGGTGATCCGAGCAAGAGCACGCTAAATATTTGTTCAACTGACTGCGTAGAGGTCCATGCGGGCAAGCCTAAAACGAATGCTCCAAATCCAAATCCACCGAAGTCCAGAGACTTTTTCCAATCTCTGCCAAAGTGGAAAGCGGAAATGAGCAAAAAACCGATAAGCGCGATCCTCGGCATCATTACCCAAAACCAGATTACGGCGGCTGCCATGCCGATATAAGCGGCCAAAAAGAAGGCAACGCTCCAAGGGCGTTGAATTAGTTTGACGCGATACGCAATCATAGGATCGAGCGCTCCGTGTGGAACCCCCGCCAAAGAAATCAGGCAAGCCGCGAAAGTTAAGTTCAAATCCACCGGTACAGTCCAAACCAGGCCAAAAGGAAAGGCTTCATGGGGGCCGTCCAGAGCACCCGAAGAATGTCGGTCAGCGAGTAAGAAGTCATGAAGGCGGCGAAGTTGTCAGGCCCCATGTTGCGCGCGAGCTGGGCCAGCACCGCAGGCATTGCTTCAGGTCGATTTTTGATCAGTTCAATAAACAGGTTATCTGCCCAACTGACCAAGCGGGGCGAACGGTAGGGGGTGATTTCGTTTTTTTCGATTAGCTCCTGAGCCATTCGATGGGTGGTATACCGTATTGTTCGATATCCATACCCGGTGGCGTTTCGGGCCATGCCTGCTCTGCTGCCTAACGGTATGCCAAAGGCACTCTCTCTTTTTTTAAATCCCATTGGAATATGGGCGGCTTCAACTCGAGTGACCTCATACGCTCCCAATGGAAACTCTTGTGCGATAAAAACTTGATTCATTTCACTGAGTTTATCGAGATCAGCAGGTACGCTCGTAAATTCTGTGTGTTCAATAAGGAGGCGTCTTTGACTGAGGGGTAGGAGATAGAGAAATCGTATTCCGGTAGATGTTGCCTCCAGCGAGCGCATCAGGCCGACACTCTCAACGCCATGCGGTAGGTGAAAGACTATCTCCGTGCCGGCGAAGCTTTGAATGAGACTAAATGTGTCAGGCCCCTGGGGGCGACAATCAAAAACGTGATCAGCATCAGGCATTGAGGATACCCGCTCCTCACGAATGGTGATTTGTGGGTGTGCTTCAACGGCTTTTAAGGCAGCACTGAGGACAGTTTTTCCCATTATGGTGCCGTAAGAGAACCTCTGCCCTCGATGCTTGACCTGGAAGCCATCGCCGCTGATGGACCACCGGTCCGATACATGCTGCGGACGCAGAAAGGATTCCTCTGGTTTCGTAAACCAGAAACTAAAGGTTCGCTCGTTTAAGTTGGTTATCTTCGGTTCTGAAATGACTACGGGTCCCGGGAATTTTGGGTATTTCGAGAGGCTTTCTGCGAGAGATAACCCGCTTAACCCCCCGCCGATGATATGGATCCATGGCCGCATCTCAACACTCGCTGTGCACGCTAGGATTTTTTCCCAAACTGTGATGCAGAGCGGAATTATGAAAGCCCTGATATTTTCGTAGTCGCTTGCAAAAAAGAATCGTAGAGATCGCTTTTATTGCGAGTAATCCTTTGCGTATAAGGCGTGTATAAACCCTTCCGTGCCAGACATCGAAGTCACGTACCGCAATCTTGACTCCAATTTCTCGATAACTTAGGGCAGCGATCAAAATAGCAGTCCGAGATTGCAGTGGCAGAAAACACAGTCCCGCTATGCCCGACTGATAACGTATTTCAGCCTCTTCAAGCAGGTGTTTTAAGGCTTGCCTGATAACCTGAGCTTGTTCCTTGCTCGGACTTAGGACGTTCTCTGGAGCAATATCACCTACTAAATCGGATGGCAGATAACGACGCCCGCGTTGCGCATCCTCACAGACGTCGCGACAGATGTTCGTGAGCTGCATCGCGATACCCAGATCGATGGCGTGGTATCGGGCACTTACATTTGTCACTTCAAAAATATCGCACATCAGAAGTCCCACCGTTCCGGCAACCTGATAGCAGTACCTCAAGAGCTCATCCTGAGATCTGATCAGCACCGGCAACGTATCGAGCATCACACCCTCGACGAGCTCCTTTAAAACCTCCGTAGAGACTTTCGGTGAAAAAGAAACAACTGTCTTTGCTATTGGATCTAACGCAGTCTTCCCAGCAAGCTCATCGCGAATTGACTGAAGTCTGAGCCGTGCATGGTTCAGATCATCAGCCCTGTCGGCTATGTCATCAATTTCCCGGCATAGAGCATAAAGTCGGGCGGCTCTATCGGCTTGGTCTGACGAGAGAAACCGGCTAGCAAAATGAAAGCTGGTTCCGTAACGCTTGAGGCTTGCCGTGCTTCTCCCGGCATTCATGTTTTTGTCTTCGCCGCGCGCATTTTTTGCAGGATGAGCGCCTCTATAACCTTCGCGGATGAGAGCACACCCGGGACACCCGCGCCGGGATGGGTGCCGGCGCCAGCGAGGTAAAGATTTTCAATACGCTCAGCTTGGTTGTGAAAGCGGAACCATGCGGACTGAGAAAAAAGTGGAGCAATTGAGAATCCGGCACCCCGAAACGAGAGATACTTGTGCTCAAAATCGTCCGGGGTCATGGCGAAGACGCTTCGAATATGCGATTTGAGCTCGGGCATGATCGTGCGATCTAGGGCATCAATTATTCGGTCGCGCAATCTTGGTTCTTCGACCGACCAGTTAATTGAGCTATTTTGATTGGGAACCGGTGCCAGCACGTAGAAACTGTCATGTCCGCTTGGGGCAAAAGAGGGGTCGGTTGCCGTGGGACGATGCAGATATAGAGAAAAATCGTCAGCGAGTACCCCCCGGTGGAAAATATCATCGAGAAGGCCTCGATACCGCTCACCCATCCAAATGGTGTGATGCGCCAGGTCTTGATACTTTTTGCTTGTGCCAAAGAAGAGCACGTATAGCCCCATTGAAAGTTTGCTGCGATCCCTTTTTAGTCGACCTGAAAGCGATAGGGACTTTTTGTCCAGTAGGGCGCGGTAAAGCCACATCGGGTCACCGTTAAAAACGACACAGTCAGCGTGCAGCGTTTCGCCGGATTGCAGCTTCACGCCTACTGCCCGTTTTCCCGAGGTTAAGATTTGAGTAACTGTCGTGTTTTTTTCAATTGAGATGCCAGAGCGGATCATCAGGCGCTCCAAGTGCCCAACCAGAGCGCCTGTGCCTCCCATAGCAAAGTGAACGCCAAAAGCATTTTCAAGGTAATGAATTAGGCCGTATATGCTCGTGGTGTCAAAGGGGGAGCCTCCGACAAGCAGGGGTTGAATGGAGAGTGCTTGCCTTAAGCGTGGGTCTGAGATGTGCTTGCAAACCATATCCCAGACCGAGCGATCACTTCGAAGTCGCGCGAGTCTAGGAATTTGCTTGACCATTGTCCCCAGCCGGTGAAATGGCTGGTGAGCAAGCTCTGTGAACCCAATATCGAAAAGCGACTTCGAGTGAGTCAGCAGACTTTGGTATCCAGTGAGGTCTTGTGGGCTCAGTCGTTCGATCTCTGAGAGTGTTGCCTCTGGAGCGCCTCCATAATTAAAGTAATTTCCATCCGCAAATTCAAATCGATACCACGGCTCGAGTGCTTTGAACTCGATGTGGTCTGCTCGTTGTTCGTCGAATAACTCAAAGAGCTCGTCAAAAAGAAACGGAGCGGTAATTACGGTAGGACCTGCGTCGTGCCGATAGCCATCAACATTGAAGTGTTGTGCGCGTCCACCCAATTGATCTAATCGTTCGACGAGATGTACGTCTAACCCTAATGCGCGCAATCGAAGCGCGCTTGCAATTCCGCCGAAGCCTGAACCAACTATGAGAGCTGTGCGGGTCAACCAGTCACCTCAGCCTAGCAAGGTCAGCGGACGAGGCGCGAAGGCGTCCCCTTGGCTGTGATGTATTTCGGTAAAGGGGTCACGGACTGTGATCTTGCCTCGGAGCGATTGCGCGCTACTGTGAGCGATGTAATTTAAAGAGAGTCGCGTCACGTTAGCAGGTTCATATGAAAAGAGCAGTCCTGGCGGGCATGCTGAATTTTTCCGCCCCACGTTTTCTGGTGTACCGCTTGACGCCAGTTAAATGCGCGAGGAGAGCGTGACCGTCCCAGAAAATTGGGTGAGGAAAGAAGGAGCTGAGAAGCGCCTTTAATGGTCTTGGAGCCGCGATTCCCGTCGATTTTCGCTGGCAACCTGACATAACGAGGGACGCGTTAACGAATTATGGATGGAGACCTCTCCATCAGCATGATGACTCTCGCGCGCCCCACCGGGGGTAGGAGCGTCACCTGACTGACCGTCAGGCTCTCCTGATAAGGAGCAAAAAATGACCGGAGAGAGGCAACCTCGAGGCCGCCCCTCTCCGGCAAGTCCGTTGAAGCTATGAGGACTGTTTGCTCGTTGATGTGGCCGCGTACCAAATGAGCAGCCCGAAGGCGATTTTGTTCACCACATCAGCAAGGTTGTACACAATATTCAGCGCCTGGCTAGCCGCGGCCGTGGTGTTACCCATGTCATCCACGTAAACGAAGTAGCCCAGGATGTAGCCGAGGGGGTAGATCGCCCACCCGATAGTCACGATCCAACGCATTGTGTTGTAGGCACTCTGCACGGCCGCGGGAGCCTCGTTTGCGGCCATTTTTGCAGCCTGGCCGGCAAAGATTTCGTACAGGATATAAAGCCAACCCACCATACCGATCACAAAGCCGAGTGTGACGTTGATGTAGCCCGCTTCTCCCAGGAAACCAGGGACCAGCATAACCAGCGTGCCTAACAATAATCGCCAGAAGATACCGCCGGGAGCGTTGCCGATCGCACGCAGGATAAGGAAGAACTCGATCATCAACAGCGGCACTGTCAGCAGCCAATCGATGTAGCGATAAACCGTTGGAGTTTCGCCTGTGCTGACCCAAACGTCTCGCATGTAGAAGTAGTGGACCGCTGCGATAAATGTCACAAGTGCAGAAACGACCAGCGAAGTCTTCCATTTGCCATCGACGCTCTGCGTTTCCCAGAGAAAGAAGACGGTCGATGCCATTAATGCCATCGAAATGAGCCAGAACGAGATTCCAACGAAGTCGTCGGAGCGCAGGTTGGCAGCCGCAAACGCGGTCGCTGGGGCTAGCGCAAGAAGGCCCGCGGGAAGAAGCTTTCTTCCCCAAGCAGTAGTTGAGTGTGACTTAACCGAAATATCCATGAAATTCCCCCTCAAGATAGATGGAGCGCATATCCTAAATGCTCCGACGCCCGTTGTCTTCACGCCTTATTTTGGCGAGAAAATCGCCCTTTTTGGCCTTTGGGTCCACGTATGGCTCCCTTTCTAGTCACGCGAATGATGACTGACGAGGCTTGGGCAGCAGCCAATCGGACGATGGTCTAGCGTTCGGAGCCGTCTTGAGGATTACCAACTTCTAATCGCTGCAGGATCTGATCCAATCCTTCGATGAGGGATCGCGGTGTTCCGCGGTCATGACGAAGCTTGCGAAACTGCGCATTCAGACCGCCCGGCGTCTCGCAGGATTCGCTCATCGCATGGAGTCGCTCGGGATGCTCTCGCATCGTCAAGTCAGCCAGTGCAACATAAAGAGCCGTGCTGTAGCGCACCGCGGTTGTTCTATCCAGCCCGTGATCGGTCATCCATTGACTCGTCCCGGCCACATGCTCAAAAAAATCAGACATCAGCGCGCTGACGGCGCCGAACAGATTGAACTGCGCCTCGTCATCTACACTCACCGCAACCCCGACCTGATTACAAAATGCTTCGAGGGCTTCGTTTTTTGGGCAAACCGCGATAGGTCCCATTGCGAACTCAATGGGCGGCATCGGAATGGCCCGATAAAGTTCTGCACACGGTGCAATGAGAGGTCGCATCACACCAAGCGACACCCCTGCGGCGAGGCTCACGATGCGCTGATCCTCTCGAAAATTGAGTGCGCTCAAAACCAAGGGCACTTGCTCAGGAAGCACGCCGATAAAGACCCAATCGCTTCGATCGACTACATCCTGATTGTGGGTCGATACTTCAACATTCGCATACTGTTTAGCGAGAGTCTCAGAACGTTCGACCGATCGCTGCGAGACTATGATGGGGTCTTTGTAATTCGCAACGTCGCAAAGCCCGCGGATCATGGCCTCACTGATGACGCCGGTGCCGAGAAATCCAATGCGCATGACTTGAGTCTACTTCTAAGCTTGGTCGTTAATGGGTCGGTATTTAAAATCAAAGATGAACAAAGCCTAATCGGCTCTGAGGAGAAACTGCAGTAAAAGATTGCTGAACAACTCCGGCTTTTCAATATTCACGAGGTGTCCCGCATCCTCCACGTACGCAAATTCAGCGCCACTGATTCGTGCAGCCATTGACCGGCCGTAGTCTGCCGGACAGAGCTGATCATGCTCAGCGAATATCAACAGTGTCGGTACCTTAATGCTCGCGAGATCAAGCTCTTGCTCAAACGCGGTGGCTGACTCCAAGGTTTTGAGATAGCTCTCGTGGTGTAGATCAACCATGCTCTTTGCCACCTGGGCAACCTGCTGGGGCGAGGCGTTCGGGCCGAGGATCGTAGGTGCGGCCAACGGGGCAATCTCCTCAAGGGTTTTGCTCCCCGTACGCAGCGGTGTCAGGCGCAGGTCAAGGTATGCCTTTAGATCGGACTCCGACAGCACGGCCCGCCAACGGGTGAACGTGGCGGCCAGCGTCAGCGAACGAACGCGTTCCGGATACAGACGATAAAAATGCTGGGCAATTTGTCCGCCCATGGAGAGTCCGCAAATATGAGCGGACTCGGTGTCGTAAAAATCCAGCACTCGCGCAAGATCGTGACAGAAATCTTCAAACGCAAGGGGTCCGTCGTAGTCATCGCTATCGCCATAGCCCCGAGCATCCCAGGCAATTGTTTTAAAGTGCGGCGCAAGAGCGCTCAATTGAGAGGTCCAATTGCTTTTGTTGCCTCCGATACCGTGCAGCAAAACGGTGAGCGGGCCCTCGCCCGTTTGGTTAACCGCGATGGCGGGAGTTCCCGGAACTTTAAGCGTTTGGATCAAAAGTGCAGTGTCAGGGCGAGTTTGTTCGTGAGCGCTTGATTAGGCCGGCTCAAGGTGCGGCTTGTCGACCTTCATATAGGCGCCTTTGCGTTTGAGTTTATCGCCGGTGAACTCGAGGATATCGATACCGCGAATCACGGAAACGCTTCCATCTTTATCCAGATTAAGGCGCCAGCTCGCTAGCACTTTGCCGCTTTCGGCTTCCACGAAGATATCCTCACCGTCAAAACGGATCTTGCCACGTGAACCCCCCACCAGCGGCTCGAAGGCGGTGCGAATCGCTGCATGACCGACGTGTCGGCCACCGGTAGAGTCTTCATAGACGCCATCCGTTGCAAAAAAGTTAACCACATCGTCGAGATTCATTCGATTGAAAGCATCGACGAACTCTTCAGTCAGGCGAATGAGATCGTCCCGTCGGTTACTCATGGAAGGTGCTCCTATAAATCAGTTGTCGTAACACGGGCTAAGCGTGCTGCGTATTGCACTCTCGGCAGGAAAGTACATAAAAACAGCGTCTTATTGCCCAAATCGATCAAAACGGTTGTTGTTCGGGCGGTTCTTCACACAGTATCCCATATGGGTAATTTCGGAATACATTAGAAAATAGTGAAATACTGTCAGATGGAATCTAAGGTATCAACATTACGCTATCAGGGGGACCCCATGAAAAAGGTATTTGCATCGCTGCTCGTCGCGTTAGGTCTGAGTGTCACGAGTCTGTCTGTTGTCGCTGAAGAAACAGCGGCATCAGGCGAAGCATCCACCATCGATCAGTACACCGAGATGCTGAGCAATTATATGAATTCGCTTTCGTCCGGAGCCGGTCAGGGTTACGGAAATGCCGGTGGCATGTCGGGCTTCAACCCGATGGCCATGATGAATCCGATGGCCATGATGAACCCAATGGCTATGATGAATCCTATGTCCATGATGGGCGGCATGGGTGGAATGGGTTGGGGTGGCCAGCAGGGGCTGGGCGCACAAATGATGATGAATCCTGCAAACTGGATGAATCCGCAAACCTACGCCTACATCATGAGTCCTGAAGCCATGTCGGCGCGAATTAACCCCGCCAACTGGCTTGCCATGATGAACCCGGCCACCTATGCGCCTCTGATGAATCCGATGGCGTACATGACGCTCATGGGTCAGGCAATGAACCCCAATACATATATTGAGATGACAAAGCTGCTCATGACACCCGAGATGTACACCAAATGGTACGACGCAACGCTGGAAACGGCAAAAGATCTCGCGAAGGTCGCTGAGTAGTCGAAAACGTAGACCGGTTGTAAGACACCAGGCGCCCGTAGTCACGGGCGTCTGAGATGTCGATGTGCGCACCGTTTCGCAGTTTCTGCCGGCGTATAGTCCCGAGGGTCCACAAGCGGCCCCGGGCAGCAGAAACCCGCTCCTCTTAACCTGATGAGCATGATCATGAGAGTTCAAATTAAAAAATTAATCGCCTTATGCCTGTTTGCCGTTCCATGGACAGGGCTTTGCGTGCCGTCTGCAGTCGCGCAAACCGGCAATCAGTCCGTCCAATCGGCAATTGAGACGCTGCGCAAAAGTAATGCGCTGCCGTTTCCGGTTCCTATGATGTTTAACCCCGGGGATACCAGCTGGGAGCCCAACACCGTAACCCAGCCGTTCCCGCGCGAGGCGCGCGCTGCGATGATGTCAAACGCGGCGATGCAAAATCCGTGGTCGCTCCGTCAGGTATTTAATTTCATGACGCATAAAGTGAAGGCCGAAGAGGGCCTGACCTTTGATGAAATTATTGAAGCAATGGACAGCCGCGCCATCGAAGAGAATCTAAAGAAATCTGGCCACAATATGATCTGGAAAGAGATCGAGGCCAAGACAGGGCAGCCGACGCCTCGTATCGAGATTCTGCAGTACTGCGACGCTATGGTGGCGCGGATGGTGCTGGATTACAGCCCTGAGTTCTCGATTTTCTTACCCTGCCGCATCTCTGTGTTGGAGGATGCCAAGGGAGACATCTGGCTGATGACTCTGGATTGGGATGTATCTTGGCTCAATTTTGTATGGCACCCGGATTCGCAGCTTGATCAGGAGATGAAGAAAAACGGTCAGCGAATCCGCGACGCAATGCTCAGCATTGTGAATGCGGGCGCTACGGGAGATTGGTAGAGCACCTTTATCTCCCTACAGTCGGGAATTAATTCTCAAGGTGTTTAGAAGCCCCGCAGGGTATCGCCGTGCGGGGCTTTTTAATTAATAGTCAGACGCCAGCCGTTCGCCACGACGCCAGTCCCAAGGCTTTACAAACTCGCCTACCCACATGCCTTTCTTCTCTGACCTGGCCTGGCGTTGTTCGGGCAGATACTTGTCGGAATAGCGGGTGTAGGCGAGCGCCCATCCCTCGCTCACCAATCGCGCGTTGAGGTTGTAGCCATCAACAAAGCATTCCGCATTCAAAAGACCGTCTTTGTCTGTCTCACTGCCGACGCATCGCACTTCTTTGGTGTGTAGCCATTTTTTTAAGTGCTCAGCCGCTTCGGATCCACACGGCCACGTCGTGCCTGACTTCCGACACAGCTGATCCTTCTCCAGAACATCAATGCCGTGTAGGCGTAGCGGTGTGCCATCGACGGAGATCACCTCGCCGTCTTTAGCGAGTCCAGTGCCTGAGACATCCGCGAGGACCGATAGCGGCGCGAGAAAAAGCGCAAAAAGAATCCCAGTGGGTTTCATCAGAAAAACTCCGGTTGGAGTATTGCTATTAGGTTGCGTGACGCGCGGTGAGAAGCTTGCCCGGGATACCCTGAAGCGTGAGATAGGGGATATCGTCGATGGTCTCTACCAGAAACGAATGCTGCTGCGCACTTTCGGCGAGGCGCTTTTCCCAACCCAACTCAAGCCAACCTTTGCCGTTCACGGTAGCTATCACTCGACCCTCTGGCTTTAGTGCAGAAAAAAGCTTCGCAAGATCAAAAGGATGACTTTGCCCATGGGAAAATACCCCAACGCAGATGACGGCGTCGTATTCAGGGTTAAGCGACAGTTCGGCGAAAAGATCAGCCTCGCCCAACTTGCGATACACCTTGCGCTCTTTCGCCTTGGCGAGCATTTCCGGAGATAAATCGAGGCCGTCAATCTCGCGGTAACCGGCAACATGAAGTAACTCTCCTACGATACCCGTGCCGCAGCCCATATCGAGAATTTGAGAATCCCTGTCTGGTACGATGTGCAAAAGGTGCTCCACCGCGGCATGCGGTGCGCGATAACCAAATTCTTCAAGCAATTCCTGATCGTAGGTATCGGCCCACTGACGATAGGTCTCTTTTTGCGTTTCGCTTGTGTGGTCGCAATAGTTGCGTGAGAGTCTGGGATCGAGAGGCATCTGCTGTATCCGAAGAGATTTTGGGCTTTCCAAGTCCAATACTACCGGCCGCTCAACGCTGATCAAGGCCAAATCTTAGTAACTTTTGGTCGAAACCCTCGAGAACACTGCGGATTAGGCGGGGCCAAGTCTAGCAAAGGCTATGCTAACCTCGCTCGGTGAGAGAAAAAACGGAGACCTCTTTATGAAAAAGTTTTTTAGCAAATTTGCGGTCACGCTCGCGCTGACAAGTCTTTCCGGACTGGTTATGGCACACCAATATGATGTTCCGGTGCCTAATCTGGCCGAGCGCATGCAGTTGGCCAAGACAGGCAGTTGTGCTCAGTGCGCTCTCACCGATGCTGATTTGAGCTACAAGCGCCTGGCTGGTGCTGATTTGAACGGGGCCTCGCTTCACAGCACGAACTTTATGCGGAGCGATCTAACGAGCGCACGATTCGTGGGCGCAGATCTGACGGCAGCGAACTTTATCTGGGCGGATGTTCATAAGGCGGACTTCACGGATGCGAATCTAAAAGGTGCGTTGATGTCGGAAGTCAAAAATATTGAGGGAGCGGTGTTTTGTCGGACGACTATGCCCGATGGATCTCTTAATAACGCGGGCTGCTAAACACGACTGATCGTCTCTGCGCCCGCGCCAAAAAAAGATAAAAAATCGACTAAGCAAGGAATAAAAAAAAGAGCGCACCATGGCTGAGACGATGGATGACATTTTGCATCCGGGACTCAACGCGACCCCCGAAGGCTTCCCCGATGCGCCTTCAGGCTGGACACCTGAAGAGGGTAAGAACGCGCTAAGGCCTGATGGCTGGCTGCCGGACGCAAGACACTGGGAGGTCGTTCAGGCGCTTCAGGCTTATTACGCTCGCAACGCACAGCACGTGTCGAATCTGCGCGACCTGTATGACGCCCTGGAAGAGCGTTTTCACCATAAAGGGGGCCGGCGCTATCTTTATGAACTGTTTCCTGGAGACCCTGTCGGGCAGGGGTGCCGCCTTGCAGGCCTAAGCGCCCCATCGGGGCTTCGAGAGAGTGATCCCTCTTAAGGGCCGCGCGACTAAAGTTCAAAAATAATTAACCTCACAAAGGAGAAATATATGAACGGTATCGTTAAGATCATTATTGTGGCTGTCGTGCTTGGCGCCGCGTATTGGTACTTCTCGCCGTATCAGAACTGTAAGCGCGCCTACGCGGATAACCCGGTTGGCGACAAAGGCGTAGAGATTGTGTGTGCAGACCGCAGCTGGTAAGGAACGAGATCTACTAATTAAAGCACTTTGATGGGATGTTTTCCGACCTTCGTGTGACCCCTATCACCGCGAGGATTCATGCTGCTCATTACGATGAGCCGCATGAAAACACTCATCTTTTTTATCGCCGCAGGTTATATGGCGCTGATCGCTGAGGGGTATCTCGGTTTTTCGCGGATCGAGATTGTCGAGCCAACCATTACGCTGGTAGCGCCGTCAGAGCCACTCCGATGAATGGGCGTTTTGTTTCGTGTAAACTAAACTAAAGTAAATTTTAGATATTCAACGCGAGCGAGACCAAAGCCATGAACGAACCCGCACCGAGCACACGCGGAATTACCCTTAAGCCCCTGGCAATCATCCTGCTTTTGGGGGTATCTGCACCGACACTGGCGGAGCCCGTGACGTCTGTGGCTGATTTCTTTCAGCCCGACGGTATGACAGCCACTGCTGAGAATTACCCCACGCTCGAGACGTCGCGGCAGCTGCTCGCTGCGCAGGACCGGGCCGCAGTGAATGACTTCGCCCACAATCGGAAGCTCACTCCCACAGATGACCAGCCTGTCGTACGGATGAACCGTGACACCTACTACAGCTTCGCCGTCGTGGATGTCTCGGCTGGCGCTTCGATTACCATTCCGGAGATTCCTGAGGGTAAGTATGTCTCGGTCCAGCCGGTTACCATGGACCACCGCATTCAGCCCATGTCCTACGGCAGTGGCACCTTCGAGCTGGCAACGCACTTTGGCTCACACATGTATCTGATCGTTCGACTGGACAGCACATTGAGCGAGGCGGAGGCTAATGCGATTCAGGACGATATGGTCATTAACGCGGCAAGCGCCCAGCCATTCTCAGCAGAGCCCGTAAACAAGGAGAGCTTCGACGCCGCTGAGCTGTCGCTGCGTCAAAAGCTACCAGCGCTGGTAAAGACTCACGGCAATAAAGTTGTGTACGGCATGTTTACAGCGCCTACCGATGAGTCGCGCGGTCTTTATGACTTTGAAAAATATACGGTAGGCGCGGCTCTTGGGTGGGGTGGCGCACAGCTCCGCGATAATCTGTATGAAACCTCACCCAACTTCCCAGCAGAGGGGTGCTATTCAGCGACCTTTGAGGACCCCGATAACGGTGCTTTTTGGTCTTTCACCGTTTATGACGAAAATGGCTTTATGTTTGATGACGTCGCCCATATGAGCTCTGACATTGCCGCTGCCAACGAGGATGGCACCTACACGGTGAGCATGGGCTGCGGGGCTGATGCGGTGAACAATCTACCTATCAGCAACGAGACTGGGGTCTTCAACTTCACTGTGCGGCACTACATCCCTTCTGACCGGGTAAAGTTTGATGAGTATCGTCTGATGCCCCTCATGCAGAAGGTCGATTAGGGAAGAGATTGCGCCCGGGCCGATGCCGAACGACGGCTCGACCACCCGCGTCGAGTGCCGGGTTCGAGACGGTTACATCAGGCTGAGTACTCTCTCAGCTGCTTATCTTTGGCGACTACAGTGCTGTTAACGGTGTGCGCTTTAAGAACATTGACCCCCTTTAGCAGCGCATAGGTCAGCCGCATCGTTGTCGGGCGGAGATCGCTAATGGCCCTCCTGTGAGTTTTGCGGCCGCTCACTAGGGGCATCACTGATTTAAGAGGCAAGCGACCGTGGGGTGAACAAAGAACCGATCGTTCTTTCGATTGGAAAATGGCGCGCCCGGAGAGATTCGAACTCCCGACCACCTGGTTCGAAGCCAGGTACTCTATCCAGCTGAGCTACGGGCGCTTTAGGTCAGAGCGCAGAGTCTAGTGAAAAGCGGTTACGGCATCAAACGGATCAGTGTTAGGCTCTAAAACCTTCTTGCATTCCTACAGGAGCCCGCAATGCCCCGGCGTACGCTAAAGCCTCAAAGCCTTGATTTTCAGCCCAGGCCGTCTTATCCCTATTCGCCGGGCGCTAAAGGAGGGGGATTCATCTTTACCGCCGGCCAGGTCGCCTGGGATGAAACGGGCGAGGTCACTGCCATTGGCGATGTGGCGGCCCAGACCCGCCAGACACTCAAAAACGTAGTGGCGGTGCTGCACGAGGGCGGAGCCACTGTGGACGATGTGTTGAAGTGCAATGTTTATCTTGCGGACATCCGTGACTTTGAGACGATGAACGCTGAGTTTGCAAAAGTATTTGCCCATGACCCACCGGCACGCACCACCGTAGAGGCAAGACTTGCTGAGCCGACAATGCTGGTCGAGATTGAGGCTATCGCGTGGGTGTCAAAAGACGGCGACTAGCTGGTGCCTGAAAGATTTACGAGCCGTCCTTCTTTAAAAGTTCTGCAAGACCCGAAAGACCTTTGTGGGTGACGGCACTTGATTTTCGCTCTTCAATGCCGGGTACCGCATCGACATAGCGAGCATGCTCGTTATCATGACAGTAAAGACAAAGGTTTTCCCAGTTACTGCCGTCGGGAGGGTTGTTATCGTGGTTGTGGTCCTTATGGTGTACTGTGAGCTCATGAAGGTTTGTCTGGGTAAATTCACGACCGCATCGCCCGCACACCCAAGGGTGAATCTTCAACGATTGCGCGCGATAGTCTCGCTCGCGGGAATCCCGCGCCTTTACGGCATTCGCGATAACGGCATCCAGATCAGTTTTCGAACTCATGAGAAAAGAATAGCCCAAAATCGTACTTCTGTTAAAGCCCTTTAAAAGGAGATGGCTTATGACGCAAAAACGGGAAGCAGTCGCAACGCAGCTCGTCGATAACGAGCTGACCTGCGTGACGCGCTTTGATTTTGAGCCCGGTGCTGAAACCGGTTGGCACCGTCACGGACATAACTATGTCATCACCGCGATTACGGATCTGCACATGCGGCTTGAAGAGCCGGGTGGGTCGGAGCGGGAGGTGCACGTCAAAGCTGGCGAGGCATATTTTCGCCAGGAAGGCGTTGAGCATAATGTGATCAATGCCAGCGAAAATCCGATGGCTTTTGTAGAAGTTGAGATCAAGTAGGTTGGGGTGGGGTGCTCGACCCGCGCAAGTGATGCATACGATTCAGGTCGTTGCTGATTTACGCTGCCGGATCGCCACAAAGCGTCGCGGGGCGGCAAAAAAGAAACACAGAAAAGCGACGATAAAACTGACTCCCGCGAAGGCAAAGGAGTAGTCATACGACCCGGATACATCAAAGAGCACACCGCCCAACCATGGGCCGAAGGCGCCGCCCAGTCCCATACCTGCGGTGACAATTCCGCAGAACAGACCAAAATGCTTGCCGAAGAAGATATCTGCGGCGCCTGCAAAAACACAAACAGCAAATAAGCCTGCTCCGATACCAAACAGAATGGAAAAGAGGTAGAGCAGGGTTACGCCCTTGTTGGGATCTAAGAAAAACAGCAGCACCGTCGCGCTGCAGGTCAGAGCAGAAGCAATCAGGATCGTGGTCTCGCGACCGATATGATCGGAGACAAAAGAGCTCGCCTGGCCCAGCACCATAAATATTCCGAATGCTGCGGATGTGGAAGCGGCCACCGTAGAAGAAAACCCAGCATCAATAGCAAAGCGCACCTGATGGGCGAGGATCAGATAACAGCCTGTTCCCCAGAACAGCATGTTCGAGATGAACAGAAGCCATAATTGCGAACTTCGAAGGCCCGATGCGCGACTCCAGAGTTCAACGGGCTCGGTGATCTCGCTCATCGCGGTCACCTCAGGCGGCTCTTGAGCTGATCCATACGGGGTCATCCCGCGCTCTTTCGGTGAGAAGCTGTATTTCAGCAAAATGATGGGCAGCAAGACGACAATAGTCAGAAATCCCATGACGATGTAAGCCGCTCGCCATCCGAACTCGGTGATTACAAATTCCATCATGAAGACGAAAACAAAACTCAAACCACCCCCGGTTTGTGCCAGACCCAGCGCGGTGCCGCGCCGGGTGGCAAACCAGTTCATGATGGTGGGATTCAAAATTGGGGATCCTGCGGCAGCAAGTCCGATTGGGGCGAGAACACCGAACAAGACATAAAAGTGCCATAGGCGCGTAGCAAGCGAACACGCCGCCGCGGCCAGGCCTAGAAGCAAAACGCCGAACAGCAGCAGGGATTTGGGTGGCCACTTTGTGCAGAGCGACCCTGCAATAGGCGCACAGGCGCCATAGACCAGTAAATGCAGGGAGAACATGAAGGCGGTGTCGCCGCGACTCCATCCGTAATCATCAAGGATGAACGGAAAGAATACCGGGAAAGAGTGCCGAACCCCGTAGGCCAGGAGCATCATGACGAAACTCACGGCGAGAATCATTGAAGCCGCGACAAAGACCGGTCGTTGTGACATAAAAAGAGAGATTGGAACCGGCCGAAAGCCTAGAGTGACGGCGAGAGAGTATATTCTGTGTACGCCTCTTAGTAATCCTTAACTTTTCAACCACTGCCCGATGGATGAGCTGAACCCCATTTGATGTAGGAGAGCGGGCAGCAAAGACTCACGCCTATGAAACCTGCGTTTGATCAATCGGAATATCAGCTACGCCTTGAACGGGTTCGTCGCGCCATGACGGATAAGGATCTTTACGCCATGGTGATCGGTGATCCCGCCAACATGAACTGGCTAACGGGCTTTGATGCCTGGTCGTTTTATGTCCCGCAAGTCATGCTTGTGCTGCACGACCACCCGCCCGTCTGGCTGGGCCGTCAAATGGATGCCGGCGCGATGCATCTCACCACGCACCTTGGTGAGGCCAGCGTGAGACCGTATGCCGAAGCGCTCGTGCAGCGCGACGATGTTCATCCGATGGAGGCGGTCGCGCAGTCTATTCGCGACTTTGGCGTCTCGGGTAAACGGGTTGGGTTTGAAAGCGACGTTTATTTCTTTTCCTATAAAGCGGTCGAGACCCTAAAGCAGACGCTCTCAGACGTATCCTGGATCGACGCCGATCGCTTGGTCAATTGGTGTCGTGTGATCAAGAGTGACGATGAAATCGCAGTCATGCGAAAAGCGGCGAAGATCGCCAGTCGCGTTATGACTGTTGCCTGCGAGCATATCGCGC
>Ga0181588_10001641_pt1 | contig 19792 bp, 14 predicted proteins | sample 071ome_26_FD_148607 | JGI IMG/M metagenome (GOLD analysis project Ga0181588, IMG submission 148607) | Coastal salt marsh microbial communities from the Groves Creek Marsh, Skidaway Island, Georgia - 071409BT metaG (spades assembly) | ecosystem: Environmental > Aquatic > Marine > Intertidal zone...
TCTGGGTAAACTCTCCTTCATACTCATCAGATATTTGTAAATCTCCCAATATGATAGCAACATCTTGCTTGTGGTCGTATCCATCAATTGGCTTGATAGTCACACTATATTCTGGCGTAAAGTACGGGAGTATCTGTTCGACTATCTGTAATCCATCGTCTTGATTTTTTGCCATAATATAGAGTGACATACCAATATCGTAAGAAGTGAAAAATTTAACAGTTTTCTTTTTAGAAGAATCTGAAGAATCTATTTCGTTTACTATTACAGTTCTTTTTGGCAATTTTTGACTAGTGTCTATAGCTAAGCTAGTCATTTCAAATGCCATTCTAGGTAATTTAATAGCCATAGGAGCATCAAAACCAGTTTCTTGATCTAAACGAGCTAGGAATTTTTGTTTTGGTCCATAAGCTAAAGGAACTTTAACCTGGTTTAATACACTACCATCAGATGCTTTTCTTATTACAGATATATTATTAAACAGTGTACCAAATACGGCCACTGATTTTCTCATTGTTGCGTGATAAAAATGATCTCCAAACATTAATATGTCTCCGATGGATCACCAAATGGATTTGACTCTGAGAAGTCAATAAACCCATCTGCAAATGTTTCTAGGGCAATATTTTCTGCACCGCCATCACTTTTCCAAGCCATTCCTGTGGTATCTGTAAGATCACTGATAATAGATGATATTGTAGCAGTATAGCTATTTGTTAATCCTGTGACCGTTCCACCTTGAGTGAATTGTTTATATTCTGTTGTTCCAGAAGCTCCAATATTTGATACCCAAATTGTCTGGGTGTTTACTGAAGTTTTACTCATTTGGGCAACTTCTCCAAACACTTTAACTGCAGGTGTATCCCCGTCTGCAGCAACTAATGTTTGTTCAACATTTTCTCCTATCTGAAAATATTCCTCGTTTGTTGTTAAAGATAGAACTAATGGTACTTGATATGAAACCTGATTTACTTTTAGATCTACTGCTTCTACACCAGTATCAAAGTCTTCATCATTATATTCGAATAAGCTACAAGAAAGTCTATACACAGGAAGATCAGATAGTTGATAGAATGGACTATCATCTTCAACATATGTTATTTCAAAGAAACTGTTTGTCATTGGTAAGAAGATTAAATCACCTTCCTGCGGTCTTGGATCCTCATTTTCTGAAAAGACCCCAACTCTTCTATTCCATACTTTTCGGGAAACAACAAATTGTGCTTCATCCCGTATCTCTAAACCAAACTTAGAATAAAGATCTCCTGCGCCTTCAAATCCTTCTACATTTTCTAAATATGCTTCTATAATGTAAGCATCATCAAACTTAGAAGCAGGATCTTCTCCTAGTATATTATCTCTATTGACAAGAGTACGTGGGATGTAATAAACATCCTGCCCAAAGATTTTAAGGGATTCTATTATCAGGTCTTCGTAAAGATGCTGTTCTGATCTTACGGCCTGAGAAAAGTAAACGTTTCTCGGCATATTTTATCCTGTAAAGAAGTCGACTGGTTTCTCCCAATTCAATCTAGCTTCTTCTTCTAATTTTTCTAAATCTGCCATAGCATCATCAAATAATTGACGACCATTAAAGGTTAATCCTCCTGGCATTGTCATTCCTTCGAATTTTAATAAATTTTGACCCCATTGCTTTTTAATTAAAGCTGTTGCATATTTCTTTAAGAAATAATCATTGTAGATATCTGTATAGGTATCTGGGTCGATAATTCTATAACACTCTATAAGAATATAATCATCAGCATCAACCTCTTCGTTCCAATCCATAAAAATATCTAATCTATCTTTATGTCTATCAAAGTTAACCATCTTTTCATCGGAATCGATAAGAAGATCTAACATACTGAGGTATTGCATACTCATAACATATTCAGCTAAGCTTCCCATAAATCCCATATTATAGATATCATTCAGATGTATTTGATATCTAATATCAAACATATCATTTGATTGTACATCATCTCTAATCGGTACAACCTGAACTACTTCAGTAATAAGGTCGTTTATAGGCACATATCTGTTTTCAATATCCCCTTTTGTGATGGAGGATATAACCGCAGTAGAAGCAGATTGGGATCCAGTAATAGTTTCATTTGCTTCAAAAGGAACGTTTGAGTTATCTAAGTAGTTATATTTAATCGAACTACCACTAGCAGATTTTATGGTGGCTTTAGCACCACTTGTTCCTCCAGTTACAGATTCTCCTACTTGAAAGTTAGAAGCAACCGCTGAGGTTAATGTGAGTTCTGAGTTTGTGATCTTATGCTTTAGGAATGTTTTTTCTATTGCATCAGAGTGATAGTGCTGATAGAATTGTAGAGCTTCGTCTATTCTATCGTCGATTTGATCATCATCAATATTAATTTCAATCACTGGTGCCCCCAGTGATCTTAGACAATAGTCAATTAGAGTTTGTTTAGTGTTAGGTTTTGCCATAGTAAATTCCTATTATATTCTATTTATAATAGTTTTTGTTTCAAAAGAAAATTTTTAAAAGTTAAGTGTTTTTTGTTCAGTGGTAGGTGTAATTTTCTTTTCAATTGCAGCTTCGATTGAATCTTTATATACTTGTAATTGCTCAGGTCCCATAGTTGTTTCAACCCAATTAACTAGAGTTTCTTTTGTAAGATCCTCAAGAGCGATAAAACTTTCAATGTTTGAAGTATTTAAACTTACTGTACCTATTTGACCTTCTACAAGATTTCTCCCTTTTGAGTCTTGATTTTCGGTATCTTCACCAAAAAGTTGCCAATGTATAGTATAAATTACATTTGCATTACCATCGAGTTCTGGATATACATCAACTGTATTAACATCCCATGAATAATTAATTGCCATATATTCTCCTAAAAAGATAATTTTTTATAAACAGAAGTAGGATTTACTTGTTTATTAATTCTATTCTCTAAATTATCTTTAAAATCTTGAAGTTGCTCAGATCCAATTGATGATTCAACCCAAGATTCAACCGTAGCAGAGTCTAAAGAATCTAAAGAAATAAAATTGGTAATATTAGATGTATTTAAATCTACAACACCTATTTCTTGTTCCATTATGTTTCTTGTCCCAAGTTCATTTAAATTTTCTGTATCTGTTGCAGTAAGTCTCCAATGAACTCTATGTATTACATCTTCATTACCATCTAAGTTTGGATAAACTTCTACTTTTTTTACGTCCCATGCAAATTCAATTGCCATTATAATCCTCCATTATCTAATCTAGTTTTTAGTGCATCATTTTCTGCTTTTAATTCCTGTACTGATTTAACAAGAATTGCTATAATACTATTATAATCTACTGCTTTATAAGCATTTTCTCCTTCTCCTGTACTTACAAGAGCAGGTATTATTGCTTCTACTTCTTGAGCAATAAATCCATTTTGTTCTCTTTCTTCTACATCATCGATCCAATTAAACTGTCTTGGTTGTAATTGAATTAAATCTGATAAACCATATGTAATATCAACAATATTTTCTTTTAATCTTTCATCTGATTCAGCTGAATAGTTTTTAACAATAACATTACCACTATTATTTGCTGGTCTTATATACCAATTACCATTAGTTCCATAATGAACATGAGATTCATTTGATCCTTTAGGACTTACAAAGTGTGCTGTTCCCATTGTTGAACTATCACCGTATACGCCAAACATAATATCTGGTCCAGTATCATTAACACCTACTCGTTTATTTGTTGTATTAACAGTCATGGTATTATTAGAACCATTCATACCTGTAAAATATATTGGTATTTGCGAAGTTGCTGAACTTGTCCCGCCTTGGAAATATGCGTTTGCTGCGTTATTAGCAACTACTCTAAATAAAGAGTTACCTGCACTCTCTACACCAAATGTTCCTTCATTACCGCCTGAACCTCTAACATGTAAATTAAAACTTGGTGATGTACTACCAATACCTACTCGAGGATTTGTTCCAGTAGAATTATCTGCAATCCTCAGAATCTCAGTATTACTCTGTCCTAATGTAAGAGGATGATCTGTCCAAGTTTGTAATCTTACTCCTGCAAAGGTTTCACCGCATGCTGCTTGATATTCAATTGTTGATCCAGCATTAGCATAATCAGCATAAATTCTATGAGTAAATCCACCAGAATTATTTCTACTTGTAAAGAAGTTAGTGTTTGTTCTGTCTAAATGGAATAAAGCTAAATCAAACTGAGTTGAACTAGTTCCTGGTGTATTTGGACCAACAGCAAAATTACCACTACTCATATATCGACCAGCAATTGTACTACCATTGGTATAGAAATATAAATGTGCTGGAGCTTTAATATAGTGAGAACTTGTATCACTATCTAAGAAATCGTTACCTTTACATTGTATTATTCCATTAACATCCAAACCACCTTCTGGGTGTGTAGTATCTGCTTCTCCATAACCAACTCTAATACCATTCGCTACTGTTAAATAACCATCTGTAGTAAGAGCCATTGCTCCTTGAGCATTCGTGTGTGAACTATCACCCCACCAAAAGCCTCTATCGTTGGTATTGCTCATTTGGAAGCTCATTACATAGTTATTAGCAATACCCCCATAAGTATAGCCATTTCCCATTCCGATCCCGTAAGTAGTACCAGTCCAAACACAAAACTTTGTTCTTGCATTCGTAGCAGCTGTAAATACTTGATTACCGCTTACTGTAATATCTCCAGAGAAAGTTCCTGAGGTTGCACTTAATGCAGTACTTTCTTGATATGGAGTATATCCGAGTGCTGTTGTAACGTCTGAAGAAGTTATACCTGTTAGATATCCTGCACTTGCATGATTGCCCCAACTATAAGCAGTATCCCAATTTAAATCTTTTCTTGTGCCTGCACCAGTACCAGTACCAGGTTTTAAATATATTCCTTCACCATACATTAACTTACCATTGGCAAGAATTGTTGTAGTAGCTTCGGTGCTACCTAAAATAAATGCAGCGCCTGATCCGTAAGAAGCCCCATCAGAATGAACAAAGTTTATAGTGCCTGCTTGTGCATAGCTTCCACCTGCATGATCACTAAAATCAATTCCTATACCCACACCATTTGATGATGATCTTAGTTTTAAATTAGTATTATTTGTAAAAGTATAAGCACCAGTCGCTGTATCATTTGCATCACTTCTTAAGAAAGAAGCAGAAGAGATACCATCAAGTAAATCAGCATCTAAGCCACTACCCGCTCCATCATTACCTGAATGCCAAATTTCATAATCAGCACCACCATAATATACTCTAAAATCATCATTGCCACCACCATGAAGTCTAATAGTTGTATGTTTTCCTGTATCACCAATTCTTAAAACTGCATCTACACTATCAATAACTCTAAAACCATCGCTTGTTTCTATTCCATAACCAGTCTGATTAGATAATTTAATTGAGGAATTTGTAGCAAGGGAGAGAGTTCCAGTATAAGTATCATTTGCATCACTTCTTAAGAAAGAGCCTGAACTAATGCCATCTAATAAGTCAGCATCAAGACCTGAACCTGCACCATCAACTGTTTTAATAGCTGTTAATATCTCAGCAGCAGTTTGATCCGCAGTAGCACCTGATTCAATGCCATCTAATTTAGAACCATCGGATGCAATGTCTCTTCCGTCTACTGTTCCTGATAGTATAATATTTCCATAAAATTGAGCATTTTTATTTTGATAAAGTTCTAAGGCTGGATTACCAGCTGTTGTTGGACTAAATATAAGAGAATCATCACCCGCTGAATCAATCCAAACTTCATAATCACCTCCTGTTGTGTGAAAATGAATACCAATATCTCTATCATATTCATGATTTAATGTAAGAGCATTTCTTTGTCCACCATCATTAGTTACTTTAACCATAACTTCTTCTGTATAAAGTATATTATGTGTAACAGTACCAGTATTTGAAAAAGTTCCTACATTTGATATATTTTCAGTGCCCATATTTAAGGCACCAGTCATTGTTCCACCAGATAGTGGTAGTTTTGCATCTAACTGAGTTTGTATATTACTTGTTACGCCATCTGTGTGGTTGAGTTCTGTTGTTGTTGCAGTTATACCGTCTAGGACATTCAGTTCGGCTTTTGTCGCTGTAATTCCAAGATTGGTAATTGCATTTGCTTGTTGTGTTCCAGTTAAACCTTGGTTGTTAATATCTACTCGTAGACGATTTCCTAATGCTGTTGATGTTGTTGTAGAAAAGTTTGCGTCGTCACCTAAAGCTGCTGCTAATTCGTTGAGTGTATTCAATGCTGCTGGAGCGGAGTCTACTACTCCTGCGACTTCTGCATCTACATATGCTTTAATTGATTGTTGTGTTGCTAATTGAGTGGCACTGTTAGATGCCATATTATCTTCATCTAATATTGCTGTACCACTTATTCCAGTATTAATTACTGGGCTGGCAAAAGTCTTGACTCCTGTAAATGTTTGTGCACCACTTAAATGAGCGGTATCTGAATCGAGATAAGCAGAAGCAATTGCTGTTCCTTGCCAAGTACCACTTGATATAGTTCCTACTTCTGTTATAGCAAGTGCATTAATATCGGATTGAGTTTGATCGGCTGTTGCATTTGCTTCTATGCCATCAAGTTTTGTTCCGTCTGTTGCTAGGTCTCTGCCATCAACAGTTCCGCTTACTGTTATGTTGCCTGTTACATCTATGCCTGTTGAGGTTGTGGCTAGTTTTATTGAATTGTCATAAAATAACCTAACATCTGAATTTTCATTAAAAACAGCTACATTTTCTGTATTACCTGCATTTTTTATAGCTACTTGATTTGCTGTTATTATTAAAGAGCCAGTACCAGCATCACTTATAACACTGTTAGCACCAGTATGATAAATCTGTAGATCATTAGAAGCACCAAACTGAGCTTTAACATTATCAGGAAGAGTTAAGCCATTAGTATCTAAATAGCTCTCAACATCGCTATCACCATATTGTGCTGCACCTGCGATAGTAAGAGTATTAGCACTATCGTCATATGTTAATGTAATACCTGTTCCTGCTGTTAATAGAGCATTAACTCGATCATCTACTCTTTCATTAGTAAAGTAAAGATTAGTTGATCCTTCTGTTAAATCATCAGTATCCGCAGCTGCCATTTTGGTATCCCAACGTGCTGTGGTATAATAAAGATTAGTTGATCCTTCTGATACATCATCGGTATCAATTGCAGTTAAATTACTTGTTGATACTGTGAATGAAGTGTGTAACATCGCAGAAGTAATAGTATTATCTGCAACATGGTCGCTTGTAATATAGTCATTCGGTATTTTACCAGTATTTAACTGACCGTTACTATCTACAAGTTGTGCTAATCTTCTGTTTAATGTATATGCCATTTAACTATTTATCCTTCGAGTTCTGTTATTCTTGCTTCTGCGGCCTCTAATTTTGCAGATAGTTCTTGTATTGCTTTTACTAATATAGGAGTAAGTTTACCATAATCTACTCCCCACGGATTCATGTTTGGATCTTCTCCCCCTTCTTCTACTGCCCAAGGGTATTGTTCATTTAGTTCTTGAGCTAAAAATCCTCTATTTTCCGCTCCTTCCATAGATATTGTTTTGTTCTCTGTAACAATATCTTTTAGTGTATATTTAACTGGATTCATTGCAAGAACTTCTGTAAGTCCTTCTGTCATTGGTTCTACATTTTCTTTTAATCTTTGGTCTGACTGAGAGGTATATTGCATTGTTCCAGATGAGTCATAAATTTTTCCAGTTAAAACATTTTCATCTGTTCTAAATTCTATATAGTTTCCATTGGAAGCATTTTCATGTCGTATACGCATAACAGGAATACCAGTTGAAGTACTTCCCTGAGCAAATCTACATGCTGGAACATTTGTACTACTGATAAATGAAAATAGTCTTCCATCATTAATATCTGCACCTTGCTGATCAGCACCAACATAAAGGTTTCCATTTGTGCCTAATCTCATTGCTTGGGTGCCATTGTTATCAAATCTAACACCTGATGCACCATAGGCACTTCCACCATCAATTACAATTCCAGTAATCCATTTTAATTTTAACTGTTGATAATTTCCTGACCAAGATCCTGCAGTTCTATAAATTCCATAACCATTATCTGTATGCCAAAAAATACCTTCATCTACTGAAGCGGTATGACCGACACTTCCTCCTGATTTAACAGTGCCAAAGCCCATCAGCGAAGAGTCTACAAGTTGAATGTTATCTACTTTCATAGACCCATTTACATCTAATTTTGCACTTGGGGAAGGTCTACCTATACCAACATTGCCGCTGGTGTCGATGCGCATACGCTCATTTGAATTGCCATTAGTATGAAATGCTAGAGCATGATTTGTTAAGGTTGCAACTCCTAATGTAGATGCACTGTCATCCCAAACAAAGCCTATGTCTCTTAATGTTCTTTCGGAACTAAATGCAGCTAATGTTTTATCTGCAGAACCAGGAGCTCCTACATCAACATGTAATTTATGATCAGGACTATCCGTACCAATACCAACATTGCCTGATGAAGTTGCAGTCATAACTAAATTACCGTCAGTTCCTACATGAAACTGAGTTTGAGACTGAGTTGTTACTTTTTTGTTTATTATTGCCATTAGATTATTGTTGCTCCTCCATACCTATTTGCTGACCAAAATTCTGAATTAACAAAAACTCTTAAACCTCTTGCATCTCCATCGCTTTCTGTAACTGTTAAAATTAAATCAGTACCACTTGCTGATACTGAAAAAGCTAAATTTCCTGTTCCACTTGCATATGTACTGGTTTGATCTACAATAGTCATTGCAGACCTTGTAACAGAAGATGCATTTGTTTGTACAAGGATAGTCATTCGTGTTAATTCCAATCCTGCTGGAGCAGCACTATCATTTGAATATATTGTAAGATCATATGCTGCATAATGATTTGCACCACCATTGAATGTTACAATATCTGTTGTTGTACTTGCTGTAATAGATGTTGATCCAACATAATAACTTAATACAGTAGCAGCTGTATCATTCCATTGAAGATATTGAGATGCACTAGTATTTATTGTTAGTCCGCCAGCAGTTATTGTACCTGAAAGGTAGAGGTCTTTGAAGCGGTATGTTCCGCTACCTAAATCAATCGTATTGTCAGTTCTTGCACCTGTTGAAGTGTTAATAGGCTGAATAGAAGTACTAGCATCAACAAAACGAATACCTGTATTACCAGTTCCAACAAATATATCACCGCCTGTAGTACTAATACTTCCAACTGATGAGCTGTCTTTGTTAAAACTAATTAAATCTCCATCTGAAGTAAGTCTATTAAGGCGTAATGGAAAACCACCATCACGATTAATACTTAATCTTCCTGCTGAAGATAAGTAAAAACCAGCAGTTGAATCACTTGCAGTAGTTTGACCCACCAACAAGTTGCCTGACCCGTCTGCTGTTAATACAACTCTACTATCTGTTTGGTCTAGTAACTGAAACTTATCACTATCAGAATTATCTACACGAAGTACCCAACTTTGTGTTGGAGATGCTTGAGTGCCACCTACGGATAGCTGAACAAGTGGGTCAGAAGTGCTTGTTTCATGTATTTGTAAATCACCATCTTCTAGTGTGAGCAAATTATTTGGCGAATCAGTACCAATACCAACATTGCCAGTTGCTGTTAAGTTTCCATTGATATTTAATCCCGAACTATTTGCATATAACCAAGTATTTGTAAGAGGTGCTGTTGCACTATTAACCATGCCGCCAAGTTCTACATCAGTTGTTCCTACTGCAAAAACAGAATCTCCTGTTATCAATGCTCCATGAGGACCAGCACTATTTCCAGCTGCTTTTAAATAAGTATAATCTCCTGTATTTGCTAAATAACTACTGTATATGATATCATGAATAGGATAAGACCAAGCTGAAACATATCTTCTTAATAATGAACCCGTATTTTCAACTCTTAAAGTTTTGTTTATATTCCAATCATCATTTCCACTATTATATGTGAAAGTTGCACTTGCTCCATCAACTGTAATTCCAGCACCATTTGCTGCAGCTGCATTTGCCGCACCACTCGCAAGAGTAATATTTAAATCATCTACTTCCATTGTAGTAGAATTAATTGTGGTTGTTGTACCATCAACCTGTAAATTACCAGCAATAACAACTGTTCCTGTATTATCGCCTACTGCGGCCGGATCAATTGTAAATGTAGCAGGGCCAGCAAGATAACCTGTGGTTGTAATATTACCAAATGTTGGAGTTGCAGATGTTCCTACATCTTGTCCTATTGATATTTCACCAGCTGAAATACTGACACCAGTACCACCAGATACTGCAGTTCTAATTTGGTCTGTTGTTAATTGAATAACACCTGTACCAGAGTCATAAGAAAGATTACCACCTGTTACTGAAACGGAACTCCTTGCTCTTGTATCAGTATAGTAAACATTAGTACTACCTTCACTGACATTATCAGTGGTAATACTACTTAAACTTGAAGCTGATACTGCACCAGAACCAAGTTTAGAACTGGTAATTGCACCATCTTCTATAACTTCTGTTGTAATTTTTGTAAGTGCCATTTAACTATTTATTCCTATCCTATTGTCGTTCTTGTTGAATAAGGATTTCTTTCCAACTCAATTTTGTCTGAAATAAAACCTTTTACTCTTTGTATTTCATCTTCTCCTAAATGAGCTTCTACCCAAGCTTGAACATTTTCTTCTGTCACAGAACTTAACTCTATAAAGTTTTCTATGTTTGAAGTATCAAGTCTTGCTATATCATTAGATTCAGCCCAAGTACCATCATCGTCTGTTCCTTTTAATCTCCAATGTACTCTATAAATTACATTGGTATTGGAATCAACCGCTGGTATTGTTTCTACGTTTTTTACATTCCAAGTATATGTTATTGCCATCTTATCCTTCCAACGTTTCTATTCTTGCTTTAAGATCATCTATTATTGTTTGCTGTTCCTGCATACCTTTAATTAAGAATGGTACTAACTTACTATAATCTACACTCCAAGGATCTTTTGCTGCATCCTCTCCACCAACTTTTACTGCTTCAGGTATGATTTCATTTAAATCCTGAGCAAGCATTCCAGTATGAGTTACATGAGGATAATTAATAAAATTAAATTCTTTTACTTCCACATTTTGAATCTTACTTAATGCTGCTGAAGCATCGACAACATTTTCTTTTAATCTTGAATCTGATGTAGTATTATATGCTACTGAACCATTTCCTCCAGAAGTAATTGTACCATTTGTTCCATTTTCATCAGTAAAGAAAATATATTCTGTAACTGAAAATGAATCATCTCCAGCATAACATAATTCTAATAAATGGTTATCTGCAGATGTGCTATCATTAGAAACGATTGCAACAACAACCTCACCAGCAGCCATACTTGTTCCACCATCAAAATATCCTCTTGTTGGTGTTCTAGCTAAGTGAGTATCAACAGTAGTAGCACCCCACATATAACGCTGACCATCAGGTGTATAGTTGCTTAATATACTATTTACTTTAATACCAAATTCTGCATTTGCATTAGGTAATTCAATAAATCCTCCTGCATGGTCAGTGGCTCCATTATTTCCTGTTCTTATAAGTAAACCTGTAGTTGCAAGCTCTCCTCCAGATCCATCAAGTACTAGTCTTGTCTCATTATTTGAATCTTCACCTTGAAGGAAAAGATTACCATCATTATTAATAAAAAGATCTTCGTTACTATTTGAGCTTCCGATTCCTAATCCACCACTATTTAGAGCTTGTAAGAAAGCAAAACTACTGCCTTGGCCAAGTTCTACAGATTTACTTGAGTCTGATCTTGTAAGTTTTATAGCAGAAGCTTCACCACTTGCAAAAACATGTAAGGGTCTATCAGCTGATGCAGAAGTTCCAATATGAACATAACCATTTTGGTCTAATGATAAAACTTGAAAACCACCTGTATTATGGAATATTAAAGAATCATCCCCACCTGCGCTACCAGTTGCTCCTCCGTCAATAAATATTTTCCAAGCTTGTGAAGTAACATTATTTTCAATAGCAATACCAACATCTCTATCATATTGAGATCTAATTTTTAAAAATGATTCATTACCTCCATCAGTTGTATATTCAAAAAGTGCCTGGCTTCCTGCATAGTGAAAACCAACTTCTGGAGTTGCTGTACCTATACCAACCTTACCATCATGGGTAATACGCATTGCTTCTGTTGATTCAGATCCTCCAGTAGGATAAGTAGCAAAATACAGATCTTTACCTTGAGTTGCGTTTTCTATAAATGCATGGTCAGCTCCTCCAATGGCAAATCTTCCTTCCCCTGCAGTATTTCTTACAGCAATACCAGCTTCAGCACTTCCACCTACTGTACTTTCTGCAACAATAATACTTCTATCATTTCCACTATTTTGTATTACCTGTAATCTCTCAGTTGGACTATCCGTACCTATACCAACTCTACTTGAAGAATCAATAGCTAAAGCAGCAGAAGTATTTACTGAACTTAAGGTAAAAAATCGCATTGTATTATTAGAATGATCATATGTAACTCTTCCAACATCAGCATCATTCTCATCAGCAAAATCTACTGAAGATGTACTACTACTATCAGTTCTAATAGCTATAGTAGCATTTCCAGATCTTTCAAAATTACCAACCATACGACTTGCATAATTATAACTTGGACTTACCGTACTTGCTGAAACATCTAAAAGAACAGCTGGACTACTTGTACCTATACCAACATTGCCTGAACTATCAATCCTCATGTATTCCGAGCTGTCTACTTCAAAACCAACAAAAGAATTTGCTTCAGTATTTCCTTCGTCTGCTCTTAATCTAACATTTCCATTTAAACCCGAAACTAGTCCATAACCACCGTCAGTATCTTCTATTCTTATTGAAGGACTGCCTGATGCAACATGTAATGGATTTTGCGGACTAGTCGTACCTATACCAACATTGCCTGAAGTGTCTATAACAAACTTTTGACTACCATCTATACTTACTCTAAATTCTGTGTCTGGGTCTGTATTTCCACCATCACAATCTATGTTAATTCCTGAGTTATTGAGTGATTTAATATCAGTATAGCCCGCTGCATCTTCTAATCTAATTACTGCTTCGGAGCTGCTAATATGCAAATCTTGCTGTGGACTAGTCGTACCAATCCCAACATTGCCTAAAGCAGTTAATCCTTTATTAATATCAAATACATCATTTGTCTCGTCCCAAAGAATACTTGCATTTGAACCATCAACTATAATTCCTGATCCACCGCTTAATGCTTCAGTTTGTCCTGTACCTAATGTAATCGTTTGATCTGTAACATCGAGATCCGTTACACTATAGGAATTAAGATCACCAGTAATATTTAAGTTACCAGTAAGCGTAAGATCAGCAAAGGTTGGTGAGTCTGTTGAATGAACCGCTTGACCAATAGAGATCTCACCTGAAGAATATGTAACTCCAGTTCCGCCAGAGAAATGCGAATCAAGCGACGATGTATCTATTTGAGTAGTCGTAATTGCATTGTCTGCGATTAATTTTACTTTTGTTGCCACTATGCGTTCTCCAATGTGTCTATTCTTGCTTTGAGGTCATCAATGATGGTTTGTTGTTCTTGGATGGCTTTTACTAATATAGGAGTAATTCTTCCATAGTCCATAGACTGAGGTTTTATTTTTTCTTCTTCTTTGATTTCTCCAACATTAGCTGTTCCTGCTATAACTTCTCTATCATCTTCTTCATATAGAATAGCAGGTTCCATTGCATCTTTTTCTCCACTTACAACATAAGGAAGAATTTCTTGTACTTCGTGTGCAATAAAACCCTCTTCAATTCCATCCATGTCATCAGCAATCCAATTGTATTTTGCAGGACGTAATTGATTTATAATTGAAAGACCATTCCAATCATAATTAACATTTTCTTTCATACGATAGTCAGAAGCAGTATCGTAAGTAACTCCTGTTGTACCATTTGTATGTATATTTCCAATGTTACCAAGACCACCATTATAAAAAGCTAATAGAGGAAAATCATTAGAGTTTGCAGCACCCACTCTCATAGTAGCTTGTGAGCCTTGAATAACAATCATAGAAGCTGTACCTGCAGCACCAAATTTTGAAGTTCTGTTTACACATACAGTTTGATCATCTTCAATAGTCATTGCATGAGTATTTCCACCTGTATAAAAATTCATTGTTTTATCATTTAGGTTATAAGAAATCTCTCCATCATTTCCATCACTTGTTGATCCAAATAATAGATTACAAACACCTGTACCATTACCATTTGCTAAACCAATTCCAATTGCCCCTGCACTTGATCCAGTTGCAAGAATTTGTGTTCCTGATATTAAATCATTGTGAGCAGTGTCACCTACATGAAGTTTTACTGCATTTGGTGATGCTGTTCCAATGGCTACTGTTCCGCCACTAGTTATCCTCATGCGTTCTGTATCATTAGTATCAAATCGGAAAGCATGATTACTAAAAGTTCCTATTTTTCCATAACTGGTTCCAAATGCAGAAGTTACTATTCGTACACCTGAAGCATCTGAACTACTAACAAAGAATTGACAATTTCCAGATTTTTTAAGTTCAAGTCGTGTATTAGAATCAAATACTGAAGTCGTACCTATACCAACATTGCCATCTTCCCCAATCCTCATTAACTCCGTAGCACTAGCAGGAGCAGTATTATTGTGTGCAAATACAATAGACCTACTTGTTTGGTCATTATTGGAATCCATAATGAAATACAAACTTTCAGGTGAAGAGATTGCAAGGTTTTCACCTGTTTGTGTGTGGCGTAATTCTTTATAACCTGATTGAGAATCTATTAAAACATCTTGACCTAAGAAAGAGGCATCTCCTGCAACTTCAAGCTTATATGTAGGATTATTCGTACCAATACCAACGTTGCCTGAATTATCAATACGCATTGATTCTGAGCCATTATTTGTAAATACAAAATATGAATTACCTGCTGTAGCAATAAATTCAGTTTGGTTTGTTTTTGCAGGAACTGAATCTCCCCAATTTTTTATTAAAAAATTATTACCCTGTCCTGCTAATTGTAATCCTGCATAAGCAGAAGAACCTGTGCTAGTATTTTGAACTTTTAATAAAACTTCACCATCAACACTATCTTCTATGTGTAATTTTTCATCAATACTACTCGTACCAATACCAACATTGCCTGATGTTACAATACCACCTGTCACGTTTATATCTTTATTAAAATCCCATTCGTCGTTTGTTTCATCCCAAAGAATACTTGCATTTGAACCATCTACAATAATACCACTACCACCTGAAAGTGCCTCTGTTTGTCCGGCTCCAAGTGTTATGGTTTGATCTGTAATATCTAAGTCTGTAACATTATAAGAATTAATATCTCCTGTAAGATCTAAATCACCAGTGACTGTTAATGTACCTGAAACGGTAGCTGTTGCAAAGGTAGGAGTTGATGTTCCACCATCTAAATAAGTTTCTACATCTGAATCTGTATATGTTGTAACTGTTGCAAAAGATAAATTACCAGAACCATCAGTCTTTAAAAACTGTCCAGCGGTACCATCAGAGCTTGGATATATTAATCCATTAATCCCTGAAGCGGTATCAATTAAACTTCCTGGTATTTTTGTAAGTGCCACTTATTATTCTCCAAGTGTTGGCCATTCGCCTAATGGTCGTGTAAGAGGATCTCCACTATATTCATATAATGCTGCAAGAGCATCTACATCTGCAATTGCATCAATTGCATCACACATCTCATTGGCTTTTGTTCGTATTGCTGCTCGATATGTAGCTACATTTGCTGGTACTGCTGTTCCACCATCTGTTGCTCTCAGTACATACCAATCTGTTGGTTGTAATAAACCTGCAGCTTGTTGATTAATAACTTCTTTATGATTATACTTTAATCCTCGAGTAGTATTACCATCTTCATCTGTTACATCATCAAGAGCTTTTGCTGTTGCTGTTTCAAATGCTTTTGTTGCAACTCCATCAGCAAATGTAAAAGTTTCTGAACCGTTGATATAATACTTTTCATCTTTTAGATTAGTATTATCAATAACTAATTCATATATTCCAATTGCTTCTTTTTCTTCTACACTCCAAAGTGTAAAGATATTGGCTGGATATTGAACATCTCCAATCGTAAGAGCCTTAGGTCTATTTAAGACTTTTGTTATGTTGTTATCTTCTATTAATGCCCACATTTTTTAATTTTCCTTTATTCTATTTATAATTATCTTGCCGTAGTTGGCACTCCTGTTGATGTTACAAATGGGCTTCTTGCAAATGCAGCATAAACATACGTTACGCCAGTTGTATTAGCTAATGCATTTGTTGACCTTGGTTTGAAGCCGTTTGATAATAAATCATATGATTCTGCGTTATCTTGATAGTTAACTAAATTTGGAAATAGTCTACCAGTTCCACTACTTCCTGGTGTTCCATCATTAGCTGGATCTCTTGCATCATCTATTATGAGCCAATTTGAAGTATTAGATGTTGATTTGATCATAACAAATGCAGGTTTAAATCCTGTATAAACAAAAGGGCCATTTGTACTGTTATTACCTGTATATGTTCCAAACTTACTAAATCCTTGTTTGCTTGCAAAAATATAAAACAATATAGCACTACCTGAAGCATTTACTCTGGAGCTATTACCTACTGTTACAACGCTAGAAGTTGGTTCTGTATCATTCCAAGTCTCTGTAGTGGTAACTGCTGCTCCTGTTGTATTTAATAATATATGTTTTGTTGCTCCTATAGAAGAATGGTAGCATCTCCAATTTGTAATACTATCAGTTCTTTTAGATATTATAAAATCAGGTTTTACTCCCAATCCATGCCCAAAAGTTGCTCCTGATGTTCCATTACCATCGTGCCTACAAATGCTAAATCCTGCATCGGAATTAGTCTGAATAGTAGTAGTTATCGTTCCAGTACTATTAGAACTGGTTGTTCCTCCGTTAGCTTTCCATGCCCAAGCAACAAAAGTACCTCCTGCATTTAAGTTACCTGCATTTCCCCAAGTAAAACCATCGGTATCAAAAGATACTATACGATTTGCTGAACTATCTACTCCTTCAGTAGCGTGGGAAAATAAGGTAGAGTTTACACCTCTTGTTGAGTCCCATAGTTCATGACCATCATTATTACTTACTGATTTAACCCATAGAAAGTCAGGTTGCAAATCGCTATTACCATCAAAGGTTGTTGAACCTGTTCCTGCACTTTTTGAAAAATCATAACTTTGAAAATGTGCTGATGGGTCGTCTATATTTGTATAAGCCATATTATCCGAACTCCGCTAAATTCTTGGTACATAATGCATAGTACCCTGTTGGTGGTGCATATTCAAAGGTTCCATATCCATTTGCATCACTTTCTGCACTTGCAATTGATATAGCTGTGTGCCCTCCAAAATTATAGTAAGATTGATTATAAGTTCTATAGTGTATTCTGAAGGCAAAAGTAACACCATCTCCTGCTGATATTGATGTATTGCCAAAATAATCAAATCCACCCGTACCCGTTGCTCCGCTTGTAGGAACTCCACTATTGCCCCAAGTACCATTTACTCCAAAATAAGCAAATCCATTATCGTGGTCAATAGCAATCATTACCGTGTCTGAAGTACCAAAAGAATCCCAGCCGCTCGTAGATGTATTAAAATTATAATAAACTCTTCCGATTGAATGATAAGCAAAACTATATAAATCATTCCCCGGATTTGTTGATCCTAAACCCCATTGATTAGGAACACCCAAACCAAACATGGCGTCTGCATCTGTAGTTCCGACAGCGCGTGCTTCGTAGTACCATTTTCCTTTATTGAACATTATACTACCTTCACCAGGTTCATCTCCTGTTCCAATAAGAGCTCCTATTGTAGCTCCTTCGTAATATTTAACTATTCCTAAAGCAGAATTACTATTAAGTGTACAAAAATTATTAGTAGGTGTATCGGTTGATTGCATAGCTGCCGTAGTATTTACACTTGTTCCATCATTACCATTTCCACTCTGATCTTCTGCGTAATTACTTGTATTTGAGAAATCCCAATAATAACCATAAGTTCCAAATGTTCCAGTATATTCTATAGGCTTCCAAATACCTGTATCTTCGTCAAACTCTCCGAAGTCTGTAGCATCTTTTGCTTGATCCCAAATAAAATACATATCTGAAAAATAACCATAAGGCTTTCCTGCATTTGCATTGTGCCCTACATGATGTTGACTATTTTCTGAAATATGACGAAAATCAGAATTTTGAGCAGGATAATTTGCTGTACTAAAATCTGTAATTCTTACTCCATTTACATATAATTTTATTCTATCAGATGCCGTTGCTTGAGTTGAATCAAAAGAAGCAACAACATGATACCATGCACCTGTATCTCTAAACTTTGCAGTTGTTACTAACTTAAATAAACTTTCATTTTGTCCTGCACAATAAATAGAACTATCATAAGTACCTCCAGGAGCCATTATAGATACTTCACTATTTTGAGTATCTAAAAGCTTCCAACAACCTCCTCCAACACCTGCTTCTGATGATGCTCTTTTGTGCCAATAAGATACAGTCGCTTTTGTATTTGTAGGGTTAGTACCTCCAAAACCACCCCAAGTTTTTGATACAAAACGAGTACTGTTATATTCTTGTACAAAAGAATAAGGAATATCATACCCAGTTGATATACTTCCGCGATTATGTAGACGATCAGTAAATGCCATATTATGTTTGAGCCATGTTTTGAACTCTTCCTATTTCCTGCCAGATACTTCCATTATATCTAAATGAGAAGATATCTGTTTTGTTTGCTGTTGCTGTCATTGTAGGAGCTGTGGAAGCTGCAAATTCAAAAACTGTATTCCAAGCTACTGTATATGGTGTTCCACCTTGAGCAATCTCTACAGAAATAATAGCTCCTTCTACTGCATTACTTGGAGCAGCAAAGGTTGTATTCTCTGTTAATAAATGATAAGCGTTTGCTTGAGTAGCTGCGTTCCAAGCTACTGAATTTGAACTTGATGTAATAGCTTGTTGACTAATATAAGCTGAAGAATCTATTTTAGCTACACCTGAAAGGTAGAGGTCTTTGAATCTTGCACCAGCAACGCCCAAACTAACAGCATTGTCTCTGCCATTTCCTGTTGATGTATCGATAGCCCAAATTGCATCATCACCATCAACAAAGCGTAAACCTGTATCACCAGTTCCAATAGTTAAATCACCGCCTTTAGCACCAATACTTCCAACTGTTGAGCCACCTTGCAGCAATCTAGCAATTTCGCCATCATCAGTTTGTCTGTTTACTAATAAAGGTACATTTCCGCTTCGAGCAATTTGGATAGCATTCTCTTGTATTACAACACCTTCACCAGTAGAATTATTCCAAACTGCTGCATCAGTAGTCCCAACAAACAAGTTGCCTGATGTAACTTCTGCGCCGTGTGAAAATTGAAAACGATCATTGGTAGTATCCCAAAGAATTGTAGCATCCGTCGAAGCATCTACTGCATCTTGAAATGTTAAACCAGAACCATCTGCTGTTGATGATGAATCTCCTGTTGAATAATTGATTGTGATATTCTTATCTTCAACATTCAATGTTGCTGTTTCTAATGTGGTTGTGGTACCTGTAACTTGTAAATTATCTATTACAAGAGTATCTCCACTTGGTAATTCTTTGATCTGTTGACTTGATGAATCGACTATGAGAGGATATCTATTAGCCATCTTAACTTACTCCTATTGAAATA
>Ga0181588_10001646_pt1 | contig 19728 bp, 23 predicted proteins | sample 071ome_26_FD_148607 | JGI IMG/M metagenome (GOLD analysis project Ga0181588, IMG submission 148607) | Coastal salt marsh microbial communities from the Groves Creek Marsh, Skidaway Island, Georgia - 071409BT metaG (spades assembly) | ecosystem: Environmental > Aquatic > Marine > Intertidal zone...
CGACAGGGGAACGTAGCGCAGGCTGAAAAAGAAGGTCGCAAGCGAGCATGTCAGCGTCACAGACCGCAGAAAATGCAGTCTTGTCATGCCCGCAAAGGGATTTGTACGGGACGGGTGTCTTGTTATGTGCAGGCCGCAGAAACCGATCGACATCTGCACAAAGAAATAGAGGCTTATGGCAAGAAGTGCTGGGACGGCAGGATCCTGTGCCTTCAGGAAACTGTCCTTGATCGGAAAGAGGACGGCGGCAACCGACATATATATTATGCCGATCCGGTGACGTGCGACGTCTTTGGAATGATGGTTCATGCCGAACCATAGATTCCATTAACCTTAAGGCTAATCGCAATTTAGCCGCATATCTCGTCAAGAAAGGCCAGCGTGCGGGTCCATGCCAGCGATGCGGCCTCCGCATCGAACTGGCCACGGGCATCACAGTTGAATCCGTGGTCGGCCTCGTAGATATGCGTCACCACGGCGGGGTTGGCATCACCCTGTGCCTTGATGAAGGTGTTGACGCCCTCGATCGGGATGGTTTTGTCCCTGGTGCCGAAATGCGCCAGAACCGGACAATGTGATACCAGCCCGGCCTTGGATGGCAATTCGCCGCCGTAATAGGACACGGCACCGGCAAGCCCTGTCAGGCTGGTGGCGGCGCGCCAGGCAAGCGATCCGCCCCAGCAAAAGCCGACAACGGCCACCGGCCCGGCCGCGGCGGCGGCGGTGATCGCCGCCGATACATCAAAAATGGCGTCATCATCGACAGCGGCTTTCAGCGCCAGGCCGTGATCCCGGCCTTCCGGATCGTAGGGGAGTTCAACGCCACGTTCAGCGCGGTCGAACAGCGCTGGCGCAACGGCGAAATATCCGGCCTCGGCAAATCGACGCGGCAGGTCGCGGATATGATCATTGAGACCGAAGATTTCCTGCAGGACGACAACACCGCCACGTGCCTTGGCGTCATCACCGGCAACGGCCGCATCAAGAGTATGGCCGTCCTCGGCGGTCAGTTTCCTCATCTGTGTCATTCTGGCACCTCTGTGGGCTTTTTCTTCTTTTTACACATTGAAGCGGAAATGGAAAACATCTCCATCACTCACTTTGTAATCTGCGCCCTCGATGCGCAATTTGCCAGCGTCGCGCGCACCGGATTCGCCTCCACAGGCGACATAGTCATCAAAGGAAATGGTCTCGGCACGGATAAAGCCGCGCTGGAAATCGGTGTGGATCACGCCGGCCGCCTCTGGCGCGGTTGCGCCGGCAGCAACGGTCCATGCGCGCGCCTCCTTCGGCCCGGCGGTGAAGAATGTCAGCAGGTCCAGCAGGCCATAACCGGCCCTGATCAGGCGCGCCAGCCCGGCTTCCTCCAGCCCCAATTCTTCCAGGAACATCGCCTTGTCATCACCATCCAGCTGCGTGATTTCGGCCTCAATCGCCGCCGAGACAACGACATGCGCCGCACCTTCGGAATCGGCATGGGCGGCGACGGCGCCTGAGTGCGCGTTGCCGCTTGCCGCCTCGGTCTCGGCGACATTGCAGACATAGAGAACCGGCTTTGAAGTCAGAAGCTGGAGCTGCGGCATGCGTTTCTCTTCATCCTGCGTCAGGCCGCCAGCTTTCCTGACCGGCACGCCATCGGCCAGTTGCGGCAGCAATTTTTCCATCAGCGCGAGATCGCGCTTCGCCTCGGCATCGCCGCCACGGGTCTTTTTGACCAGCGCCGTCATTCGCCGCTCCAGCGAATCGATATCCGCCAGCATCAGTTCGGTCTCGACCGTGTCGGCGTCGCGAAGCGGGTCAACCGAGCCGTCGACATGCGTGATGTCGGTATCCTCGAAACAGCGCAGCACATGCGCGATGGCATCAACCTCGCGGATATTGGCCAGGAACTGGTTGCCAAGGCCCTCGCCCTTGGAGGCGCCGCGCACCAGCCCGGCGATATCGACGAATTCCAGCTGTGTCGGGATGATGGAGGCCGAACTGGCAAGCCGCGCCAGCTCGTCCAGCCGCGGGTCGGGCACGGCGACACGGCCGGTATTGGGTTCGATCGTGCAGAAGGGATAATTCGCGGCCTCGGCCGCGGCGGTTTCGGTCAGCGCGTTGAACAGGGTGGATTTGCCGACATTCGGCAGACCGACAATCCCGCAATTGAATCCCATCAGACTGTCTCCTCCTTGCCGTCTTTATCTTCTGTATCCGATTTTGGCGCCGGATTCCGGGCCGGTGCCAGATGGGCAACCCGGCTCATGAACCCGCCCTCGTCATGCGCCGCCAGCCGGTCTACCTCGCCGGCGATGGCGTCCAGCAGCGCGGCCAGCCAGCCATCGCGCTCGGCAGCCATGAAATCCGTCAGCACCCAGTTCCGGATATCGATCTGTGAGCCCGGGATGACCTGTTCGGGCCTGCCAACACCAATTCGTACCCGCCAATAATCCGTGCCAAGATGACGGTCAATATCGCGGATGCCGTTATGCCCGCCATGCCCGCCACCGGATTTGACCCGGATCCGGCCGGCGGCAAGATCGATCTCGTCATAGAACACAAAGATATCGGACGGCGGAATCTTGTAGAATCTGGCGATGTCGGCCACCGGTCCGCCGGACTTGTTCATGAAGGATTGCGGTTTCACCGCGATCACCTTTTCGGTGCCGATCCGGCCTTCCGCGATCAGGCTTGCGCCCTTTGTTTTCCATCCGGAAAATCCATGCCGTTCGGCCACGGCGTCAAGCGCCATGAAACCGACATTATGCCGGTTGCCGGCATAGTCCGAACCGGGATTGCCTAGGCCTGCGAACAGCAGCATCTTGTGCTCTATAGCTGAAAGGCGAGGACCGGACGTTGCCGTCCGGTCCGTTTGTGATCTGGCGCGGGCGGCCTATTCCTCGTCGGAATCGCCAGCCTCTTCCGCACCCTCATCGGTCTCTTCATCCTCGTTCTTCACGCCGCCGCCGGGCGATGCCAGCGTGGCGACGGTGAAGTCACGATCGGTAATTGTCGGCGTGACACCGTCGGGAAGCGGAATGGCGCTGATATGGATCGAGTCACCGATCTTCACGCCCTCGAGGTCGATGGTGATCTTCTCGGGGATCGCGGTCGCCGGACAGTTCAGCTCAACCTCGTAGCGGACAACGTTCAGCACACCGCCAACCTTGATGCCGGGGCATTTGTCCTCATTGATGAATTCAACGGCAACCGCAACCGCCACGGTGGCGCTCTGCGATACGCGCAGGAAATCCATATGCATGATCTTGTCGGACACCGGATGGAACTGGATGTCGCGCGTCAGCACGGTCGACTTCGTTCCGGCGACATCGATATCCAGCAGGCGGCCGAAAATGCCGGGCTGGTGTACGATCTTGGTAACTTCGCGGGATTCCATTGTGATTCCCACAGGGTCCTTCTTGTCGCCATAGATGACGGCAGGGACGAGGCCTGCGCGGCGTGCCGCACGGGCGGACCCCTTACCGACCCGTTCGCGCTCGGAAGCGCTGATGGTTGTGATATCGGACATTGTACTTGCTCCTTGCTCTTACAATGCGCCATGCCTCCAGGGGTGCACAGCAGCGCGTGGTATAGGCCCATGAGGTCCAAAACTCAAGCAAAAAGCAGGGGTTTGGCGGCTATTCCCAATCAGAACAGCGTCGATACCGAGCGTTCTTCATTGATCCGCCGGATGGCCTCGCCAAGAAGCGGCGCCACCGACAGGTGACGCACATTGCGGGCCACCCGCACGGCCTCGGTGGCCGGGATCGAATCCGTCGTCACAAGCGAGTTCAGCGGCGAGGCGGCAACGCGGCTGACAGCGCCACCCGACAGCACGCCATGCGTGACATAGGCGTCGACGCTGAGCGCCCCCGATTCGATCAGCGCGGCGGCGGCGTTGCACAGTGTGCCGCCGGAATCGACGATATCATCGACCATGATGCAGTGCCGGTCCTTGACATCACCGATGATGTTCATGACCTCGGACACGCCGGCTTTCGGACGGCGCTTGTCGATAATGGCGAGGTCGGCATCAAGGCGGCTGGCCATCGACCGTGCGCGCACAACGCCGCCAACATCGGGTGACACGATCATCACCTGGCCATTGTCATAGCGCGAGCGGATATCCTCAATGAACACCGGCGCCGCGAACAGATTGTCCGTCGGGATATCGAAGAATCCCTGGATCTGGCCGGCATGAAGATCGATGGTCAGGACGCGGTCAGCGCCGGCCGAGGTGATCAGGTTGGCAAGAAGCTTCGCCGAAATCGGTGTGCGCGGTCCGGACTTGCGGTCCTGCCGTGCATAGCCGTAATAGGGAAGGACCGCCGTGACACGCCGCGCCGACCCGCGTCGCAGGGCGTCGAGCGCGACAAGCAGTTCCATCACATTGTCGTTGGCCGGAAAGCAGGTCGACTGGATGACGAAGACATCCTCTCCGCGAACATTCTCGCCAATCTCGACGAAAACTTCCATATCGGCGAAGCGGCGGACATCCGCTTTGGTCAGGGGAACATCAAGATATGCAGCGATCGCTTCAGCGAGAGGACGATTGCTGTTGCAGGAAAGGATTTTCATCTAAGCCCTACCGGATTGGCTTCCGGAGGTGCCGTCAGCCACCCCCAAGACCGTCGCCTGTAGATACCAATGCCGCGGCATGCGGGCAAGATCATAACGGGATTTTTGTAATGCTTTTGTAACTTTTTACGGGTTGGAACTGTCAGACCATGAAACAGCTGGCAAACATGCCAACCACCAGAAGTCCAAGAAAAATATAGAGATGTGGCATTGTCTTCGCCTCGTTCCTGAGTGCGGTCACCCGGCTGATGATGGCAGGGAAATCATCGCGATCTGGCGCCCGCAATCCGGATCGCTGGCGTGCGTGGCGCGCCTGTGGGAAAAGAAATCGAGAGAATCGGTGCCCGGTGCCTCGCTGGCGGCATAGGTGTCGAGCCCGCAATCATGGATCGTCTCGACACCGGCCTGCCTGAGATAGAGGGCGACAAGCCCGGCCAGATCGAACCGTAGCTTGCCCGGTATGTCGGCGATGAAACAGGCCCTGGCGGCATCGCGAATCTTTGGCGCTGTCTGCGCCAGAACCTCATCGCGCATCTCCAAGCCGACCTGATAGTTTGGCTGGCGAATCGTCGGGCCGATCAGCGCGGTGACGGGGCCGGCGCCGGCGCTGCGCATCGTGGCAAGGGTGGTGTCGACTATACCCGCGGCGGCACCGCGCCATCCGGCATGACAGGCACCGATGACCGCGGCGCCGGCATCGACCAGAAGCAGCGGCAGGCAGTCGGCGGTGAGGATTGTCAGGCCAAGCCCACGGCCGGTGGTCACCAGCCCGTCAGCCCGCACCAGCTGGTTGCGATCCTCTGGCGCGCCCTCCCGCGCTGTCACGACATCCGTGCCGTGGACCTGATAGACGGCCGCCAGACGGTCTGCCGCCAGGCCCATCGCGGCCGCCGCGCGGCCACGGTTTTGCGCCACAAGGGCCGGATCATCGTTGGAGCCATATCCACAATTGAGGCTGTCATACAGACCGGAACTGACACCGCCGGCAGTGCCGAAGAATCCGTGTCTTGCGCGGATGCTTGTCGGTGCGTGATGGAGGTAGGGCGGCGTGGTGCCGGCAATCTCGAAACCGGTCATCCTAACCTCCGTCAGTCCAGGCTTCATCATTCCCAAGGCCGGCTTCATTCTCAAAGCCGGGCGGTGTTCCGGCGCCGGGCGGCAACAGCAGCGCCACCTTGAACACCTCGCCCATCTGGGCCGGGCTTGTCAGCCTGTCAATCGCTGCCAGCAGGGCGCGTCGTGCCTCTGGCGCGGCATGCTGCGCTGCCTGTTCGGCGCGTGTGGAAAGTCCGATCCGCATCAGGAACCTGCCTTGTGACACCGGTCCGACAAGGCGGGCACCGGCCCGCGCCGCCGCATGCCCCAGCGCGGCGAAATCAACCCAGTGCGAGATATCGCTGTCGCCCGGCGCGGCGAACAGATCGACCGGGCGATGATCGGCCACCGCCTGCAGGCTGTCACCGGGATTGCCGTCGCGCCCGTAATCCACAATCAGTATCGCACCACCACGACTCGCCAGCGCCTGTCCCAGCAAGGTCACGATATGTCTTGCCTGCGGACACAGTTCGGCCACCATGCCGTCAGCCGGGTCATCCGGCATCGCCGGGTCGACATCTGCAACCGCATCACCGGTTACAAAGGCGAGTTCGCCATCTCGCAATCCGACGAGCCGGTGGTGCCAGGTACCGCTTTCATGAATCACCTGCGCTGCGGGCAGGGCGTCGAAGAATTCATTGGCGACCCCGAACAGCGGGCCGTTACCGGCGGCCAGCGCCGCTTCGACATCATCATGCCATTCCGTGACGGTTGCGGCGCCGAGCGTTTCCCGCTGAACATGACGCAGCGCCGGGCTGGTCTCGACGAGATGCAGCGGTGCCGTGTTCAGGCTTGGCATCAGCCGTGCCCAGACATGCCGCATGTCGCGCATCAGCGTGCCGCGCCCCGGCCCGAATTCAATCACGCTGGCGTCATCCCGCATGCCGGCCAGCTCATACATATGCGCCAGATACAGTCCGCACATCTCGCCGAACAGGCCGGAAATTTCTGGCGCAGTGGTAAAATCGCCGCGCCAGCCAAGCGGGTCGCGGCTGTGATAATATCCATGCGCCGTGTCACCAAGGCAGAGGGCCATGTAGTCATCAACGCCGATCGGCCCGTTCTCGCGGATCCGACGGTGCAATGTCTCGGCAATGGTGGCGGGGGCCGGCTCTGTCATGCGCCACGCCGCCACAGGATCCAGCCACCGGCCGCCAGCATCGGCAGGCACAGAATCTGGCCCATGGTCGCAATGCCAAGCACGAGGCCGAGATGCGCGTCGGGTTCGCGGACATATTCGACAAGGAATCTGGCAAGCCCGTACCCGACCAGAAGGGTCGCTGTCATGGTGCCGGTGCGGCGAAGCCAGCCCCGTCGCCAGCCGACAAGCATCATCATGCCAAGCGCAAGCCCCTCGAGTCCGGCTTCGTAAAGCTGGCTTGGATGGCGCGGCAGACCATCGCTTCCCGGAAAGACCATGCCCCAGGGCAGGTCGGTCACCCGGCCGTAAAGCTCGGCATTGATGAAATTCGACAACCGCCCCAGCAACAGGCCAATGGGAAGCACCATGGCAACACGGTCGCTGACCGCCAGCACCGGAATACCCCACCGCGTTGCGAACAGCCACATCGCGACCGTGACGCCGAGCAGTCCGCCATGGAAGGACATGCCGCCCTGCCAGACCTTGATGATGTCCAGCGGGTTGGCCAGAAAGAATGCCGGGCTGTAGAAAATGACATAGCCAAGCCGGCCCCCGAGAATGACCCCGAGAAGAACATGGTTCAGCAGCGAATCAACGGCCTCGACAGGCATCGGCGCGTGCGGTTGCCGGCCCGCCTCACGGCGCAGAATCCAGTAACCGCCAAGAAGTCCGGCGATATAGGCAAGCGCGTACCAGCGGATTCCAAACCCGCCAAAATTGATCAGGAAAGGATCGAATTGGGGAAGGATGATGCCGCCATTCATGGATCAGGCCTCACAGAATGTCTGCAGGTCGGGATTGCGCAAGGCACAATATCGCATTCGGCGCCGACGTGGTATTGGAAACCGCATCGGGACACCATACATCTGGTATGAAACAAAGGTCAGATTTGACAGCAATTGTGCGGGAGAGACCCATGCGAGGCCGATCACGATTCATCTCCGACATGGCGCAGATGGCGAATGGCGCCGCGTCCGCCCTTGGCGGGCTTCGCGAGGAGATCGACAATATCGTGAAACAGCGCACCGAGCGCAGCCTGAACGCGCGCGGTCTTGTCACGCGCGAGGAATTTGACGCGTTGCGCACTCGCCATGATGCCGTGGCAGCCCGTCTCGCCGCTCTCGAATCGCGTCTTGCTGAACAGGCTTCAAGCCCGAAAAAGGCAGCAAGAAAAGTCGCGAAGAAGGCCACAAAATCGGCCGGCACGCGCGCCAGTGCAGCGAAAAAATCCTGAAACGGACCGCGGCGATCTGCGCCATCCATGATCGTCGTTTTTTCCGGCTTTGCGTGTCTGGCGAACATTGACCGTGAAGCTGTTGTTTATCCATCATTTCCCAGATTTATCCACAAGCAGATGTGGTTCGGTCATGCGAAGACCACAAAATATTGTGTTGAAAGCCCCGGCGGGATACGGCATTTTGAGGCTGTAACTTCTGCCGAGGATGCCCGCCCCATGGCACCGACCCAAGCCTCTATCGACCTGACGCTGGCCCATCCGATTGATCTTGTGTCGCGGTTTGTCGCGCGCCATGACTGGTTGCTGTGCCAGCAGGAGCATAACGCGCTGCTGGCCGAAATTCCCGGGCAGTGGAGCCAGTATCAGCTGGCGGTTTCCTGGCAGGACAGTGATGAGGCGCTGCAGGTCATCTGCCGCATTGATGTGAAGGCGGACCGTGAGCAGGTGGGAGAGCTGGCGCTGCTGGCGGCGCTTCTGAACCAGCAGCTTTTCATTGGTCATCTGGCACTTGACATGGCGACCTGCGAGCTGGAGCTGCGGCACACGCTGGCGCTTCGTGGTGCTGGCGGGGCGACGCCCGAGCAGGTGGAAGATGTTGTCGACATCATGCTTGGCGAGTGCGAACAGGTCTATCCGGCCATTTACCAGGTGGTCAGCGGTGCGTTGTCTGCAGATGATGCCGCCACGGCCGTGATGATGGTCACCGAAGGGGAGGCATAGCGCGCCGGCGCAATGTCCTGACGTCATATGAAACCACTGATTACGCTTGTTGGCTGCGGCAAGATGGGCAGCGCGATGCTGCATGGGTGGCTTGCCGATACCGGTCTTGATGCGGAGTTCGCAATCGTCGAGCCGATGGCGGACCATCTTGCCTGGACAGGCGAGCATGACAATGTCCGCCTCCATGCCAGCATCGGTGATGCCGCCGCAAGCGAGCGCGCCGCGCGGATTATCGTCCTCGCGGTGAAGCCGCAAATGATGGATGAGGCCATTGACGGCCTTGGTGCGCTTGTCGGCGCTGACACGGCCTTCCTGTCGATCGCCGCCGGCATCCCGACAGGTTGGTTCCGTGCCCGCCTTGGTGCCGGGGCGATGGTGCTTCGTTCGATGCCGAACACACCTGCCGCCATTGGCAAGGGCGTTACGGCGCTGTTCGCCGGCGATGCGCCGGCCGACATCGTGGCGTTGGCGAGAACATTGCTGTCAGCTGTCGGGTCGGTAGTGATGCTGGATGACGAGTCATTGATGGATGCTGTCACGGCTGTGTCGGGCTCGGGCCCCGCCTACGTATTTCTCCTTGCCGAGGCGATGACCGCCGCCGGCATCAAGGCCGGCCTGCCTGCCGAGCTGGCGCGCCAGCTCGCCGAGGCGACTGTGTCCGGTGCCGGCGCCCTGATCGGGGCTGCGGACGACCCGCCATCTCAGCTGCGCATCAATGTCACCAGCAAGGGTGGCACGACAGCGGCGGCGCTATCGGTACTGATGGCCGAGGACGGCATGGAAGCTTTGATGACCCGCGCCATCCTTGCCGCGCGGGACCGGTCGGTCGAACTTGGCGGATGACAGCATCCACAGGCCTGATTGCGGCTTGATCCGGTTCCCGATCGGCACCATCTTCGGGTGGTGAGCCGAGTTTGAGGGAGTGGTCGTATGGCTGTAGCTGAAACGCCAACCATGATGATGGACAGGCTGTCCGACGCCGCCTGGACGATGCTGGCCGACCAGCCTCCCCGCGCCATCCATATTGACGATGTAGCTGACGCGGCAGGCGTCGCACCGGCGGCGGCGCGCGCCGTGGCGGGCAGCATCATCGCGCTGATCCTCCACAAGCTGCAGCGGCTTGACCGGCAGGCGGTTCTGGAAACGCTGGCCGATATCGAGGATGCCGGCGATGTGTCGGTGCGTGACAAGATCATCGAGGCGCTGACGCATCGCTTCGAGATCTACGCCCCCTACCGGCGACAGGTGGCGCAGCTTGATACGGCGGCACGTCGTGATCCGGCACTTGGGTTGCGGCTGATTGATTCGCTGGTGCAGGCCATGCGCATGCTTCTCCGCATGGCCGGTGATGATCTGGCGGGCTGGCAGGGAGAGGCGCGGGTTCGCGGTGTCGCCGGCGTTGCCATGGTGGTGGCGCGGATCTGGCAGGATGATGACACGCCCGATCTGGCGACGACGATGAAGGAAATCGACCGGCGTCTCGCAACGGCCGAGGAATGGGGCCGCACGCTGCGTGTTCTTGGTGGCGGCGCCTCGCAGGATAGCGGCGGTGACGACGATACCGGCAGCGATGATGAGCCGCTGGATCAGGCCCCGGGCGGGCGATACCAGTAGCCGCCCTGCAGACCCTACAGAAACCCATGAGCCAGGATAACCATGAGCCAGGATAACAAGGCAGGCCCGAGCGCAAGTTTCGACGATTTCATGAAAATCGATATCCGATGTGGCACCATAGTCGAGGCAAGCCCGTTCCCGGAAGCGCGCAAGCCGGCGTTCAAGCTGGTGATTGATTTTGGCGCTGATGTTGGTACCCGGAAATCATCGGCACAGATCACCGAACTCTACAGTCCTGAAATGCTGATCGGGAAAAAGGTCATGGCGGTGGTGAATTTTCCGCCTCGCCAGATTGGCCCCTTCATGTCCGAGGTGCTGACGCTTGGCGTTGCCAACGCAAGCGGTGAGGTGGTGCTGGTGTCACCTGACAGTGACGCCCCTGACGGCAGCCGGCTTCACTGATTGACCACGCGAAATTCAGGCTGACCGTTTTCTGGCCGGCAGTTTTCTGGCCGGCAGTTTTCTGGCCGGCAGTTTTCTGGTCGGCAGTCTTCAGACCGGCAGTTTGATGATCACCCGCAACCCGCCGAGCGGTGAGTCATCAAGTGTCAGGTCGCCGCCGTGACCCATCACGATATCGCTGGTGATTGACAGGCCGAGGCCGGTGCCGCCCGTTTGCCGGTTGCGCGAGGTCTCGAGCCTCACAAAGGGGCGCAGCGCGTCAGCCCGACGCTCGGCCGGAATGCCGGCGCCATTGTCATCGAAGGTGATGGTCACCTCGTCATTGCGGTAGCTTGCCGTCACCCGCGCCTGTTTTGAATAGGCGAGCGCGTTGGAGATGATGTTCTCGAACGCCCGCCGGATGGCCTTGCGCCGAAGCGGGAAGATCGGCAGGGGCGGTGAGGGCGCGTCAAAGCTGATGTCAAAGGCGTGGGTGTTGCGGGTCTGGGTGATCATCCTGTCGAGCATCGTCTGCAGGTCAGTATCCTCGGTCGGCTCTTCCCCCTCACCGGCGGCAAAGCTCAGATAGGCGTCGATCATCCCTTCCATTTCGGCAAGATCGGACCGGATCGCCGCAGCGTCCTCGCGGTTGTCCATCAATTCGAGCTGCAGGCGGATGCGGGTCAACGGAGTGCGAAGGTCGTGGCTAACGCCGGCCAGCATTTCCGTCCGCTCGTTGAGCTGGCGCATGATGCGGTGGCGCATCGCCTGGAAGGCACGGCCGGCAAGCCGCACCTCGCGCGCGCCCTCAAGCCGGTAATCCGGTGCCTGGCGTCCAAGGCCAAGTGCCCGCGCGGCGTTGGCAAGCCGCAGAATCGGCCGTACCTGCCCGCGCATGAACAGCAGGGCAATGGCAAAGAGCAGGATCGAGGAGCCAAGCGTCCAGCCAAAAAAGGTCCAGCTGGTCGAGGAGAAGATCCGCTTGCGGCTGGCATAGATTCGCAATACGCCGGGATCCAGTGCCAGATCGACAAAGACAAGATGCGGATCCGACTCCAGATCGGCATGCCAGTCCTGTTTCAACCGGACGCCCAGCTCATAGCGAAGCACTTCCTCGGCATAGCTTGCCGGAGGATTGACATTCCGCCCCGCAAATTCAGCCTCGGCATTGTACTGGACGGGGAAGGAGAAATACTGCCATCCGGTCTGCTGGATCAGCTCGATCGTGGCCTCGTCAGGCGTCTCGCCAAGCCTGTCGGCAAGCAGGCTGATGTCAGCGGCAAGCTGGCCCGCCATGTGGCGTGTGACCGTGTCCCAATGTCGTTCATAGAAGATGAAGACGGTGATCACCTGCACCAGAATCATCGGCACCAGAATGATCGACAGCATGCGCCCGAACAGCGTTTTCGGCAGATAGTTACGAAGCTGCATTGCCGCCCCCGGTCGGGCTGTCGGTCCGAAGCATCCAGCCCTTGTTGCGGATTGTTTGCAGATAGACAGGATAGTGCGGGTCAGGCTCGATCTTGGCCCGCAGCCTGGCAACGGCGACGTCGATAGATCGCCCGCGCATGCTGCTGTCCATCGCTTCGGTGATGTCCTCGCGCGAGAGAACCTTGTCAGGTGACCCGGCGAAGCTGGCAAGCAGTTTCTGCTCGGCGTTGGTGATGTGGATGCGGCCCGTGCTGTGCATCAGAACGCCGGTCGTCCGGTCGAAACTGTAGGGGCCGAAAGTGATGGTTTTGCTCGGCGCTGCGCGCTGCGCCGCGGCGCGGCTGAGAATGGAACGGATCCGCAACACCAGTTCCCGCGGCTCGAAAGGTTTCGACATATAGTCATCGGCGCCGCTTTCGAGGCCGGCGATACGGTGTTCGGTCTCGGCCATGGCGGTCAGGAACAGCGCCGGCACCTGATTGCCATCGCGGATATCGCTGAGAAATTCGAGTCCCGTCTCGCCTGGCATCATGATGTCCACAATGAGGAGGTCAAAGATGAAACCGTCGAGGAGTTGCCGCGCTTCGCCGGCCGACCCGACATCGGTGACCCGGAACCCGCTTTCCTCCAGGAACCGCCGCAACAGCAACCGCAACCGCTCATCATCGTCAATGACAAGGATATGCTGCCCCTGCAAGGCGTCATCACCCATCATGCTGATACGCCCCGCGCCTAATCATCCTGTTGTGCCTTGCGCGCATGGCCGAGCGCGCTGACCTGGCGCTGTGTCTCCGGATCAAGCAGCCCTTCAAGGACGCGCTGGAACCCTTCGACCGCTGTCATGCCGGCATCGCGATAGGCCTTGGCGAATCGCCGCCCCTGAACCTCGGTCAGGCGCGCTTCCAGCGCATTGCCCTGGTCGGTCAGATAGAGGAGCCGTTGCCGCCGGTCATCGGGCCCGGTCCTCTGGACAACATGATTGGAATCCACAAGCGCCGACAGCACGCGTGAAAGACTTTGCTTGGTGATTTTCAGGATCGCCAGCAACTCGCTGACGGTGATCCCCGGATTGCGGCCGATGAAATAGATCGCACGGTGATGCGCCCGGCCCATATTCTGTTCGGCAAGGATCGAATCCGCCTCGCCGGTGAAATCCCTGTAGGCAAAGAACATCAACTCGATGCCGCGCCGGAGCTCCTCCTCGCGCAGGAAAAGAGCCTTTCCGATGGGTTTTATGTCAGCCATGTTGACCAATAATCCGGGACGGTGGTAGCGTATCGAATCATTAGCACAATAAGACCGGATTGGAACTAATTTTGCGATCCGGTTTGCGCGGCACGACAGGGCGTGCCCGCCGGAGGAAACGAAGATGGCCTTGATACCGTTCGATGATCGCGACGGCAGCATCTGGCTGAATGGCGAGATCATTCCATGGCGCGATGCCAAAACGCACACGCTGAGCCACGGCCTGCATTACGCAAGTCTGGTTTTTGAGGGTGAGCGTGTCTATTCCGGCATGATCTTCAAGGGCCGCGAGCATACCGAGCGCCTGCGCAATTCCTGCAAATTGATGGATTTCGACATCCCGATCAGCGATGACGAGGTAGACGCCGCGAAGATGGCGGTGATCGAGGCCAATGGCATCACCGACGGCTATGTTCGTGCCTTTTGCTGGCGCGGGTCCGAGATGATGGCCGTTTCGGCGCAGATGACCAAAATCCATGTCGCGATTGCCGCCTGGGAATGGCCAAGCTATTTCGACCCCGAGACAAAGATGAAGGGCATCACGCTCGACATCGCGAAATGGAAGCGCCCGTCACCTGAATCGGCGCCGGTCCATGCCAAGGCCGCCGGCCTTTACATGATCTGTACGCTATCAAAGCATGAGGCCGAGAAGAACGGGTTCCAGGACGCGCTGATGCTCGACTATCGCGGCTATATCGCCGAGGCGACGGGTGCCAATGTCTTTTTCGTCGATGGTGAGGGGACAATCCACACGCCGATCGCCGACTGCTTCCTCGACGGGATCACCCGTCGGACCGTCATTGCGCTTGCCGAATCAAAGCAGATGAAAGTGGTGCAGCGCCACATGTCGCCAGAGGATATGGCCGGCATGAAGGAATGTTTCCTGACCGGTACCGCGGCCGAGGTCACGCCGGTCTCGAAAATCGGTGACTACAGCTTCACGCCGGCCGAGGTCAGCCGCCAGCTGGTGGATGGTTATGAGGATCTGGTGCGGGGCCGGATCACGATCTGAGAAGACCGGTGAGGGCGTGCTAGCTTGTCCAGCGTTTGCGCGCCACGTCGTCGCTTTCACGGGCATCGACCCAGCTGGTTTCGTCGCCGCGTTCCTCGGCCTTCCAGAAGGGCGCGTCGGTTTTCAGAAAATCCATGATGAACTGGGCGGCGTCGAATGCCGCCTGGCGATGCGCCGACGCGGCGCCGACAAGGACAATCTGATCGCCGGCCTCGAGCCTGCCAACGCGGTGGATGATCGTGACATCCTCCAGCGGCCAGCGCGCCCGCGCCTCGGCCTCGATCCGCTCAAGCTCCGACTCGGTCATGCCGGGGTAATGCTCCAGCGTCATTGCGGTCACGCCATTGTCACTGCTCAGCCCGCGAACCGTGCCGACGAACAGGGCGATTGCGCCGACGGCGTCCGCTTGCAGCGCGCGGCTTTCGGCGCCAACATCGAAATCCTCGGTCTGCACACGAACGGCCATGGCTCAGCCCCCGGTTACCGGCGGGAAGAATGCCACCTCGTCGCCGCCGGCAACGGGGGTGTCGAGATCGCCATAGCTGCGATTTACCGCGACACGAACCGCCTGCATGTTCTTCAGTGCCAGCGCATGCCCCTCCGACATCGCCGTCAGATGCGGCACCAGATCGCCGACGCAGGCGACATTGTCGGGAAGCGTAACCGTCTCCATCGCGGTGCCGGTATGTTCACGCATCCACGCGAAATACCGGACCGACAGGCTTGATGTTGCGGGTGTTGTAATGGTCACAATGCCGACTCCCTGAAAGGTATGAACGCCAGATAGTCTCCGACAGCCACGCCGTCATTTTCAACCGGAATCTCGACCAGACCATCGGCACCGGTCAGCGACGAAAGGACGCCGGCCCCCTTGCGGCCGTGAAGCACCATCTCGGTCTCGCCATCCGCGCCAGCGACCAGCCGGACGCGAAGATATTCCGCCCGGCCAGGCGATTTGCGGTGGGCGAACCCGCACCGCATCGGGCAACGCAGCGGAGATTGTGCTGCGCCGCCGGCCATGATGCTGAGAACAGGCGCCGCGACAAGCCGGTAACAGACATAGGCGGCGACCGGATTGCCGGGGAGGCACAGGACCGGCGCGCCGGATGAGGCGACGCCCGCCGCCATCGGCCGTCCGGGCTTGATGGCAAGGCGCCAGAATGACGGGGAGATGCCAAGTCGCCGCATCGCCTCCTGTGTGTGGTCCTCGTCGCCATCCGATGCGCCGCCGGACGAGATGACGGCGTCGCATTCGGCAAGGGCGTCCTGATAACATGTGGTCAGCGACTCCGCCCGGTCGGGGACAATTCCGAAATCATGAACCGCATGCCCGTCACTCTCAAGCAACGCCGCCAGCATCGGCCGGTTGGAATCATGAAGCTGCCCGGCGGCGGTTGGTGACCCGGCGGGGACCACCTCGTCCCCCATCGACAGCAATCCGACCCGCAACTGTCTGAACACCTCGAGATCGGCATTGCCGGCCGCCGCCGCGATTCCGACCTCGGCGGGTCCGATGTGACAGCCGGCAGCGGCGATCATCTCGCCGCGACGCAGATTTTCGCCGGCCGGGCGGTTGTTGGCACCCGGCTTCACCACGCGGCCAATCCGCACCGTGCCGGCCGTCTCGTTGGCGACGCAGAATTCCTGCATCGCCACAGCATTGGTGCCGTGCGGCATCACCGCTCCGGTGAAAATCCTGACAGCCGCGCCAGCGGTGACAGCATCGGCATGGGGATGCCCGGCTGCGGCGCGCCCGATGACCGGGAAATCATGATCCGGGTTTCTGGCCAGAAAATCTGCGTCAAGCGCATAGCCGTCAACAGCGGCATTGTTACTTGCCGGCAGATCATGCCCCGCCACCATATCGCCAGCCAGCAACCGGCCGGCCGCGGCGGCGACAGGAACGGTTTCGGTGGCGGTGACGCGCGCAACGCTTGCTGTAAGCTTTCGCACCGCCTCATCAGGGGCCAGGCTGCCGCTATAGAGATCGGCCGTATCACTCATGATGCAGCGGCGATATTGCCGGTCTCGGCCTGCTCGCAGATATAGGTAATGATCGCGTTGACGTCATTCAGATCCAGAAGATGGGGTGCCGCCGCAGGCAGCGCGCCGGCATCGTCGGTGGCGACAGCGATGATCTGCGGATCACCGGTGAATAGGGGCGGCTTGCCAGTTGCCAGCCGGAAAATCTCGATCTTCGGGATCGGTTCCCGCTTGTAGCCCTCGACGATCACGATGTCGGCCGGGGACAGCGCGTCCAGAAGATCTTCGAGCCGGGCCTCGCCGTGATCGCCATTCTCGGTGAACAGCACCGAACGCGCCTTTGATGACACGATGACCTGGCGCGCGCCCGCCGCACGGTGCCGATAGCTGTCCTTGCCGGGCTTGTCGGCATCGAAGCCGTGATGTGCATGTTTGATGGTGGCGATTTCAAGCCCGCGTGCGGTCAGCCCGGCGATCAGCTGTTCTGCAAGTGTTGTCTTGCCACTTCCCGACCAGCCGGCGAGACCGATGACCAGCCCGTGCCGCGCGCGCGCCGCGTCAAGACGCTGGTCGATGCTCATCGTCTCAGACATGATCAAGCGTCCCCCGGAAATAGGCCAAGCCGGTCTGTGCTGTTATCAGCGCGGCAAGCCACAGGGTGATCAGGCCGGCCTCGTTGACGAAGGGCACGGCAGGAAACACTGGCGCGGCCATGATCAGGCCGATCGCTACCAGTTGCAAACTCGTCTTCCATTTGGCCAGCTGCGACACCGGGATCGTGATGCTTCTGCCGGCCATGAATTCGCGGATCCCGGAAATCAGGAATTCGCGGGTCATGATGACCAGCGCTGGCAGGAAGAACAGCCAGCCATCACCGGTCACCCGTGCCAGTGCCAACAGGCAGACACCGATCAGCACCTTGTCGGCGATGGGGTCGAGCATCGCACCGAACTTCGAGACGATGCCGAGGCGGCGTGCCATCCAGCCATCAAGAAAGTCCGAGATGCTGGCAAGAATGAACAGCGCCAGTGCCGGCGCGTAGCCGCCGGTCACATCGTCGGTCCAGATCAGGATGGCGACCACAGGCGCCACGACCAACCGCATGACGGTCATCAGGTTCGGCAGTGATTTCAGCGCTATGTTCATCGGCAACGGGCACCCGCGATGTTGTAACGTCCGGCATCGCCGGAACCTTTATGGTGAGGCATCGTATCAGGAATGGCCATTGTAAAACCAATCATAGATTTGTCGCGCCACCGTTTTCGAGATTCCGTCGACCGATTCAAGATCATCAAGGCCGGCACTGGATACGGCGCGGGCCGATCCGAAATGCGCCAAAAGCGCCTTCTTGCGCTTCGGACCGATTCCCGGCACGCCGTCAAGCGGGCTGGTGAGTTCGGTTTTCTGGCGTTTGGCGCGGTGCGTGCCGATGGCCCAGCGATGCGCCTCGTCGCGAAGCCGCTGCAGGAAATGCATCGCCGATGCCTGCGGTGACAGGGTAAAGCTGTCACGGCCGCGCATATGAAACTGTTCGCGCCCGGCATTGCGGTCCGGCCCCTTGGAAATGGCGACCACGGCGATATCGCTGACGCCAAGGTCATCCATGATCTCCAGCACCGAGCCAAGCTGCCCCTTGCCACCATCAATCAACAGCAGATCCGGCCAGTTGCCGCTGGCGCGGTCCGGGTCTTCCTTCAGCGCGCGCTCGAACCGCCGGCGAATGACCTGGCGCATCATCGCGAAATCATCGCCGCCACTGACGGCATCCGGGCCGTCATCACGGATGTTGAATTTGCGATAGGCGGCCTTGTTGAACCCCTCGGGGCCGGCGACGATCATGCCGCCGACGGCATGCTGGCCCTGGATGTGTGAATTGTCATAGACCTCCACCCGCTCGGGTGGCGCCTCGAGGCCGAACAGCTCGCCAAGCTCGCCAAGCAACCGGCGTTGCGAACTGGTATCGGCAAGGTTGCGGGCCAGCGCTTCCTCGGCATTATGGATCGCCATCGCGGCAAGCTTGCGGCGGGCGCCGCGCTGCGGCTGGCTGATCCTGACCTTGCGCCCGGCCCGCACTGACAATGCCTCGGCAAGAAGATCCTGCTCCTCGGCATTGTCCGACAGCAGGATTTCCGCCGGTGGGTCCTTGTCATCATAGAACTGGCCAAGAAAGGCGGTCAGCACGGCGGCGGCGCTGTTGTCGGCGTTGTGGCTCAGGAAATAGGATCTGTTGCCATAGTTGGAGCCGCCGCGGATGAAGAAAGCCTGAATGCAGGACCGCTCGCCGCTGCGGGCCACCGCGATGATGTCGGCGTCGCGCAGATTGGGAACATTGATGTCCTGGTTTGCCTGGATGCCGCTCAGCGCCCGGATGCGGTTGCGCCAGATGGCGGCGGTCTCGAATTCCAGCGCATCTGCCGCCTGATGCATGCGTGCGGCATAGTCGCGCTGGATATCGGCCGACCCGCCGGACAGGAACCGCCGCGCCTGGTCGAGCTGGGCGGCATAGTCCGCTTCGCTGACAAGCCCGACACAGGGCCCGCTGCAGCGCTTGATCTGATATTGCAGGCAGGGGCGGGTGCGGGCGCTGAAAATCGAATCCGAACAGGTGCGCAGCATGAAGGCGCGTGCCAGATCGGCCACCGTGCGGTTGACCGCCCCGGCCGAGGCGAAGGGACCGAAATAGTCGCCCTTGCGGGTCTTGCGGCCACGATGCTTGGTCAGCTGGCCGAACGGGTGGTCGGCGGTGATCAGGATCTGTGGAAGGCTCTTGTCGTCACGAAGCAGAATATTGTAGCGCGGCTTCAGTTTCTTGATCAGGTTCGATTCAAGAAGCAGCGCCTCGATTTCCGACTTCGTGACGATGACCTCCAGCGTTTCGGTCTCGCTGACCATCCGCATCAGCCTGTTTGACAGCCTGTTCGGCTGCGTGTAGCTGGTCACGCGCCGCGCCAGATTGCGCGCCTTGCCGACATAGAGCGCCTCGCCAACGCCGTTCAGCATCCGGTAAACACCAGGATCGCCGCTCAGTTTGCGCACCTCGGCTTTCAGATAGGCAAGGCCGCGCGACAGGTCCGGCGGCAGATTGGCGCTGCCAGCCGCTCCGTTGTGCAACTTGTCCTGCGGATTGTCATGCAATCTGTCCTGCAGGTTGTCTTGCGGTTCGCTGTTCATCATCACTCGCCAATTTAACCGGCATCGCGCCGCCGTGATAGGGGGTACGACGATCCCCGGGTGCGTCGCCGCCACCACAGTCACTTACGCGTGTTTCACGACTGAAAACATATCCCCGAAAGCTGTGGATAACTATGT
>Ga0181588_10001651_pt1 | contig 19680 bp, 15 predicted proteins | sample 071ome_26_FD_148607 | JGI IMG/M metagenome (GOLD analysis project Ga0181588, IMG submission 148607) | Coastal salt marsh microbial communities from the Groves Creek Marsh, Skidaway Island, Georgia - 071409BT metaG (spades assembly) | ecosystem: Environmental > Aquatic > Marine > Intertidal zone...
GCCAACCCCTACGGTTACGCCTCCATGCATTCCAAGCGCGGGGGCATTCCCTCCATTGTCGACCACCGCCACCACTTGGCCGCCTACTCCGGCGTGCAAATCTACCAGGGGGATCAGTACCCGGAGGACTACCAGGGCGCGATCATGATGGGCAACATCCACGACAAGACCGTCCACATGGACCGCCTCAAGCGCAACGGTTCCAGCTTTATCGCCTCGTTCGACAAGGATTTCGTCCGCTCCGAGGATGGCTGGTTCCGCCCGGTCGCCCAGCATGTCGGTCCCGACGGCGCGCTTTGGATCATGGACTGGTATGATAAATACCCCTGCTACCAGAACGCCCGCGCCGATCCCGAAGGCGTCGACCGCACCCACGGCCGCATCTGGCGCGCTGTCTACGTCGGCGGCAACCAGGACAAGAAGGTCCCCAGCCGCTCGTCACGCAACCTGAACCTCGCCAAGGCCGGCAGCTCGGAACTCGTCGGGCTGCTTGCCCACAAGAATGTCTGGCATCGTGAGATGGCGCAGCGCTTGTTGAACGAACGCCGCGACCAATCCACCAAACCCGCCCTCCTCAAACTGCTGGCCCAGGGCGCCACCCTCGAGGGCCGCCTTCACGCCCTGTGGACACTGCATGGTTCCGGACTGCTCGATGAACCGACACTGGACCGCTACGCCGCCGACAACGAATGGCCGATCCGCATGTGGGTCGCTCGATTGAGCGGCGAGCGCGGCAACGCCTCGCAACGCGTTCTCGACCGACTGCTCGGCCTCGCCTCGGACGAGGACGCCTCGGTCCGACTCGCCGTGGCCACCGCCGCGCGCCAGTTCGTTTCCAGTGAACTCACCGTCAACCGACCCGTCGCCGACAAGCTGAAGGACGCCGACACCGGCGAGATCCTGGTCGCCTTGATCGAAAACTCCTCCGATGGCAAGGACCCGCTGATTCCCTTCCTCATCTGGACGGCCTCCGAACCGACCGTCGCCCGGGATCCCTCCCCCGCGCTCGAGTGGCTGGCCGAGGACGGCCCCGCCAACATGCCCCTGAGCGGCCACCTCGCAACCAAGCTCATGCGCCGCATCTGTGACACCCAAAACCGGGAATTCCTCGATCAGGCCGTCGCGTTTCTGAACGGCGCAGTCGACGCCGACAAGACCCTGGCTCTCGCGGCCCTTGACGGACTCCTGGAGGGTCAACGCGGCAAGGCCATCATGCCGACCATCGACACCGCCGGCTTCCTGGCCAAATTGCGCGGAACCAATGACGACCAACTCAAGCAGCGCGCGCAGCGCCTCGGAGCCCTCTGGGGCGACGCCGCCGCCATCGCAGCCAGCATGGAACTGGCCAGGAACAGCAAGGCCCCCGCTGCGGAGCGCATCCGCGCGATCCAAACCATTCGCAAGCAACGCAACGAGAACTCCCGCAAGGCAATGATCGGCCTGATCGCCGGCAAAACGCCCGAGCCCGTCAAACTCGCCGCGATCCAGGCTCTGGGCGAAATCAATGTCGAACCCATCGTCAAGCCGCTGCTCGCGCAGTGGCAGGGCATGACCGCCGCTGAGCGACGCGCCACCGCCGAGATGCTCGTTTCCCGCGCGCGCTGGCAATCGGCCTTCCTCAGCGTGCTGGAGCAGAAGCAGATCGCGCCCGGCGACGTGCCCCCCACCGCCATCCGCACCCTGTTCAAGTCGGACGCCGACTTCGGCATGCTGGCCCGTCGCGCAGAACTCGTCTTCGGCAAATTCCGCGACACCGGCGCCGACAAGGCCAAGATCATCGAGCAGAAGAAACGGATGATCCTCTCGATGAAGAAGCAGCCCGATCTCAAGAAGGGCCACGAACTCGCCAAGGCCGCCTGCCTCACCTGCCACAAACTACACGGCGAGGGCGCGGATATCGGCCCGGACCTGACCGGCGTCGGCCGCTCCAGCCTCGAAGCCCTCCTGAGCAACATCATCGATCCCAACCAGATCATCGGCGCGGGTTATGAAAACGTCGAGGTCATGACCAAGGACGGCCGCACCGTCGCCGGCCGCATGGTGGAGAAATCCGACAGCCGCGTCCGGCTGCTGGCCATCGGACCGGTCGAGCACATCATCGCCAGGTCGGACATCGAAAAACTCACGGTCAGCCAGGTCTCGGTGATGCCCGAGGGCCTGGACAACCTGCCCGACGAGGACTTCCGCAACCTGGTCGCCTACATTCTCAACCCGCCGCAGGACAACGCCCCGTTCAGCTGGAAGGTGGAGCGCCCCCTGGCCGCCGTCCAACCGAAGCAAGACGGTCATGACCGCGTTCATTGGCCGTCGGTGATCCACTGGAATCCGGAGTGGCGGATTGTGGCGCCCGAGTTCGAAGGCACGCCGCGTCGCTTCGTCGATTTCGCCGGGCAACGCAACGCGCTGATGACGCACCCCTACGACCAATCGAAGCCCGCCGCCCTGGAGCGGAAGGTCAAGATTCCGAACGAACACGGCGTCAAGCTGACCTTCAAGGTCGCCGCGCACGAGAAGGGCGACTGGGAATTGCGCGCCCTCGCCAATGGCCAAGCCATTCACCGCCAGGTCATCACCGCCAAGGGCGAACGCTGGAAGACCATCTCACTGGACCTCGCCGCGTACGCCGGCAAGGAAGTGGAGCTGCGCCTCGAGAACCACGCCAACAACTGGTCCTGGGAATTCGCCTACTGGAGCGACATCCGGCTGACCACCGCAAAACAGGCCAAGGCGAACTGAACGGGATTCAGATTCCGGTTCCGGCAGACCGGCGAATCCGGGTTCCTCCGGTGTTACCGGAACTCGCCAAACTCAACGCCGCTCCAGCCGCTGCAGGTCTCCGCGCAGTTTTTCCACCTCGCGTCGAAGCTGTTCAATTTCGCGTCGATTGGAGTCTGAACCGCGGTCGTCGCGAGACCTGCTCATACGCGACGTTTGCTCCCGCATCTGCCGCTCCAGGGCGTCGAAATCCTGGCGCAAGGAACGCAGATCCACTGCCAGCCGGTTGGGATCCACGGTTGCGTTCATTCTGCCCGGAAACGACGGCTGCTTGTCGCGCTCCGATTCCCGGGTCCTGCGCTCCAGAGCCTCCAGGCGTTTCGCCACGGTTCCGGATGTCCGCCAACCCAACGCGTTGCGACCGAGGTGCGTTTCGATTCGAGCGACGCGACGCTCCAACTCGGCGAACTGCCCTGGTTCAGATGTATCTTGCGCGACGGCGGAAACTTGGGACCGGCCGCCGTTCGAACACAAGGCAACGACAGCAACGACAAAGAGAAGGAGAAGCGAGGTTTTCATGATGAACGCGCGAGAAATCGGGCCACGAGCACTGCTGCCGAGTCCTTTCGACGCCGCGTGCGCCGGAGTCATTCAAGCCTGCCGGACCGACTTCCCATCGTCGCCCAACCTCACGGCTTCTTGCGCCTGGCCTTGCCCCTGTTCTTCGGCTTGGGCTTGAAGGAATAGTTCGGATCGGGCGTCGAGGCGTCCCTGATGATGGCCGTCATGCGTCCAACCACTTCCGGGTGCGCCGCGGCGACGTTCTGCGCTTGGAGATTGACCCGCGTCCCCCTGCGGCTTCTTATAACCCGCATGGATTCCAAGAAACTTCTGGTCCTCGCCTTTGCGAGCGCGTTCGCCTTTTCTGCCTCCGCCGCCGATTTCAAAGGCATCGGCAAGCAGGACTGGCCCTGGTGGCGAGGCCCCAACCACAATGGCGTCGCCGCCGAAGGCCAGGACCCGCCGTTGCGCTGGAGTGAAGACCGGAACGTTGTCTGGAAAGCCCCCATCCCCGGACGCGGCCACGGCTCCGCGACGGTGGTTGGCCGTCACGTCTACCTGCCCACCGCCGACGAGGCAAACCAGACGCAAAGCATCCTCTGCCTGGACCGGGCCACCGGGAAACAGGTGTGGCAGTCTGTCCTGCACAAGGGGGCTTTCAACCAGGAACGTCAGAAACGCTCGACCTGGGCCTCCTCCACCATCGCTTGCGACGGCGAACGCCTTTTCCTCACACTGTTCAATCGCGGCGCAATCCATGCCTACGCCCTCGACCTCGCCGGCAAGAAACTCTGGGAAACGCGCATTGTCGACTTCGTCAGCCACCAGGGCTATGGCGCCTCGCCGCTGGTCTACAAGTCGCTCGTCCTGGTGACCGCGGACACCAAGGCCCCGGGCGGCGGAGCCATCGCCGGATTGGATCGCAAGACCGGCGAGATTGTCTGGAAAGCCGGCCGCCCTGAACTGCCCAACTACCCCTCCCCCGTGGTTTTCCATCTCGCCGGAAAAGATCAATTGATCGTCACCGGCTGCGACCTGATCTCCAGCTTTGCGCCGCTGACCGGCGAGAAACTCTGGGAGTTCAAAGGCGCAACCACGGAGTGCGTCGTCACTGCGGTCACCGACGGCGTTCGCGTCTTCACCGGCGGCGGCTATCCCCGGAACCACACCATGGCCATGCTCGCCGACGGTTCCGGCCGGGTCGACTGGCAGAACAAACAGCGCGTCTATGTGCCCTCCATGATCGCCAAGGATGGACACCTCTACGCCGTGGCCGATGCCGGGTTCGCGTTGTGCTGGGATTCCGCCAACGGCCAGGAGAAGTGGAAGGAGCGCCTCGGCGGCAGCTTCTTCGCTTCACCCACCATGGTCGGCGATCGCATCTACGCCTCCAGCGTCAGCGGCACAACCTACGTCTACCAGGCCACGCCCCGGGAATTCAAACTGCTCGCCGAGAACAAGCTCGGCGACGAAACCTACGCTTCCCCCGTCATCTGCGGGGACCGCATCTACCTCCGCATCGCCAAGGACGCCAACGGCCGCCAGGAGTTCCTCTACTGCATCGGCCGCAAGTAATCGCGCAGCCGCGCCGCGGTTGCCCAGAAACGGGAATCGTGCTGGACGATTTCCGCCGCTCGTCTCTTTAATGGACCCGCGGTCACTCGGGACATGTTACGTCATGCTACAACCGGTCGTTCCGCTTTTTCGCTGCTGGAATTGCTGGTCGTGATGGTCATGTTGATCACGCTTTCGGTCGTCTTTCTCGGCGGCGGACGCAAAGGCGCGCAAGACCGCAAACTCCGGCAGTGCGAAGCCAACCTTCAAAAGATCCACATCGCGCTGACCATCTATGCCGGGGACCACGACGGAGCGTTCCCCCATCACCCGGAAGCCACTCAACCGGCCGCCCCCTTGAGCGCGCTCGCGCCAACCTACACTTCGGACACCGACATCTTCATCTGCCCCGGAACCAACGACGACCCCCTGCCCGCCGGCAAAAGCTTCGCCAAACGCAACATCAGCTACGCCTACTACATGGGCTGGCGCCAGGCGGACTCCGGCGAATCGCCCATCCTCACCGACCGCCAGATCACGGACCCCAACGCCGCTCACATCTTCTCCGAAACCGGGGAAGGCCCCGGATCCAATCACTACAAGTACGGCGGCAACGTCCTTCTCCTCAACGGCGCCACCCAACGCCTCAAGCCGGCCAACAGCCCGCCCTTCAACGTCTCCAACAAGATCAAGCTGCTCAACCCGGAAAACTCGGAATGAAACTCTCTCTCACCTGCGCCTGCGGGATGCAATACGAGTTCAACGTCGATCCGGCCGACGGTCGGATGCCTTACGCCATCAACTGCCCCAACTGCGGCGTCGACAGCACAGAGCAGGCAAACCTGGAGCTTTCCGGATCCTCACCCCAAGTCGTCGAAGTCTTCGATGTGGTTGAGGAGGAGGTCGAGGATTACGAGATCGAAACGCCCGCCGAAACAACACCGATTGCGTCGAACGAGCCGACCGCGCCTGCGCCTCCGCCTTCAGGAAAGGCAGGCCTCAAACTGCCGACTGCGCAAGGCTCCGAAACGCCCCCCGCGCCCCCCGGCAAACCCGGCAAACCCGGCAAACCCGGCCTCACGCTGCCTTCCACGCGCAACGCGGAAGCGAACCACGCCGCGGCGACGCCACCCTCTTCCCCGGCCGCCCCGGCCGAAACGCCAACGCCCGGCAAGTCGTCGCTCAAGATCGGCGTCAAGGCCCGCGATGACGAACCTCCGGAAGCGCCCTCGCCCGCCGGCGTGCAACCCGAGTTCGAGGATCTCGCCGCCGCCAACGAAGAGGCCCGCCGCCAGCGCATGGCCAGGATCAAGGCCAAGCAGGAAGCCGAGAAGAAGCAGTGGAAGAAGATCGCGCTGGTCGGATCAGCGCTGAGCGTCATCGTGGCCGGCCTGTTTGGCGTCGTGATCTGGTATGTCTTCTCCGGATCGAAACCCAAGGAGTTCTACAGCGTCGCGACCCAACAAGGCCCCTTCCAGACCTCGGCGCGCCTCTTGTCTCCCGGGCGCCTGCTGGTTCTCGACGGCAAGGGCCTCAGCCTGCACGACCTGACCGCCGGGGCCACCGCCTGGACAACGGAACTCAAGACAGGCGATGGCGCCGCCGAGTCCTCGCAGATCGACATCATCGACGACCATGCCTGGGTCTTCCTCGGAAACGCCATCTCCAAGGTCGCTCTCGCCGACGGGTCTCTCGCCGCCGCCGCCGAGGCCGAGGGGCATGTCCTGCGCGTCACCGCATCGGACCAATCGATCCTCGTCACCGGCGCCACCGGCCGACGAGGCTACCAGACCCTTACGCGAATCGACCTGGAAACCGCCGAGACCGCCAGCCAGGACATCAGGATTGAGCCATCCCGCAACGTGCGCCCCAACGTCGGAGGCGACGACAATTTCGAACCCACCGTAGCCAACCTGACCGCCCGGGAGATTCGCATCGGCGACATCAGCTTGCGCACGAATTGGGACGATTTCGTGCCGGCCGGCGATAATCTCGCGCAACTCACCGTCAAGCTCGAGACGCCGAAGATCACCACGGTCCGGGCCATGAAGCCGGTGGGCGACTCCGTGCTCGACCAGAACACCAGCGCGGTCTCCGATCCAACTGCGCTGATGGACGAGATCGTCAACGAAATCTCCCGAGCCCACGGCGGCGCCACCAGGGAGGTCAATGAAAGCGCCTACTCCGCCACACTCAAACAACACTTCACCAAGGGCAAGACCGAGACCTGGAAAGGAGATCTCAAAGGCGCCATCCGCTTCTTCGCCGGACGCAAGGTGGACTGCCTCACCGACATGAACACGCTCTACATCTTCAACAAGCGGAACAAGCTGCTGAAGAAGGCCAAGCTGTCCTTCCCTGTCCACCCGGACTATTACACCGGTGGAGCGGAAGTTCCCTTCCTGGAGGTTGGCGATCGACTCTACTTCTTCGATCACGGCGTGCTGACGGCGTGCAAGCTTCCCTCCGGCGAGGCCGCCTGGCGATTTCCTTCCGTTGGGATCTTCAGCCTTGAAGCCGATGACGACGGCCACCTCTACGTCCAAACCACCACCGCGCCGCCGGAATCGATCCAGTTCTCGGGCCAGGAATACATCAAGAATCGCCCCCTCCCCATCCTGATCAAACTGGACGCCGAGTCCGGCAAGAAACTTTGGGAGACGACCAAGGCCGGTCATAAAAGCCGCCTCGCCGGCGACTACCTTTACGCGACCCGCCGCAGTTCCGGCTCGATGGGCGCGCTCACCGGCGCCTCCGGCAAGGACCAGTTCACCCTCTACCGCATCGATCCCGGCGATGGCGACCGCGTCTTCGAAAAAGTGATCCAAGGCAAGGCCGTCGACTACAACGGCACGCGCATCCTCATCGAGGACGGCTCCGCCTACCGCGTCTACAAGTTCCTGAGTTGGTTCTGAATCCGCCGGACGAGAAACCCGGTTCAACCGGAGGCTCCGAGCGACACCTTGCGGAGAACGTCATCCAGCTCCACCACGGCAAAGTCGACCGGCAGAAACGCGCCGATGGTCTCGAGATTCGTCGTGGCGTGCCTTGACAACGGGCCGGTCGTGAAGCTCTCCTGTCCGGCGAGCGCCAAAGGCAGCGCCAACTGATCCGCCAGATGCTCGCCCACCGGCGCCCCGTTCTTCAGATAGCGCCGGGCCTCCTTCACCGCCTCCCGGGCGACCCATTCGGCCTTGAGACCGCGCTCGCCGAACGCGCTGAACACCTCGGTCACCGACTCGCTCTCCAGCTCGATCATGACCGCATTTCCCGGGCCGGGAGAATCTCGAACAACCTCAACGGAACAGGCCTCTTCATCCAGATCGAGCTTGTGCCGCAGGAGGCGCAACTCACGCCTCGCCACGTCTTCCGGAATCTGGGAAACCAGAGCCCGCGCCCGCTTGCCGAGGATGAGACCCCGATCATTCAGCTCAAGGGGCGCCAGCGTCTTGACCGGCTCCACGATCGCCCGAAACAAGCCGCCGCCGGCCGGAAAGAAGCCGGGGCGTTCCAGTTCGAGCGCGACAGTCGCCCCCATCCGGGCGAGCGCAGGCAGAAATGTTTTCCCCAGGAAATCGAAGGGCGGCGCAAAAGGATTGTGCGTCCCGCCCTCCAGCGTCAGGCGCGAGACCCCGTCCGCGAGCATCAAGGCCGGAAGAACGGTTTGAAACACCAACGTCGCGCTGCCCGCCGAGCCAACAGCGAAGCGATAATCGCCCGACCGCGCCGAACCGGGCGAGAAACTCAACTCGCCGGAGCCCAGCACGGCGCCCCCGACCTCCGCGGCAGTGATCTCACGGGCCGCGTTCACCGCCGCCAGATGCTGCCGCAACAGCCCCGGCTTCTTCCGACCAGCTCGAATGGCATGCATGCGGAAGGGACGACCGGTGACCATCGACAACGACAACGCCGTGCGCAGAATCTGCCCGCCGCCTTCGCCTTTGGATCCGTCGAGGGTGATCATGGTTCAGGCCGCGCCTTTCAGGCTGGTGTCGGCGTCCTTGATGACAAACCGGGCCTTGAGCCGGGCGACTTCGCTGGCAAGGTCCGCCGCCGCGACGGAGCGCAGGACTTCGTTGAAATCCTTGTAAGCCGCCGGCGCCTCGTCCTTCGGATAGGTCCGGCAGTTGGTCAGGATATCATTGGCCTCGAACTCCGCATCCACGGCCTTCTGATCGAGTTCGCGGATCGCGGCTTTGCGCCCCTTGGCGCGACCGGCTCCGTGATTGACGCTGTAGCAGGACTTCGCCGCCCCTTCGTTGGCGACCATGATGGCGGATCCGGCGGCCGGATTTCCCGGGAGCAGGATCGGGTGGCCGGTCGTCTCGAACGGCGTGTCGCGGAGGGCGTGATGCCCGGCCGGAAAGGCGCGCGTCGCTCCCTTGCGATGCACCCAGTGCGGGCGATTTTCGATGATCTCGCGCCGCGCGATGTTGTGGCTGATGAAGTACACGAGCTCGCCTTTCACCCCGGGAACAACCTCCTGGAACGCCTCCAGCACGAGCGCGTTGATCAAGAGATGGTTCACGGTCGCGAAGTTCGCCCCCAACGCCATGTCGTCGAGATACGCGTCCGCCTCCGGCGTGCCCAGCGGCGCATAGACCAATTCGCGGTCCTCGCCCGGCAACGGGATGTCCCAGGCCTTGAACTTGCCCTGCAACGCTGCGAATTGGCCCTTGGCCAATTGGAAACCAAATCCGCGCGACCCGCAGTGCGAAAGAAAGCCGACGCAATCATCCTTCAAGCCGAAGACCTCAGCCGCTTCCTTGGCGCGTGGATCGTCCGCAATCGTCACCGCCTCACACTCGCCAAAGTGGTTGCCGCCCCCGTAGGAGCCGAGTTGCCGGATCTTGTCGTTGAACTTCGGGAAATGCCCGCCCTCGATCAGGCGGTCGATGCGCTCGGCGAGATCGTCGTGGGTGTCATTGTGGCCGACATGCGCGGAATCCTCGCAACGCCCCGCCCAATGCGGCGGGATGCCCAGCGCGTGGCAGACCTTCCAAGAGGCGCCTTCGACCGCCACCTGACGCCCCAACTCCGGCGAAACCGGGCGCGCCGTAGCCGCAATGCGCGTCGGGATTGAGCACGAGGTCGGTGACGCCCGGCGCGGAACGGGAGTTCAGCGCCTGCTCGAGACACTTGGAGTCGAAGGTCTCGCGAATGGCCTCCGTCCCGATGACAGTGATGGGCTTGCCCTTGTTGGCTCGGGCCGGCAGGAAGCCGGTGGCCTCCCCGGTGGCATGGATGGCGTCCTTGTTCAATTCGTTGGTGATCATGTTGTTTTTCCTTCTTGGGTTCAATTGCTTCAGTCTGCGATTTTGTGAAGGTCGCCGGGGCGGACCTCGATGTAGTTCAACGCCTCGCGCATCTCGCGCAACCAGGCGATCATCCCACGCTGCGGCAAGACAACCTCCGCGTCGTAAAGCGCGATTGAGCCGTTGACCGTGGAGCAGTCTTCAATGAGGCGATCCAGCAGCTCACGAGCCGCGGCCGCCGCGTCTTCGCCAACTTCACGCGCCCACCAGGCGCCCTGTTTCGGAGAGAACTCGAAGGCGTCGACACCGCAGCACTCCGCCAGGCAGTGCACTTCACAGGCTTGCAGGTAGCCCTTGAGGGGCTCCGGCGTCATCGCGATGTAATCCCCCCATTCGGTGTTCTCCGACGCCGTCAATCTCAACAACGGCGTCATCCAGTTGGTTTTGGCTTTCAGCGTTTTCATGGTCGTTCTTCCAGTTGCTACGAACGACTACGCATACCAGGCGCCAAACTGCCTGAAACCGCATCAAAATCCACACTTCTTGTTGATATCCAATTGGTTACACATCAATCAATCAGTCGTGAATCAGATTGACGGCTATCATTTGTGGACAATCGTTATCTTTTTGAATATTGCCCTATTCCAATGAATATAGACCGCAAACTCGTTGTCATCGGTCTGATCGGCGTGAATCTGGATCGCGGAGCCCGAGGCAATCGCTGGGTTCGCTGGCGTCCGAGCGTGGACCTCGCCCGACACGAGGACATGCAGATTGACCGCTTTGAGTTGATCTCCCAGCAGCGTTTCACGGACTTGGCCGAGACCGTGACCGAGGACATCCACACGAGTTCCCCGGAGACCACGGTGCAGCATCACCACGTGGAGTTCTCGGACCCATGGGATTTCGAGGAAGTCTACGGCGGTTTGCTTGATTTCGCGCGGGCCTACCCGTTCGACACCGACAAGGAGGACTACCTGATCCACATCACCACCGGAACGCACGTGGCGCAGATCTGCCTCTTCCTGCTGACCGAGTCGCGCCATTTGCCGGGGCGCCTGATCCAGACCTCGCCGCCGCGCGGCAAGTTCGATCAACGCGTGGGAGCCTATCAGATCATCGACCTCGATCTGTCCAAATACGACAGCCTGGCCACGCGCTTCGCCTCCGAACAGACGGAATCACTGGCCTTTCTCAAGGCGGGGATTGAGACGCGCAACCAACGCTTCAACAAACTGATCGAACGTGTCGAGCGCGTCGCCATCCGGTCGCGGGAACCGATGTTGTTGACGGGCCCGACCGGCGCCGGCAAGTCCAGCCTGGCCCGGCGCATCTTCGAACTGAAGCACAACCGCCATCAGGTGACCGGCGACTTCGTCGAGGTCAACTGCGCCACCCTGCGCGGAGACGCGGCCATGTCGACGCTCTTCGGACATCGAAAAGGCGCCTTTACCGGAGCCGTGAGCGACCGGCCGGGTTTGTTGCGGGCCGCGCACAAGGGCGTGGTCTTCCTCGACGAGATCGGCGAACTGGGCATGGACGAGCAGGCCATGCTGCTCCGCGCGCTGGAGGAGAAGAAGTTCCTGCCGGTCGGCGCCGACGCAGAGGTGAAAAGTGATTTCCAATTGCTCGCCGGGACCAACCGGGATCTGCGGGAGCAGGTGAGGAAAGGCGCCTTCCGCGAGGATCTTCTCGCGCGCATCGATCTGTGGACCTTCCGCCTCCCCGGCCTGGCCGAGCGACGCGAGGACATCGAACCCAACCTGGACTACGAGTTGGAGCGCATCGCGCGCAAGGGCGGCGGCCGCGTCCGCATGAGCCGGGAAGTGCGCCGCGCATTCCTCAAGTTCGCCCACTCAACCATGGCGTCCTGGTCAGCCAATTTCCGCGACCTGAATGCGACAGTGACCCGCATGGCAACCCTGGCGGACGCGGGGCGCATCACGCCGGCGCTCGTCGAGGAGGAAATTGCGCGCCTGCAGGAAGCCTGGAAGCGCCCTCCCGCCACAGATTCAGACAAGACGCTTGCAGAAACCCTGGACGAGGAACGCCTGGCGAAAATCGATCCGTTCGACCGTCCGCAACTGGCCCAGGTGATCGAGGTCTGCCGGAATTCCGCAACCTTGGCCGAGGCTGGGAAAAAGCTGTTCTCCGTTTCACGGACAAAGAAGGCCAACCCAAACGATTCTGACCGCGTGCGCAAGTATCTGACTCGTTTCGGCGTGGATTGGCGGGAACTGCGCCAACGCCGGGAAGAACCGTCCGCAGAATGACCGGCTGCGGACTTCAACCGTCACTGCCGTCCGTCACCCGAACGCCCTCGACCCTCCCGCGCCCCATTCAAGGCGACCAGACGCTGCCGTCCCGGCGGGCCGATCAGCGCCAACGGTTGCCCCGGAAACAACGCCAGAAGCTCGTCGTCCGAAAGAATGTTGGGACGAGACCGACGCTCGGAAGCAGCCGGGATTCCAAGGCCTTCTCAGTCTGCTTGTGGGCCTGGGCGAGTTCGCGAACGCTGGCGGCCTGAAAATACTTGGACAGGTTGAACACCCGCATCAGCGGCTCCGCCTTGGGCGCCTTGACATTGCCATCCCGAATGTGGATCAGGCGATCGCTGACCGGATCGATGCGGACGCGCTCATCCGGCGCAATCTCCAGCGCCGTTGCCACAGCCTGGAACTGCACATTCACCACCCGCAGCGTGACCGGGACGTTCGCGACGGATTCGGCGACAACAAAGTTCAGGGGACTGAACTGCGCGTGAAGATACTCGGCGACGTCCCGCATCGACAACGCTTCGAACTCAATTTCCGCGACGGCCTTTTTCATGGGATCGACAGAGACCCGGGTAAACTGAACCCGCGCATCGGGAGCCGGACGAGCAGGACTTTGGGCCTCGGCCGCCGGCATCGTGGAAACAGTCGAGGTAAGGGCCAGAACGGCGACGAGAAAATGTTGGTTAGGTTTCATGGGCTGAGAGGATGCAGAATGGTCTTTGAACCCAACACGCCGCCCACTCGAAAATCCCGCAAGAAAAATGCGGCAGCGCACGACCCCGACCGCCCCGGGAAAAGGCTGGACGCGGCCGTCGGGCTCGTCAAGACTCCTATTTTACTGAAAAATCATGAAAGTCGACGTCTTCACCATCAGCGACTACGCCTTCGAAGCCGAGGGCAAGCTCAACATTCTCGGCACCTTTTCCCATATCCCCGTGAAGTCCATACCGCTGGTTCACGAGGGCATCTACATCACCGTGCAACTGCGTTTCTCCCGCGCGGAGGAAGGCGAACACTCGCTGAATATTCGGATGGTTGATCCGGACGGACGCGAGTTCGGCAAGCCGATCGACCACAAGTTCAAGGTGAAGTTCGAGGACGATGGCCCCGCCCATTTCATCAAGTTCATCGGACGCTTCAAGGACCTCAAGTTCAACAACTACGGCGAGCATGTGCTGGACCTGTCAGTGGACGGACTGGAGGCGGCTTCGGCGCCCCTCTTCGCCCGAAAACCCGGCGTCGCCAAGACGCACGCCGCGGCCCCCGCCATCTGAGGCGGGCGACCCTTGGGACCGCCTCAGGTTCGAGCTGAATGCGGTCAGCGACAGACGCGTCCGAGATTCATTCGCTCGACAACCAAAACCATCTTCATGAATCCCGCCCTTCTCCCCGGCACAGCCGGCCTGTTTCTCGTCTTCGCCATCGGCGCACACGCCGCCGGCGACTGGAACCAATGGCGCGGCCCGCAACGCAACGGCGTTCTGCCGGACAGCCCCCCCCTCGCCTACAAGTGGCCGGCCGACGGCCCCACAGTCCTTTGGGACAGCGAGTCCATTCCCAGCAACGACGACGGCGGCCACGGCAGTGTCGTCGCCGCTGATGGCCGCGCCTACGTCTCCGTGGTCTGGCACAACGAGGCGCCGACGGAAACCCGCGCCATCGACAGCCTGGTCCTGCGCAAGCTCGGCTACCGGGGCGTCAACTCCCTCGGCCAGGAACTGGTCGCCAGAATGGAGGCGGACCGGATGAATCTGAATCCACGGCTCCGCGGCAGCCGTCTCGACGCCTGGGCCAACGAGTGGGTGGATGCAAACCTGAACAAGAAACAGAAGCAGACGCTGGGCAGCTGGGTCGTCAGCCGCTTCAAGAAGGGCAAGGCCGCCATCTCCATCGAAACGCTGGAGCGATTGAATGCAATCCGCAAGCGACGCTTCGCAGATGAGGCGGAGATGATGGCCTGGGTGCGCGAACAGAACTTCGGAGAAGACGTAGAGAGGCAGATCCTCAAGGCGGTCCCCAACACCATGAAAGTCGCCCGCGACACCGTGGTGTGCCTCGACTTGAAAACCGGAAGAACGCTCTGGAAGTCCGACACTCCGGGACTGGCCACCGGCCGCAATTCCTCCAGCACTCCTTGCGTCGCCGACGGCCGGGTCTACTCGGTTGGCAGCGGACAGGCGCACTGCATGGACGCCGAATCCGGCAAACTGCTCTGGTCCGCCGACATCGCCGCCAAGGGAGCCGCCACCTCGCCAACGGTCCTCGACGGGAAGGTCGTGTTTCTCGCGGGGAGCCTGACCGCGCTGGATGCGGCAACGGGCAAGCTGGTCTGGACGCAAAAGGAGGTTTCCGGCGGCAACGCCTCGCCCGCCATCTGGGAATCAAACGGCCGGCGCCGCCTGCTCTGCAACTCACGGCGCGAACTGGCCTGCGTCGATTCGAAGAACGGAGACATTCTATGGATCACGCCGGGGGGCGGTGATTCCACCCCGAGCGTCTCCGGCGACTTTGCCGCTGTCTACAGCCGGACCACGGAGATCGGACTGTCCGCCTACCGACTCTCGGAGCAAGGCGCCACGAGGCTCTGGTCGCACGCATTGGACGCGCGTCGCACACAATCGAGCCCCATCATCCATGAGGGCCACGTCTATTTCATGGGCGGCGGCTTTCAAATGTGCGTCGCCCTCGATTCCGGTGCGGTCAAATGGAAGCATCCGGAGAACTCGAACATCTCCTCGCCCATGCTGGCCGATGGCAAGATTTTCGTGTTCGGCAAACGCGCCAGCGACCTGCAGATGCTCAGGGCCACACCGGAGCAACGCATCGAACTGGGGGCGGCCAAGGTGCGCGCCATGTGGTGCCCCTCGCCGACCGTCTCCAACGGACGGATCCTGCTTCGGCTTGACGATCGCATCCGCTGCTACAACGCCGCGCAACCCGGGGCCGGCGACGCCGACCTACGCTGATTTCCATCCGCCATCGACATCACTTAGCACCCCATCACTCATGAAGAAACTGACCCTTGTCCTCTGCGCCGCATTCGCGCTGACCACCCTCCCAACCGTCATGGCCGCCGATAAATCCGACACCAGCAAACCCGCCGCCAAGAAGAAAACCGGCGGCAAGGGAAAGCTCCGGCATGTCGTTGTCTTCAAATATAAGGAAGGCTCGACCAAGGCCCAGATCGATAAGGTCGAACGTGAATTCCGCGCCCTCAAGGACAAGATCCCGGGCATCGTCTCCCTCGAAGCCGGCTTCAACAACAGCCCCGAGGGCCTGAACAAGGACTTCACCCACGTCTTCATTGTGACATTCAGGAATGAAAAGGCTCGGGAAGTCTACCTTCCTCACCCCGATCACAAGGCCTTCGTCGGCGTCCTGAAGCCCATCCTCGACGACGTCTTCGTCGTCGATTTCTGGGCGAAGTAAGCGAAACGGCGGAAAGACCATCGCAGAAGGCGATGCCACGCGGACCGCGGGTCACGGACCCGCGGCAACCTCCGGTAGGGGACTGCGGTGGAACGGAATCGGGTCCGCGGTGTTTGCCTGCGTCGCTGCGGGTCACGGACCCGCGGTCCGGATCCGGGCTCCCTTCGGAGTCTCTTCAAGAACGCAAAAAGCCGGCGGTCGTTGAGACCGCCGGCTTTTTGATGAAGGGAATTGGGCCTACTTGCCGCCCATGGCGATCATCGCAACCGCCAACAGCACGACGATCACGATTACCAGGAGCGCGATGATGATGATGAAGACCTTGTTCGCTTTGCCGCCCTTGGGCTTGAAAAACTGAGAGGTCTGCGGAGCTCCGCTGCCGGACCCGCTGCCAAGCCGGTCCAGGCTGACGCCCTGCTGCGGCTTCGGGATGACCTTGGTTTGATCCAGCGACTCCCGCTTCTCACCCGCGTCGCCATCCTCGAGACGGACATCCACTTCCCCCAACCTGAGAATCTGCCCCGGCTTGATGGGCGAATCCACGTTGGGCTCCAAGGGTTCCCCATCAATGAAACTGCCATTGGTGGAATCCAGATCCCGGATGATGATCTCCTCGCCCCGAAGCAATACCTCCGCATGATGGCTCGAGAGCGAACCATCCGGAATGCAGAACGAATTGTCGTCCACGCGGCCGATCGTCGTCCGCTCAATCTTCAAATCGTACGATTTTCCGGTGAATCCTTCGCTAAGTACAACGAGTCTTGCCATACGTTTGATCGGTGTTTCTTGAATTAAGTTCCGGACTGTGGACCCGTCGAACGGAATCTGTGTCAACGCATCCGGCCAACCGCCTACCCACCGCTATCCACCAGACCGAAGCCCGAGTGAAACATTGATCCGGACACGCGAAAAGCTTTATTTGCGGCCGCAACCGCGCGCTTGGCGCGTCTTCAGACACGGTCGACCAGCGCCCGAAACTCATCGAACAACGGCGCTGAATCATGCGGCCCCGGCGACGCCTCGGGATGATACTGGACACAGAAGACCGGCTTGGTCTTGTGCTTCAATCCCTCGACCGTCCGGTCGTTCAGATTGATGCGCGTAACAGCGACTTCCGAAGGCAGGGATTCTGCATCGACAGCAAACCCGTGATTCTGGGAGGTGATTTCAATCTTGCCGGTTTCCACGTCCTGCACCGGCTGGTTGCCTCCCCGATGGCCAAACTTCAACTTGAACGTCTTTCCCCCCAGGGCCTGGCCCAGGATCTGGTGCCCAAAACAGATGCCGAACATGGGCATGCCGTGATCCACCAATGCGGACACCGCCTTGACTGCGTAGTCCAGCGGTTCCGGATCGCCAGGGCCATTCGAGAGAAAGACGCCGGCCGGCTTGAGCTTCAGGACTTCCTCCGCGGTTGTTTGAGCCGGAACAACATGCACCTTGAATCCGCTCTGCCGAAGCATGCGCAGAATATTGTACTTCACCCCGAAATCGTAGGCGACAATGGGAACCTCCGCCGGCGGCAGGGCCTTGCGCACCTGCCGCGGATCTTCCTTCGACAGGCCCGCCACCAAGTCAAAAGCGGCGCTTTGTTCGTCGTTGGCGTCCCAGTCGAACGCCTCCTTGTGGGTCACCCTGGCCGCGTAATCACGCCCCACCAGACCTTCCCATCCCTTGGCCTTGGCCACCGCCTCTTGCTCCGAAATGTCCTCGGTGGCGATGACGCCGTTCATGGCGCCCCGAACCCGCAGCTTCTTCGTCAATGCCCGGGTGTCGATCCCCTGAATGCCGGGAATGCCATTCTCTTCAAGATACCTCTCCAAGGACTGGTCCGCCCGCCAATTGCTGACGATCGGGGACAACTCGCGGACCACGAAACCCGAGACATGAGGCTGATAGGACTCGACGTCCTGCGTGTTCACCCCGTAGTTGCCGATCAACGGGTAGGTCATCGTGACAATCTGCGCCTTGTAGGACGGATCGGTCAGTATCTCCTGGTAACCGCTCATCGAGGTGTTGAAACACACCTCACCACAATTCACCGCGGAGCCGCCAAACGCGGAGCCCCGATAAACCGTGCCGTCTTCCAATGCCAAAATTGCTTTCATGGGTGGGTAAGCGCGCGAGATGCTAGACCTGACCGAAGCACGGTCAAGTCAATCCGCAGAAAATCAAGGGGCAGACGTCCATCACTTCTTCAACGCCTTCTTGAGCTTGGCCAGATAGCCCTTGGCGTCGCCCCCATAACCGACCTGCTCAAAAACCTTGTTGCCGTCCTTGTCCAGCACGACCACCGTCGGAAACCCTTTGATCTTGAACTGTTCCTTGAGCTTCTTGTTGGCCTTTTTCAACTCCGCGCTCTGCTGCTTGCGCGCCGGAAAATCCAACTCGACCAAGATCAGCGAGTCTTGGGCAAAGGCCTTGAAATCCTTGGAGGACAGGACATTCTTGTGCAGGGCCTTGCAGGGCGGACACCAGTCCGAACCCGTGAAGTCCATCAGGATCATCTTGCCTTCCTTCTTCGCCCGTGCCTGGGCTTCCGGGAGACTCGTCAGCCATTCGCCCTCCCCGGCCCAGACCTGGGCCGCGAGGAACAGAACCAAAATACCCGCTATCGATCTTTTCATCATGGTGCGCTTTTGTTGGGAGTTGTTTCAGTGTCTCGGTTTTCGACGTCCGTTCGACGATGCTTATTCCTTCCAGGCAACCTTGCCACCCACCACCGTCATGACCGGCTTGCCTTTCAGGGGCCAGTCATAGAAGGGGCTGTTGGTGGACTTGCTGACCGTTTCCTCCTTCCGAAAGACCCATTCCGCGTCGGCGTCGAAGACCGTGACATCCCCGTCCATGCCGACGCCCAATGCGCCCTTGCCGTCCAGGTTGACCAGTCTTGCGGGCACATCGGTCAGGCGGGAAATCAGGTCAACCAGTTTCATGGCCCCCGTGTGATGAAAGCGCATCAAGGACAGCGCCAACTGCGTTTCCAGTCCGGTGATGCCAAACGGCGCGTAGTCGAACTCCACTTCCTTCTCGTAGTCGCAATGCGGCGCGTGGTCGCTGGAAATGATGTCCAGGGTGCCGTCGATCACGCCTTCGATCACGGCCGCCCGATCCGCCGCCGAACGCAACGGCGGGTTCATCTTGAAATTGGTGTCGTACTCCGGCCAGGCGGGCAGATCCGCCTTGTCCCGATCCGGATACAGCTCCTTGCCATCGCCATCCCAAAAGGCCTCGCTGCCCGCAATGGAGGCGTCGGTGAGCGTGAAATGGTGGGGACAAGCCTCGCCGGAGATGGAAACACCGCGCGCCTTGGCCTCGCGAATCAGGCGGACCGCCCCCGCCGCGCTCATGTGCTGACAGTGAATTCTCGCGCCGGTGAGCTCCGCCAGCAGAATGTTTCGGGCGACAATCATCTCCTCGCCGACCGAAGGCCAGCCCTTGAGCCCCAGGTTGGCGCTCCAATAGCCCTCGTTCATCACCCCATCCGTCACCAGGTCGTAGTCCTGGCAGTGGTCGAAGATTGAGAGGTTGAACATCGAGGCATACTCGGCGGCGCGCCGCATCAATTCGTTGCTCTGCACGCAGGAACCGTCGTCCGTGATCGCCACCACCCCCGCCTTGTTCAAGGAACCGATCGGCGCCAGTTCCTCCCCGGCCCGGTCTTTGGTGATGGTCCCGGTCGTGAAGACATTGACGATCGCCTTCTTCTCCGCCTTCTCCTGAATCAGGGCCACTGTGCCGGGATTATCGATCGCGGGCCGGGTGTTCGGCTGACAGACCACGGTCGTGAAGCCGCCGCGGGCCGCGGACCGGGCGCCGCTCTCGATCGTTTCCTTCGCCGTCTGACCCGGCTCCCGGAAGTGGACATGGATGTCAATCAACCCGGGACA
>Ga0181588_10001660_pt1 | contig 19622 bp, 16 predicted proteins | sample 071ome_26_FD_148607 | JGI IMG/M metagenome (GOLD analysis project Ga0181588, IMG submission 148607) | Coastal salt marsh microbial communities from the Groves Creek Marsh, Skidaway Island, Georgia - 071409BT metaG (spades assembly) | ecosystem: Environmental > Aquatic > Marine > Intertidal zone...
ATCAGAATCGGTTCCGATATGCCGGTTTCCGGCGGCTGGCCGGGAACCAGTTCGTCCTGGTCCGGGCAGAACAGCGAGCCCTCTCGGGCGCTGCCGGTACGCCGTTTCCCCGTGTGTTGGCACCCGTGGGATATTATGACGATCGCTATGCCGATCTGTCCATCTCCGAGTTCACGGGCGGTGTACTCTCCCGGACCGAGGGTGAGCATCGCGGTCGCAGTGTCTTGGACGCAGCCATCATCGAAACGCTCAAGAGCCAACCGGACGTGTGGCGACGCGAAACCATACGGGATCGCTCCTATCTGACCTATTACCAGGTCCGATCGGACGCTTCGATTGACGAGGCACAGCAGGTTACCGCCGTCAGAAGAAGCCTTCCCAACATCTTTGATCGGCTCTATCACCTGCTGCGCATCATCGTAGCCGGGCTGCTGCTGGCCCTTCCGGTATATGCCATCGGTATTCTCTGGCGCGTGCGTCGAACAGATCCTGAGCCTGCCGCGAGGCATTTCCGGGATCGGGTGCTGAATGCCTTTTTTTCCGTCGGTCTGATTACGGTCGTAGCCATGGGGCTTGTCGGGCTGCGTGTGGTAACGGGAGAGAGCGAGCGGGCGGTGGATTCATGGCTTCGGCAACATCTGGACCGTGTGGAGGCGTCCCTTGAACTGCAGGTCCGAGGCGAAGAACTGCCCTATCGGGTCATGGAGCGGGTCAATGTGGATTCCCTGGCTGCCCGAATCGGGGTAGACCTCGTGGTCTACGACAACCTGACGGTCGAACAGGCCTCCCGTCCGGAGCTGATCCGGGACCGATTACTGGAGCCCCGATTGCCGATTGCAGCCTATGAGGCGCTCTACTTCGATGGATTCCGGTTCGTAACCATCGAGGAGACGCTGGGTACGTTTGCCTACACGGCCGGCTACCGTGCCCTGACTGATGAGCAGGGTCTCCCACGCTACGTCGTGTCCATACCATCCCTGCCGGAGCAGGAGCGGATCGAAGAGGAGCGGGCACGAACGGTTGCCTATCTCTTTGGAGCCCTTCTTCTGCTCGTCCTGGTGGTCATGGTCACGGCTTCGCTTCTGGCCAACGCGCTGACCCGTCCCATTGCCCGGCTGCGGACCGGCCTGCAGGCTGTGGCTGCCGGCCATTTTGAGCGTATTGCTCCGATTGCGTCCGGCGATGAGATTGCCGACTTGGTCGATTCCTTCAATACGATGCAGGATCAGCTCAAGGACAGCCGGCGCTTGCTGGCTCAGCAGGAACGTCAACTGGCCTGGCGCGAGATGGCCAAGCAGGTGGCCCATGAAATCAAAAATCCCCTGACGCCCATGAAGCTGTCCATCCAGCATCTCAGGTCGGCCTTCGAGCGCCGCACCCCGGATGGATCGGATGAGCAGCGCTTCGGTCTCAAGTTCAAGCAGACGACCACAACCCTCATCGAGCAGATTGATACGCTGGCCCGCATTGCCAACGAGTTCTCATCGTTCGGTCGCATGCCGGCCCATATCAAGGAGGAAATGGACCTGAACAAGGTCATCGAAGAGGCCGTCGAGTTGATGCGTGCTGAGGAGAACGTGGCCATCACAACCGGATTGGCTGCCGGAGCACTGCGCATACTCGGCGATCGTGAGGCCTTGCGCCGGGTCTTCGTCAACTTCCTGAAAAACGGTATCCAGGCGGTACCCGAGGGGCGACCGGCACGGATTCGGGTGGAATCAGCCGTGGAAACGGACAAGGCCGGTCGCCGATGGGCTGTCGGGCGCGTCATGGACAACGGCAGTGGCATTGCGCCCAATCTGCAGGACAGGATTTTCGTGCCCAGCTTCTCGACCAAAACCAGTGGAACGGGCCTCGGTCTGGCCATTGCCAAGAATGCCATCAAAAACATGGACGGTGAGATCGGTTTCGATACGACATTCGATGAGGGATCGACCTTCTGGATTCGCATTCCGCTTCCACTCGAGGGCCGCCCGCATGACGACCCCGATTGATCGCCCTTTGTGTTGAGGCTATCTTGGGTTCCTGTCCTTTTGACCAACCCCGCCCTGAAAGGGCAGCCATGGACGTTATGTCACCGGAGTTGAATGAGGCGGCCGCCGAGCCCGCGCAGCTGGAGGTTCCTGCCTTCGCTGAGCGTTGCCAACAGGCGTGCCTACAGACGTGGGAAGCCGCCGTGAATCATCCGTTCGTCCGCTCCCTCAAAGACGGATCCCTGGATGCCGAGCGCTTCCGTTTCTATCAGATGCAGGATGCGCGCTACCTCGAGGCGTATGCGGATACCTGCAGTATCCTGTCCACCCGGTTTACGGCGCCGGAGGACAAGCTCTGGTTCATTGACGGGGCCCGATTGGCCATCGTGGTGGAGCAGGAGTTGCATGCGGGGTACGGCAAGCAGTTGGGGTACACACCACAGGACGTGGCGGCGCTCGTTTGCAGCCCCAACAACACCGGTTACCAGCATCACATGCTGCAGGCGGCCAGCCATCGTTCGCTCGTCGAAGGACTTGCGGCCTTGACGCCCTGTCCCTGGCTCTACAGTGACATCGGATCCCGGATGATGGAGGAGATGGGCCAGATTCCTGACGATCACCCCTATGCCGCCTGGTTGACGATGTATGCCGACCCCTCCTTCATTACCTACACGAACGAGCTGATGCTCATCCTGGAGCGGGTGGCCTCTGAGCACGGTGCTGCCTTTCAGGAGGCGGCTATCGAGGCTTTCCGGCAGAGTGTGCGCTACGAATGGATGTTCTGGGAGCAGGCGTGGACGCAACAAACCTGGCCCGTGTGACGGCATGAAACCACCAGCTATCCGAGTTTCAGCAAGTCCGGGCACCTGTGTCACCAACGAGGGAGTTGAGACGGAATGAGAGCCATTGTCATCGGAGCAGGTGTTGTCGGATTCGACGTCGCCAAGCTGCTTTCACTGGCGGAGCACGATGTCGTCGTAGTGGATACGGACGCCGAAGCGCTGGCTCACGTCAACGAGAAACTGGACGTCATGACGGTGACCGGCAACGGTACCTCCACCAAAGTCCTTGAACATGCAGGCATTCGCGATGCGCGCATTCTGGTGGCCGTAACGGCCATTGATGAGGTCAACATCATTGCCTGCATGCTCGGAGACCGGCTGGGCGTGGACACCACCATTGCGCGCGTACGATCCGATGAGCTTACCAGCACGGAAACCGTCCTCGACTCCCAGGATTTCGGTATTGACCTCATCATCCATCCCGAGGAGAGTGCGGCCGCCGAGGTTACCCGTCTCATCCGCCGTGCGTCGGCTACGGACGTCTTGATGCTGGCCGATGACCGCCTGCACCTGGTAGGACTGCGGTTGGATCCGGACAGTCCCGTCATCGGACATACCCTGCAGGACCTGGTCATGCAGCGACCCGACCTGAGGTTCAGGGTCATGGCCATTGCCCGCGGGATACGCACCATCCTGCCCGGTGGGAACGAGCGGTTGCGCAGGAATGACCAGATATTCGTCCTGGCCCGTCCCAAGACCATTCCGCCCGTACTCGAGATGCTGGGCAAGTCTGATCGTCGCCTCCAGAATATCATGATCCTGGGCGGCACGGATATTGGCGCCAAGGTGGCGCTGCAGCTGAGCCAAGAGAAGAACAAGCGGGTGAAGTTGGTCGAATCCAACCGGGAGCGGGCCGTCACGCTGGCCGAGACGCTGAGCAACTGCCTGGTCATACATGGTGAGGGATCGGACATCGACCTGCTGGTCAAGGAGGGGCTCTCGGATATGGACGCGTTCGTGGCCGTGACCGCTGACGAAGAGTCCAACCTGGTTACGTGTCTCTTGGCCAAACACCTGGAAGTGCGCAAGACGGTGGCATTGCTCTCGAACGGAGGCTATATCCCGATTTCGCAATCCATCGGTCTCGATGCCGCCGTCAACACGAAACTGGCCGTTTCCCGCGAAGTCATGCGTTTCCTGCGGGGCAAGCACGTCAAGAGCGTGGCCACGGTGCACGGCCTTGATGCCGAGATCCTTGAGATCGAAGCGCGGCCCATGTCCGCCATCACGAAGGATTCCCTCATGAACCTGTCCTTGCCTTCGGGCCTCTTGATTGCGGCCGTGCTCAAAGGGGATGCCATCGAGATTGCAACGGGTTCGACACGCATCGACCCGGGCGATCGGGTCTACATTTTCGTCATGCCGGGGCGGATTGCCCAGGCCGAAAAACTTTTCGATCACTAGGAACATGGTTCTCAACGTCAGGGCGGTGGCCTACACCCTGGGTATCCTGGTACTCTTTCTGGGGGTCGCTCTGCTCCTTCCCATGGCGGTAGCGCTCTATTACGGCGAACCGGATTGGTGGGCCTTCGGAGCAACATCCCTCGGGGCCAGCCTGCTGGGCGGATTGGCATGGGGCCTCAGGAACCGGGATGAGGCGGAGCTGCAGATCAGGGAGGGTTTTGCCATCGTGGCGCTGGCATGGTTCATCCTCTCCGCCGTGGGCGCTCTGCCCTTTGTGTTGTCCGGAGTGGTGGACTCCTACACGGATGCCTTTTTCGAGACGATGTCAGCCTTCACGACTACCGGTGCAACGATCCTGGGAGGAGGCGGTAATCCCGACATCGAGGGTATCCCCAAGGCGTTTCTCTTCTGGCGATCCCTGGCCCACTGGCTTGGAGGCATGGGTATCATCGTGCTGACGTTGGCCATCCTTCCCCTCTTGGGCGTGGGAGGGATGCAGCTCTACAAGGCGGAGGTGCCCGGTCCCTCGGCCGACAAGCTGACGCCGCGGGTTCAGGAAACCGCCAAACGGCTCTGGCTGATCTATGTGGGCATCACGGCAGTTCAGATCCTCCTCCTGCTGCCGGTCATGTCCGGCTTTGACGCCATCAATCACGCGTTTGCCACGATGGCAACGGGCGGCTTCTCCACGAAAAATGGATCCGTAGGGCACTTCGATTCAGCCTATGTCGATTGGGTCATCACGGCCTTCATGTTCCTGGCCGGCGTCAACTTCGCCCTTCATTTCCGTATGCTGCGTGGAGAGGCCATCACAGTATTCAGGGACACCGAATTCAGGGTCTACTGTGGTATCATGGCCGTTGCCATTCTGCTGATTACGATCGGCACCTGGCAGCCCACTATGGCCCTGTTGCCGACGCGCCTCGATGAAGCCGCATTTGCCGGCTATGAATCCATTGCCGAGGCCCTGCGCTACGGAGCCTTTCAGGCAGCCGCCATCATAACCACGACGGGCTTTGGCACGGCCGATTACGAAGTCTGGCCTCCGCTGGCCATCGGGGTCATCTTCCTGTGCTTCTACATCGGCGGCATGGCCGGCTCGACGGGAGGGGGCGTCAAGGTCATCCGCCACGTGCTGATGTTCAAGAACTCGTTCAAGGAGGTCAAGCAGCTCATCCATCCCCAGGCCATCATGCCCATCCGGCTGGGTGAGCGCGTAGTGCCCCCGGAAGTCATGAAAAACGTGCTCTCGTTCATCGTCCTTTACCTGGGCCTGATTGGCGTCGGAACGATGTCCATGGCCTTCTTCGGGATTGATCTCCTGACCTCGTTCGGCGCCACGCTCTCAAGCGTGGGCAATGTGGGTCCTGCCTTTGGATCCCTAGGACCAACGGAGAACTACGCGCATCTTCCACAGATGGCCAAGTGGATCCTGTCCTTCCTGATGATGGCCGGGCGCCTCGAAATCTTTACCGCCATCATCATTTTCGTGCCTGCCTTCTGGCGAAGGTAGGTGCACGGGTGCAGCCTGCCGCTTACTCGGCACTCGGTGAAAAATCACGGTGCCCGAAGTAGTGCAGGACGTATTTCATCTTCAGGGCCTTCATCTTCCCGAAGCCCGGCAGCTTCATGAGCCGCTTCTGGATGGTCGGAAAATCGGCGCCGTCGTTCCACATGTTGGCCGCGTCGCCTTCGTAGTCGTCGACCAGGATCTGCGCGATCTGATGCGTGCGGTCGGCCATGACATTCGTGAAACGATGCACGGCGGGCTTCTCGGCAAACTGCTCGCGGAGTTCGTCCAGGTCCATGGCGGCCAGTTTGGCCATGTCCAGGTGCCCCAGGCGCTCCTTCAGCCTGACCGGCCCGGTGAAGGCGTATTCCGCACGCACCCGCTGATCGTAGAGCATCCCGAGGAGAGCCGCATTGGCATCTTCCATGAGGAACTGGTCGGCGTCGGGCTCCCGGGTGAGGGTGCCTTCTTCCTTGAACCGTTCCATCATGCGGACAAGGCCGCCGCTGAGGGTTCCGTAATCAAGCAGGGTGGTGGGATATCCCATGTCGATCAGATCTGTTGTTTGCGTTTCCACGTGGTGCCGTCCTTCGCGTCCTTGATGTCAACGCCCAGGGCGGACAGCTCGTCCCTGATTTCGTCGGCGCGTCCCCAGTTGCCGGCAGCGCGCGCGGCGGCGCGCTCCTGAAGCAGCGGTTCGACCTGTGCGGCCAGGGGGTCTTCCACTTCGGCCGGTGCGGGCGCATCGTCGTAATACACGACGCCCAGGAGCGCGTTCATGTCCGAGAGCCAGCGCCGCGCCGCCGCGCGCGCCTGCTCATCGAGCGCATCGCCTTTGCCCAGGATCATTTTCGTGCCGCCGAAGAGCTGCGCCAGGGCCGCCGGGGTATTCAGGTCGTCGAGCATGGCCTCAAGCGCGCGCTCGTACATGCCGGCCAGCACGGTGCCCGTCTCGCCGGCGTAGTCGCCCGTGCCCTCCTCAGGATGTCCGACCAAGGCAATGATCTCCTCGAGGCGTTCCCGATGCCGGACATTCCCCTTTAGGGTCTTCATGGTGAAGTTGAAGGGCTTGCGATAGTGCCCGGAGAAGAGTGTCATTCGCACGGCAAGGGGGTCGATGCCCTTGCCGCCCTCGGACTCGGGTGCCACCAGGTCGCGCACGGTGAAGAAGTTGCCCAGTCGCTTGGACATCTTTTCGCCCTCGACCTGCAGGAAGCGGGTATGCGCCCAGACCGTGGCGAAGGGCTTGCCGGTCAGAGACTCGGACTGCGCGATTTCGCATTCGTGATGCGGGAAAATCAGGTCCTCGCCACCCGCATGCAGGTCGATGGTTTCGCCCAGGTAACTCATGGCCATCACGGAGCACTCGATGTGCCACCCCGGAAATCCCCATCCCCAGGGGCTGAACCACTGCATGAGGTGCTTGTCATCCTTTTTCCAGAGGGCAAAATCCCGGGGGTCATGCTTGTCATCGTCCACAACCACGTCGCGGACGGTCTGCTCCAGCTCATTCTCCAACCGGTTGCCGGACAGCTTCCCATACTCGGGAAAGGAGGTCACGGAAAAGTAGACCCCTTTGTCGGTCTCGTAGGCGTGGCCGTTCGCCATCAACTTCTGCACCGCGGCAATCTGTTCACGCATGTGCTCCGTGGCGCGGGGGCGAACGGTGGGTTCTCGCAGGTTCAGGCGATGCCAGTCCTCGACGAGTGTTTCCGTGTAGTGGCGGGCCAGGTCCCAGATGTTGACGAACTGCTCGCCCTCCTTGGATTTGAGCGCCTTGACCATACGGTCCTCGCCTGACGGGTCCGTCAGGTCGTCCTCGGTCAGGTGGCCCACATCCGTGATGTTCGTGGCGTAGGTCACGTCCCATCCGATGGCGTTCGCGGTGCGAAGGATCAGGTCGGCCGTCAGGAAGGAGCGGAAATTCCCGATATGGGCATACGAATACACGGTCGGGCCGCAGGAGTAGAAGGTCAAATGATCCTTCTTCTTCGGCACCAGGGCTTCGGTCCTGTTGGAGAGCGTGTTGTAGATCCGGAATTCCTTCGCCACGGCGGGTGTGGTTTTTCGGGTGGGAGCTTCAGGATGCGTCCTTCCCCAACTGTTCATCAAAAAAGGCCGTTACAGAGTTTCCTGTGGCCTGGAGGTACGGAATGTAACCGTTTTGATTACGTCTAACGGGCACTACAACGAATTTTAACGGCGAATCACCGCACTGCCCGATAGGCCGTACCTTTCAAGGCATGGCCGTCCTCCCTTAAACGATTTGTCTTTTTCTGCGACCATAGCCTACCCGCTTGCGTATCCTCTGCCTTTCGCCGAAAACGAGCGTCAGAGGGAGAGCGTATTCGTGTCCAAGGTGGATGCCTCATCGACAGAGGAGCAGCTCATTGCAGCCACGCTGCAGGGCAATGACGATGCGTTTCGGCGTATCGTGGAGCGCTATATCGATGAGGTGTCCCGGACGGTCACGGGTATGCTTGGCGCCGGACCAGAAATCGATGACGTCGTACAGGAAGTCTTCATCAAACTGCATCGTTCCCTGCACACGTTCCGAGGGGAGGCAGCGCTGAAGACGTTCGTCATCCGCATGGCCATCAACAAGAGCCTCGATGCGCTTCGTCGTCGCAAACGCATGCGGTGGCTGCAGCCATGGTCGCATGATGATCCGTGGGAGCCACCTGCTGAAGACGCCTCCGATGCGCGAATGGATCGGGAGGAGGATCTGGCCTATCTGCGCAAGGCGGTAAACCAATTGCCTGAGGGGCAGCGTGCGGTGGTCATTCTACGCCTTATCGAGGACTACAGCACGGAGGAGACCGCGCTTATCCTGGATATTCCCTACGGCACGGTATTGTCCCGCCTGAAGCGCGGTGTGGACAAATTGAAAACCATCACCCGAAAACCATCCGGGCCGGGCCGGTCAGGAGGTGTCTCATGATTCATCCGAGAGAGAATAGCACCGACACACGCCAAGAGGACCACGGTCTCTCGCCGGACCTCGTGCGCGACCTGCGCCGCATGGTCGTTGCGGAGTGCAACCGGTCCATGATGTCGATGCCGGCCGAACGCGTGATGCGTGCTGTCCGCGTGTCGCCTGCTGCGCAGCGCATCGGCTTCGTCGAGCGCGAACTGGTCAACTGGTTCCGTCCTGTCCTGGCGTTGGGGATTATCGTGATCATGGCCTTGGCGGTATACAACTTCGACCTCTCTCGGCAGAATGATCAGTTACAAACACCCGCGGAGATGGTGCTCGGACTTCAACCCGTGACCGTGGCTGCGGCCTACGATATTGAATTTGATCATCATGATTAGGCCCCGCTCATGAAACTGCACTCTACGACCATAACGATCCTGGTGGGCACCCTGATTATCGGGATTGCCATCGGCGCGCTGGGTTGGAGCACCATCCATAACCAACGGGAAGAGCGCCTGCGTGAAATGCGGCGACAAGGTGGGCTCTACGGCTACATCGACCGCTACATCGACCCCGTGGACTCGCTTCAGGAAAAACGGTTGCGCACGCTCTCCACAGCGTATCAGGATACGCTGAGTCGATTCTGGCGACACTACATGTGGCACCGGACGGAACTGATGAAGGATTTCGAGACGGATCTGCTGCCGGAATTGAACGATGCACAGACCAGTGCGCTTCGACCCTACCTCGATCGCAATACCCGCATGCCTGAATCCATGCGCCAGGACAGTACGCGTAACAGCCCGGCGTCGGATTCGACCAAGAGCAGTGTGGCTGGTCCCGATTCGGTAACGGTGCCCTCGTCCTGATCTCCCCGATCCAGAACCCATCTGACGTGGACCGATTTGACCCGGAACCCACCTATCCTGACCGTCCACTCCACCGGCGCAACCAGCGCCATCGAATAAACCACGACGCCGGCTTTCGGCGCACCCTTTCATGAAGAAAATCATCATCATCGTATCGCTGCTGGCCGTTGCAGCCGTTGTCCTCTGGTTCTCGAACGGAGCAGAGGCGGGGTCGCGCATGGAATACCGGTTTGTGACCGTGGAGCGGGGCAACCTGGAGTCCGTGGTGGCTTCCACCGGTAATCTGAGCGCGGTCACCACCGTACAGGTGGGAACGCAGGTCTCCGGCATTGTCAATGACATCTATGTCGATTTCAATGATGAAGTCCGTCGGGGACAGATCATTGCACGCATTGACACCACGCTTCTGGTCAGCTCGGTCCAGGATGCCCGGGCCACGCTCAGCCGTAACCAGGCGCAGCTCGATTTTTCCCGTACGGAGTTCAACCGGGTGAAGAACCTGTATGAAAAGAATTTTGCGACCGAGGTCGAGTTCAACCAGGCCAAATACAATCTGGATCTGGCCCAGGCAACAATCGTCTCGTCCGAGATAAATCTCGAGCGGGCCCTGCGCAACCTGGACTACGCCACCATCACCGCGCCCATCAACGGGGTTGTCGTCGAGCGGAATGTGGATGAAGGGCAGACGGTAGCGGCCTCACTCAATGCGCCGCAGCTTTTCCTCATTGCCAATGACCTGGCCGATATGGAAATCCTGGTCAGCGTGGACGAGAGCGACATCGGGCTGATCAAGGAGGGACAGACGGTGCGCTTTACCGTGCAGGCCTACGATGAGGATACCTTCTATGGAGAGGTCAAACAGGTCCGCCTGCAGTCGTCGATCCAGGAAAACGTGGTGACCTATACCGCCGTGGTCGGCGTCGACAATACGGACGGGCGCCTGCTGCCGGGCATGACCGCCACGGTGGAGTTCCTGATCGAGACGGTTGACGACGTCATGAAGGTGCCCAACGCAGCCCTCCGGTTCCGTCCCAATGAGCAGATGATGCTCGAACTGCGTGACCGTATGCAGGCCGAGCGGGCAGCCTCCGGAGATACGACATCCCGAGCATCGGCCGGCGCTGCCCCTGCCGCGGGTCGGGCTGCAGCGGGTGGTTGGGCCTCCGGTGGGGGACAGGGCTTTGGAGGGTCCTCGAATCGGGCCACGCTCTGGTATCTGGATGAAAACGGCAATATTTCGGTGCTGCGCGCCCAAACCGGTATTACGGATGGGTCCCAAACGGAGATTTCCGGGCGCGGGGTGGAGGTTGGCATGCAGATTATCGCAGGCGTAACGGTCATCGAGGAAGAGGGCGGTCTTCAGAACCCGTTCAATCGCCAGGAGTCGGGCGACATGCGAAGCCGATTCTCCCGCGGCGGCGGATTTTGATCATACCAGAGCTCCCCACACCGAGAACGCAATGAGTGTACCGAACGCCGTCATACGGGTCGAAGGGATCCGGAAAACCTATCTCATGGGAAAGACAGAGGTCCACGCTCTTCAGGGAGTGGATTTAACGGTGGAACAGGGGGAACTTGTGGCCATCATGGGCGCCTCGGGTTCAGGCAAGTCCACCCTCATGAATATCATTGGAGGCCTGGATTACCCCAGTTCCGGTTCCTACTTCCTGGACGGCATCGAGGTCAACAAGCTCTCCAAGAATGAGCTGGCAGACGTGCGCAACCAGAAAATCGGATTCGTCTTCCAGGGCTTCAACTTGCTTGCCCGCACATCGGCCATCGAAAACACGGAACTCCCGCTCCTCTACGACCGCAAGAATCGATTCAAGAATCATCGGGAGGCCGCTCGCAAGGCGCTGGAGCGGGTGGGCCTTGGCGATCGCGTGGATCATCACCCGAACGAGCTCTCAGGTGGTCAGCAGCAACGTGTAGCCATTGCGCGAGCCCTGGTAACCAACCCCAGCATCGTATTGGCCGACGAGCCTACGGGCAACCTGGACTCGAAGACCACTGTCGAGGTCATGCAGCTGTTCCAGGAGTTGAACACCGAGGGCGTGACCATCATCCTGGTTACCCACGAAGACGAGGTGGCGCGGTATGCGAAACGAGTCGTGGAACTACGCGATGGGCAGATCATCAAGGATATCACCCAGGAGCCCGATTCTGCGGCGGAAGATCTGAGGGACCTGCTGGCTCGCCGCGAGGCAGCTCAGGAGGCCGATACGGCTGGTGTGGACGCAGCCGAAACAACAGCAAATCAGTAACGATCGACGCCGGCCCAGCCGGTCCAGGACATCATGCGTGCATTCCGATTGATCAAAGTGGCAGGCAAGAGCATCGTGAAGAACAAGATGCGAACCCTGCTGACCATGCTGGGCATTATTATCGGTGTGGGTGCGGTCATCATCATGGTGGCCATTGGCGAGGGGGCCCAATCCCAGATCGAGGAGCAGATCCAGAATCTGGGCACGAACATGTTGGTCATCACGCCCGGCGCCGCTACAACCTCGGGAGCCAGCCAGGGCGCCATGTCCTTCAACCGGCTCCGCTCAGAGGACGCAGAAAAGATCAGGAGTGAATCCATCTACGCTGCCGGTGTATCCGAGGTCATTTTCACGCGCACCCAGATCGTGGGTGGAAGCGGGAACTGGCGCTCGACGATCCACGGCGTGACCACGGACTATCCGGTCATTCGCGACTGGGAGCTGCGATCGGGACGGTTCTTTGATGCCTCGGAAGAGCGCACGGGGAAGAAGGTCATCGTGCTTGGAGCAACCATCGCGGACAACCTGTTTCCGGATCGTGACCCGGTTGGCGAGCGGGTACTGGTTCGCAACGTGCCCATGGATGTGATCGGTGTCCTGGAGATGAAAGGCCAGACGCCAGACGGCAATGATCAGGATGATGTGGCGCTGGCGCCCGTACAAACCGTACAGCGTCGCCTGTCGAACTGGACCTTCATTCGGCAGATCCTGGTGAACACGTATTCCCCGGACGACATCGACGAAGCGCAGGAGGAGTTGACGGCCATCATGCGCGAAGCACATGGTCTGGCTGACTGGGCACCCGACGACTTCGAGATCCGGAATCAGGAGCAGCTCTCCGAGGCAGCTCAGGGTACGACGGAAGTGATGACGGCTTTGCTGGCGGCTATCGCCTCCATTTCACTGCTCGTTGGCGGGATCGGCATCATGAACATCATGCTGGTCTCCGTAACCGAACGTACGCGGGAGATCGGCATCCGGATGGCCATTGGTGCGCGTGGCGGCGACGTGCTTACCCAGTTCCTGATCGAATCCATCGTGATGAGCATTCTGGGCGGTGCGCTCGGTATTACGCTCGGCGTGGGCGGCTCGAGGCTGCTCGGCAGTAGTATGGGCTGGGCGACGGCCGTGAATACGGAAACAGTCGTCATTGCCATCGTTTTCTCGGCAGCCGTGGGCATATTCTTCGGCTTCTATCCTGCTCGCAAAGCGGCTGCGCTCAATCCCATCGATGCGCTGCGCTTCGAGTAGTAGGACGACGGATGCGAAAGGCAGCGCCCGGGGATCCTTTATCGTGAGCGCTCGGCCAGCAGGTGACCGACCTGAGGCAGAATGAGCTTCTGCATGGCCAGTTCGACTGCGGCCTGGGATCCGGGCAGCGCGAACAGGATGCTCCCTTCGATCAGACCCGCCATGGCGCGCGACATCATGGCAGCTGCCCCGATCTCCTGATAGGACAGCATCCGGAAGAGTTCTCCAAAGCCGGGGACAGGTGTCACAATCATGTCCTGCAACGCTTCGAAGGTAGTGTCCCGACGGGAAAGCCCTGTGCCGCCTGTGGTGATGATGAGCTGCGCTTCCTTTTGCCGGGCCGTTGCTACCGCGGCTCGGATGCGCGCGGCGTCATCGGGCACCAGGTCCCGGAAAACAATGGCGTGACCAGCCCCCGTCAGCAGCTCCTGGATACGGTGGCCGGAGTGGTCCGTGTCCGGTGTTCGGGTATCGGAGCAGGTAATCACGGCACATCGGCCACGGAGTGCGTGGCCTGCGGCCTGGTGTTCGGTATGGCTCATGGCTCAGTCGGGATCGGCTGGTGGCGACGTGTCAATGGGTGCTTCCGTGTACCAGCGGGGTGGATCATATCCATGGCCGCCCCAGGGATTGCAGCGGGCAATACGGTGCGTTGCGAGGATGAAGCCCTTGACGGCGCCGTACGTAGTCAGTGCCTTGATGGCATACTCTGAGCACGTCGGTGTGAATCGGCAGGAAGCGCCCATATGGGGCGAGAGCACAGCCTGGTAGATCCGCACGATACCGATCAGCAGGTTTCTGGGAATATCCAGGATGAAAGCCTTCATACCGGGTGCACTCTGTCCAGCCCCGTAGGGTTCCGAGGGGGTCATCCTCCGACGGCAGACGAGGTGAACCTTCGTTGGGCCGATGGCACGTCGCTCGGCTGGGTCCGCGCAAAGTCAGAACGGGACAGATACCCGGAACGACCATCGACAAGGCGGACATGATACCATGCAGCCGATCCTCCAACGACATGCATGTGCATGGCTTCCTCGAGTGCGATAGCGGTACCTCCCCGCCTGAGCGTTGGCATTGTACGCAGGCGAACGGACGCGCTTGTGGTGCGCCAGGACCCGAATGCAGAGCGGTCCACAGCAACGCGTGATGGGCGTATCGCAGGTTCGTGAACGAACGGCCAAGGGTCGTGTGGGCCGCCCTGATAGATGCCGAAATGCAGGTGGGGCGGCGTCGTGCGGGCGTTCCCCGTATTTCCCACCAACCCGAGTGTGTCACCCGGCTGGACGTACTGTCCTTCGCGTACCAACTGGGAATCGAGGTGGGCGTAGTAGAAGTTGTGATCCAGTCCATCCCTGAGCCATACCTGCTTACCACCACGGGGCGTGGTCTGAACGCGCGTCACACGGCCTTGGCGTACCGCTACCACGGGCGTACCCCGGGGCGCAAAGATGTCAATACCGTTATGACTGCGCCGTCCTCCATCACGCTCGACACCGAAAAGGGACTGGGCACTGGAGATGGAGTGTCCTGCCACGGGGAATATGAGCGATGCGCCCGTGCGGATGCGTACTTCGTACCTGCCATCTGCCAGGATTTCGGGCTGTATGCGAAGAAGGTGGATGCCGGAGCGGCGAACATCCCACGTCATGCGACCGGTCGAGTCGGCACTGGATAGGCGTCGATAGTCCGTTGTGCCCTCCCCGGGCGGCTCGTAAAGGTCCGAGAAAACCATGAAGCCGTCGACAGAGGTTGCCTCTACGATCAGTTGCTGTCCCCGGGTCAGGTCCAGGCGATAGCCCAGTGCCATGACCTCGGGTGCCACCAGATACCCGTTCTCGACGTAGGGTAGGGTCGGCGTGATGGGCATTTCGAGGACTTCGTTGCCCGCCTCCAACCAGCGTTGGGTTATGATTCGCTGACTGATACCCGAGGTTTCGAGAGCGTGGACGTACGCATCCCGGGGCGATGCGGGACGGTACTGTTCCCTGAGCTCCGCCAGGTGTTCACTGCAACCCGTGGTGAGCAGAAAACAGACGAAAAGAAAAAACAGACGCATGGGGGATCATGGGACACACGGGAAGGACGCGCTGCGGCAACAGGGCTACTCTCCCTGAACGACAATGGAGCGTTGCCCGAACAGACGACCGAGGCCTTGCATGACCTCGTTGTTTGGATCGATCACGAAGGTACGGCTCAGAAGCCGCGTCGGCTGCGGTGAATCATCCGATATCAGGTCCAGATACAGCTTGCATCCACCCCGATGGGCACCCAGCAGTTCTTCGAGCGCGTCTACCTGCGAGAGCTGCAGTTCAGTCGCAGGGATGCGGATTGAGAGCGACTTGACCATCTGCTCGCGCACCTTCCACATGGGAATGACATCGCTGCCGATGACCTTGCCCGAGCCGCCACGCAGTTCCACCTGTCCCTTGATGAGTACGATTTCATCCACGGTCAGGTAGCGCTGTACCCGGTCGTACGTGTTCGAGAAGCAGACCAGTTCGGCCTGTCCTGAGAAATCTTCGAACTGGGCAATGATGAAGGGTTTTCCCGACTTGTTGGTCCGGTGCTGCACCTCCGTAATGATACCGCAGAACGTGTGGTTGGGGCGGTTCTGACGTGCGGCCCAATCGTCGGCCGGGCCTTCGCGCTCGACGATACTCGGGGCATCCGCAATCTGGGCAGACGCGAAGGCCCGGGCCTCGGCCAGGTAGGCCTCCAGGGGATGGCCGCTGACATAGAAGCCGACCGAAGCGCGCTCCTCCTTGAGAAGACGCGACCGGGGCCAGGGCTCCGTTACCGGAAGTGAGGGCTCCAGGCCTGCTGCACCATCCCCGCTGGCTTCACCGAAAAGGGATATCATGCCCGCCGCTTCGTTTGCCTGCGCCTTCTGGCCATACTGGATGGCCAGTTCCACGGCCTCCGCCTGTTGGGCCCGATGGCCTTCCAGGCTGTCCATGGCCCCGACTTTGGCCAGGCTTTCGATGGCTTTCTTGTTGGCTGCACGCAGGTCCACGCGGCGTGCAAAATCGAAGATGTTGGTAAACGGACCGTTCTCGGTGCGCTCCTTTTCGATGGCCTCGATGGCCCCGAGGCCAACCCCCTTGATAGCGCCCAGGCCGAACCGGATCTTGCCTTTTTCGACCGAAAACCGGGCTGTGCTCTTGTTGATGTCCGGTGGCAGAAGCTCCAGTCCAAGGTGGCGGGCCTCTTCCAATACAACGGCCAGCTTCTTCGTATCGCCCATCTCGTTCGTCATGGCGGCCGCCATGAATTCGGCGGGGTAGTGCGCCTTGAGCCAGGCTGTCTGATAGGCTACGATGGAGTAGGCAGCGGCGTGCGACTTGTTGAACCCATATCCGGCAAACTTGGCCATGAGGTCGAACACCTCGGTGGCCGTCTTTTCGTCCACATCCCGCTCGGCCGCCCCTGCAATGAAGATGGCCTTCTGCTTCTCCATCTCCTCCCGCTTTTTCTTGCCCATCGCGCGACGCAGGATGTCGGCGCCACCGAGCGTGTAGCCACCCATGACCTGGGCCATCTGCATCACCTGTTCCTGATAGACCGGAATCCCGTAGGTCGGCTCCAGGATGGGTTCGAGCATGTCGTGCGGATAGGAGACCGTTTCGCGACCATGCTTGCGGGCGATGTAGGTCGGAATGTTGTCCATGGGCCCGGGGCGATACAGGGCGTTCATGGCAATCAGGTCGTCAATGGTGGTCGGCTTCAGTTTGCGGAGCCATTCCCGCATCCCGGAGGATTCAAACTGGAAGATGGCCACCGTATCGCCCTTCTGGAAGAGTTCATAGGTGCGCTCGTCGTCCAGGGGGATATCGTCTACAACAATGGTTTCCCCGTGGGCCTCTTCGATCAGGTCGATAGCGTCGTTGATGACCGTGAGCGTCTTGAGCCCCAGGAAGTCCATCTTGAGCAGGCCGAAGGATTCGACCCACTTGCCATCGTACTGCGTCGTGACCACATCTTCGGCGCCGCTTTTACCCTTGGCAATGGATACCGGGACATAATTGCTGACCGTACCGGGTGCAATGATCACACCGGCCGCGTGTACGCCCGTGTGTCGGGCCGAGCCCTCGAGCACCTTGGCATAGTGCATCAGGTTACGGATCTGCTCGTTCGGGTCGTTCTGCAATTTCTTGAACTCGGGGACCTCGTCGAGGGCCTTGTCCAGATTCACCCCGACGCCTTCGGGCACCATCTTGGCGATACGGTCGGCTTCCATGAGCGGAATCTGCAGAACGCGGGCCACGTCCCGGATGACGCTGCGTGCGCCCATGGTCCCGAACGTGATGATCTGGCAGACATTCTGCCGACCATACTTTTCAACCACATAGTCGATGACTTTCGAGCGGCCGCGATCATCGAAGTCGATGTCGATATCGGGCATGGACACGCGCTCCGGATTCAGGAAGCGCTCGAACAGCAGATCGTATTGCAGTGGATCCACGTTCGTGATACCCAGGACGTAGGCCACCAGACTGCCGGCTGCCGATCCACGACCGGGTCCGACCGATACCCCCAATTCACGGGCTACGGTGGTAAAGTCCTGCACGATCAGGAAGTAACCGGCATAGCCCATCTGGGAGATGATGCCCAGCTCCAGGTTCAGTCGTTCCTCCTGCTCGAGCGCTAGCGTCCCACCGAATTTTTCCTTGGCGCGCTCGAACGACAGGTGCTGCAGGTAGGCATCCATGTCGTTGCCAAACTCCGCCGGCAACGGGAAGTGCGGCATCAGGAGCTCACCCATGGGAAGCTCGAACGTGCATTTGTCGGCAACCCTCGTCGTGTTCTCCAGAGCGCGCCGCACGACGTGCTCGTCCGCATTCTTCAAGGCCAGCTCCATCTCCGCAGCGCTCTTCAGATAGAACTGATCGTTCTCGAAGCGCATGCGGTTCGGGTCGTTGTACTCCTTGCCGGTCTGCAGGCACAGAAGGACGTCCTGGGCAGCCGAGTCTTCCTGCTCGACATAGTGCACGTCGTTCGTTGCAATGACCTCGACTCCGTACTCCTTGGCCCAACGCAAGAGCACCTCGTTGCACGTGTGCTGGTCAGGAATGTTGTGATCCTGGATTTCGACGTAGTAATCCTCTCCAAAGATATCCAGGTACTGCTTGAATACGCGGCGTCCTTCATCCTCTCCCTTCTTCAGGATGGTCTGCAGCACCTCTCCCTGAAGACAACACGTCGTGGCAATCAGGCCTTCGGAGTGGTCCTTGAGCGTCTGAAGGTCAATACGGGGCTTGTAGTAGTAGCCGTCCGTGTAGGAGAGGGAGGAAAGTTTGATCAGGTTGCGGTAGCCGGCCGCATTCTTGGCCAACAGGACCTGATGGTAGCGGACGCGATCCGTCTTGTCATCCATCCCCGAGGCGGTGACATAGAATTCGCACCCGATGATGGGCTTGATGCCGGCACGCTTGGCCGTCGTGTAGAATTCCGGTACACCGAACAGGTTACCGTGGTCTGTGATGGCCACGGCAGGCATTTCCAACTCTTCTGCCTTGGCCATCAACCGCTTGATCCTGGCCGCACCATCCAACAGGGAGTACTGGGTATGACAGTGCAGGTGACAGAAATCCATGACGATGGGGCAGCAGAAATGAAGATGGAGCGATGGGCGATCAAACGGCCGCCGTCAGCGTAACCAGCAGCCGAAACAGGCCTCGTGACCGCATGTCCGGCAGGAGCAATCCGATGCGTCCAAGAACGGCCCGAACGCTTTCAGAATCAACGAGTGTTGGCAAGTCGGAGATCCGGCGCGCCGGCGGAAAACCTTTCAGGCGTAAATCCTTCCAAACGGAAAACCTTCGAGACGGAGAATCACGATGACGGATGTTCTGTGTGTGGATGTCGCAGTCCAGGAAGATCTCATGCTGCACGATCAGTTGGCGCGAGGGGTCGTGGCATTGAGCGGCCAAGGGAGACGCCTGCTTATCCTCCTTGGGTCGGGCGAAGCAGAGGAGAGGCGTCTCGAGACGGCTGGCCACGTGCCCGTTCGCAGGGAAGGGGCTTTGGAGCGTATAACGCCACCGGTGGAATCGTCGATGAAGGAATCCGTGCGAACCTTGTCGAATAGGCTTACGGACGAGGGTGCGTTTGCCGTTGGCATGATGGCGACTGACCGGAATATAGCCGTGCAGGCCGAGGAGGGTCTGCGGATCTCTGCGCAGCGCGCATCGCAGTTATGGACCGGTCCGGGTGTGGTCCCCGTGCTTGGGTCTCTTGTCGGAAATGGAACAGGAGGGGCGGTTGATGTCCACCCACTTGCGCTGGCGGTGGCCTTGGAACCGCACCTCGGGTCGCCCGCCCGCATCATCTTGCTCCTGAAGCACGCTGTAGGTCCGCGGGCTGATCTGACGGACGAAAAAAACACCGTTTCAAAGGAAAAATTGATGGAGGAAGGCCTCTTTGTTCCGGGTCTGTCCCTGCCTGCCGATGGGATCTCCTGGTATGCTGGCAGCCCCCTTGAGGCCAGTCGTGGGCAGGTGGTCCAAGTCCTATGATTTGAAAGGGCTTAGACAGCGCGTTTGACGGGTGGGAGGAGCCTGGTCTGACGGTGTTGACGGAGGAGTAGATAGGG
>Ga0181588_10001664_pt1 | contig 19612 bp, 19 predicted proteins | sample 071ome_26_FD_148607 | JGI IMG/M metagenome (GOLD analysis project Ga0181588, IMG submission 148607) | Coastal salt marsh microbial communities from the Groves Creek Marsh, Skidaway Island, Georgia - 071409BT metaG (spades assembly) | ecosystem: Environmental > Aquatic > Marine > Intertidal zone...
CCTGGACCGCAGATCTCGATGTGGGCGGGACCATCAGCAGCATCTGGAACGCCGCGGCGGACGGGACCACCGGGACCGTGGCGGTCACCGGCGCCTCGTGGAACGCCGATGTGACAGCGGAAACGCCGGCCACCTTCGGCTACTGCGCGTCCCGCTAGCGCAGCGCCCCACCCCCTGGGCCCGCAGCCCAGGGGGTGGGAGCCTGCAATCTCGCGGGGACTAGCTGCCAGGGCAGTAGACCATCACGGAACCGGGGGCGTCCACGGTGTTCGTCCCAGTCGCGTTGGTCATCTGGACAGCCAGGAAGGTGTTGCCGCCCTGCAGGATCGCACCCGCGCTGGCACCGGAGTTGTTCAGGACGTTTGGTGCGTAGATGCAGCCGGAGACATCGCCCGGGAAGGGCCCGACCAAGTACACGCCCGTCGAACTCTTGGAGGTTCCGACGCCGGTGGAGGCCTTCTGCGCCGTGCCAGCGGCGTTCCAGACGGCGTAGTAGGTCTTGCTCGAGAGCTTGGCCTGGGTCACGCCCCCTGCCGCGATCTTGGAGGTGGTCACCTCACCATCACGGATCTGGGGCGTCTGCCAGCCAAGGCCCGCGCCGGTCACCTGAGTGAGCGGGGTGACGCCCTTGGGGTTGCTCTTGTTCAGCCCGTAGGTGTTGTCGAGGGTGGACGTGCGGATGACACCCATGTAGTTGAGCGCCGTGTTCGAGCGGCGCACCGCGGCCTGGGAGATCCGCTGGTTGATGATCAGCTGCTCAGACGATGAGGTCGTGCCGGCGTTGGCGCCGGAGGCGAGCATGATCGCTGCACCTCCAACTGCGGCCACTGCACCGATGGCGAGAGGGTGGATTTTCACAGGGGCTCCCTTCGAGTTTTTCGACCCGTCAATAGGCTTAACCTACGGCGCGGCTCGGCTGCGCAGGGCGCCTCCAGCCGCGCTATCCATCGACCGGGGGGTTCCGCCCATCCGAACCCCACGGGACCGGCACACGCCTCAGGTGGTGGTGATCAGAAGTGCGAGAGGGCGCGTAGCGCGTCGGCCACGGCGTCCTCGTCCGATTGTTGCTCGCCGCGCACAGCTGACGCTCCGCCACGGAGCCCGACCAGTATCGGCTCGCCAGTGACCTCGAGAAGACTGACGAACGATTGCCAGCCATCCGGGGAACCGCCGGCGATCCCCAGCTCGGCCGCGCCCTCCGGCCAGAAGACGTCGTCGAAATGCAGAACGACCTTGTCGAGGGTGCCGACGCCAAGGCGTTCGATTGACCTGCGCACCGAGCCTGGCAGGGGCGGAGTGAAGCGGACCGCATCACTCTTCAGCACCCCGAGGGGCAGCGTGCAGATGGCGTAGTCGGCCTGGATATCTCCGCCTGACGTCCGGACCATGATTTCGCGACTGCCCCAGTCGACCTCCCGGACGACATGGCGGCGGCGGATCATCAGGCCGGTCGCAAGGGGCGTAAGGAGTGCTGCCATCCCGGTTGAGGGCAGCGCTTCACCACCGAGGAGGTCCGCTCCCTCGCCGATTGCCTGCGAGGAGAGGGTTTGCGCTGCCCGCCCGAACTCCTGATCGACTTCGCGATCAATTACCCACTGCCCGAGAGGATCCTGCAGATCGACGCCGGCAGTCCGCTCGCCACGTTCAATGACGCGCTGCAGGGACCAACCGGGAGACGATTGACCGAGGCCGGCGGTGACCGCCCGCTGGAAATCGTCTTCGGCCCGATCCACCGATGCAGGAGCAACCCGGGCGCCTGAGCGCGCATCGACCACTACCCGCGTGTCCCAGCGCGTTGGCACAAGTCGTGCACCCGAACGGCGGGCGAGCGCAACCAGCGGATTGCTCCGCCGACCGGTCACCCATGCCGCTCCAAGATCGACAGGTGCGGCGATGTCATCGGCCGTCCAGACGCGGCCCCCGATCCGGTCGCGTGCCTCCAGGATGGTGACCTCAAAGGCAGACCGGAGATCCCTGGCTGCGGCAAGCCCCGCGGCACCTGCCCCAATGATCACGACACGCGCGGGGCCACCGCCCGAGAGTTGGCGCACGACTTGTGCCGCCCGCTGGCCGGAGAGAAGCGCGCCCTGCACGAGCGCCGGGTAATCAGAGGAGGTGGCCTCGCCTGCGAGCAGCAGACGACCGCCGATCGGTGCGGCCAGTAGGGCACGATCATCAGGCCGCGCACCCGGTACGAGCGCGGAATACGCGCCGCGTGCGAATTCATCGCCGGCCCACCGGGTGATGCGCGTGTTGCGCAGCGCCGGGAGGGCACGCACGCGGGACGATCGTGTGGCGGTCATGCCGCCCGCGCATCCCGCGACCGCGATTCCGGCGACGGCCGATCCGGCGACACCCATGAAGGCACGACGGGTCAGCACCCGTCCGGCGCCCTCAAAGATTGACCTGCCGACTCAACGTGCGCCCATCGCCCATCGGGCGGTAGATCTCGCGGAAGTCGAACTCATAGTCGAAATCGTCCCGCTCGACCTTCAGAGCAGACTCCAGCTCGAGCCCGTGGACGATGAGAAGTTCCTCTTCGTGCCGCGAGGCCTGGATGAGGCACATGCCCGAGGGGGCCCAGATCCCGGAGCCTCCCCAGAACTCTGCGCCTGAGATGGGATGCCGGCCAACTGCATTGCATGCAACCGTCCACAGCTGGTTCGTCGCCGAGAACGCCGGGATCACCGTGTCCCAGAGCAGCCCGTAGTACTCATCGGTCCGCCTGTTGAGGCCCGGGTAGTCGCGCACCGACGCCGCCCGCCACGATGCCAACTGCACGATGAGGTTGACCTCGTCGAAGTACTTGTATTCGCGCAGCAGATCCTGGAAGAGGTAGTCGTAACAGGTGGTAAAACCGGCGACGATTCCGCTCACGGGCGAGCGGACCACCAGGCGGTCGTCACGCCCGCTCTCGGTGAAGCGCTTCTCGATGCCGGGCAGGAAGACCTTGTCGTAGGTCGTCGCGTCGTCGAGTAGATCATGCGACGCAGCATCGGCGACGAAGAACGTCGTGTTGCGAAAGAGCCCACCGGTGCCGCGCGTGATGTTGTTCATCACCACAAGGCGGAGAGGGCCCCCGAGTCGTCCCCGGACCTCCTGCTCCAGCCACCCAAGGTGGTTCTCGGTGACGGCTTCCTCCATATAGGGCAGGCAGTCCGGGCCATCCCAGAAGTACCCGGACAGGCAGAACTCGGGGAAGACCGCGATGTTGACGCCGTGCTCGATGAAGACATCGAGGGCCGCGAGGATCTTCTCCTTGTTGGCCTCGATTCCCGGTACATCCGCTGCGATGTTCGCGAGACCGAGCGTGCGGCCGTCCGGCGCCCCGGCGTCCCTCTCGACAATCCGGAGGCCAGCGCGCCTGACCGTCCCTTCCGCCACTCCGGGCTTCCATGGCATATCCGTTCCTCCTCGTCGACGCGAGCCTGAGGTCGTGGAACGACAGACCCGCGTTGAGCCACGTGCCTGACAGCGTAGGTGTGGCGTGTACGGAATTCCCCGGGCGTTCGCCGTCCGGTTCCTCGGCGTGTGGGTTGGCGTCGTACGGCATGCCAGGAACGGGCCGACCTGATGCAGCGGCGAACACGAGGGGTCGCGTACGTGCTCGGCTGGATGGCGCTCGGCTCCACCGCAGGCGCTGCAGGTGCCCACACCTACGACCCCTCGACATAGGTGAGAGCGCCGGGCCGGGCCACGTGAATGGGCCGCAGGCCACCGCAGCCACCGGCGGGGGCGGCCAGGGCGGTCCGCCGCCACGCCTGTAGGGCCTCGCCGCGGCTGGGCTATCGTGCACCCATGATCGCCGCTCGACGAATTCGCGTCTGCCTTGCTATCGCGGCATTGGCCGCCACCCCACTGGGGATCGCCGCATGCGGCAGCAGCGACTCCTCCTCCGCGGGCAGTGGCGCTGCCGGCACACAGGCAACCGCGCCAGGAGCCATCAGGTCGGTCAGCGTGCAACAGGCACACGATCAACTGGAGGCCGGCACCGCCGTGATGGTGGACGTGCGCGAGCCCGACGAGATCACCGAGCAGGCTGTAAGCGGCACTATCAACATCCCGCTGGGCCAGTTGGAGGCCCGTGCGGAAGAGGTGCCCACCGGGAAGCCCGTTCTCGTGTTCTGCAGGTCTGGCAACCGCTCGCAGGAGGGCGCGGCCATCCTGGCCGCCAACGGCTACGACGCCTCAAGCGTGGAGGGCGGCATCGTGGCGTGGCAGGACGCCGGGCTGCCCACCACCTGACCGGGCCCGGCCCTGGGGCCGGGCTAGTAGCACCCTCCCCCAGCGCTCCATGCCGCCAGGAAGTAGTTGCAGCGCGACGCCGTGTAGTAGGTGACCCAACCCGGCGAGACCCCATACCAGGTGCCCCAGCCGAAGGTGGCGGGGCCACCGAAGCCGCTGAGCGGGCTCATGCCGCAGAACGGCACGCCCGCGGGCGTGGCGATGCCGCCGGGGCCGAATGAGTTGGCGTAGCTCACGATGCCCACCACGCTGTAGATGAAGATCGGGCTGTTCGCGGAGAGGCCCGCCGGCAACTCGCAGTACGTGTTGTTCGGGGCGACCAGCCTCCACGAGGCCGGGGGGCCAGTGGGCGTGCTGCAGGCGAGCAGTTGGTCGGAGTACACCCCGTTGCAGGTCATCCACCCGTTCTCGCGGGCGCCCGGACGCCGCGAGGCGCTCTGGCGTAGGCGATCGGGCATGTCGATATGCACCTGAACACCCCGGCCGGAGGCGAAGGCCGACCCGCGTGCCATGCGGGTGGTGAGCGCACGGGCCTTGGCCCGCTCGGCCGGGCCCACGCGGAATCGCATGACCCCGGGGGCGCCCTCCCATCGCCCGCCGCGGAGGGCAAACACGTCGGGCGCCGCGGCCCCGTTCGCGCGCCGGCGGATGGCACCGATGGGCGGGTCGGTGCGGAACTGGCCGCTCACGTCGCCGTACGCCGTCCAGTAGCGCATGACGTGCTCGATGGGGATGCGGTACTGATGCCGGGGCCGGACCACGTAGGTCACCGTGGCCCGGGGTGCCACACCGCGCAGCAGCACCTCGGTTGCGCCGGCTGATCCAGGCACCTCCCGGAGCACCGCGTTGCCGGCGTCGATGCGGATGGTGAAGTCGCGCTCCGGCGACACGCGGGCGTCGGCGGGTGCGGCCATGACGGCCGGCCCGCCGACGACGGCGAGGAGGGCGATGGCAAGGAGGGCCCGCACGGAGGCGAGCCTAGCGGGCTACCTGCGCCGCGCCACCTTCATGGCCCTGGCGTAGCGCACCCGGGCGGTGCTTCGGCACGTGGCCTTGGCACGGGCCCCGGGCTTCACCGTGCAGGCGCGCAGTGCGTAGGAGCGCTGAGCCCTGGCGCGGCAGATGGCCTTGGCGCGGCCCTTGCGCGTGGAGCACACCCGAATGGCGTAGGTGCGCTGGGCCCTGGCGCGGCAGAGGGCCTTGGCATGACGCGGCTTGCCGGTGCAGGACCGGAGCGTCGCCGCACGCGACACCCGGGCGCGGCAGAGCACCCGGGCGCGGCCCTTGGTGCCCGCGCATGCCGTGGCCACGGTGGGCACCGAGGCGGCCGGTGCAGGAGCAGGGGCGGGCGCCGGAGCGGGAGCGGGTGCCGGAGCAGGTGCAGGTGCAGGTGCAGGTGCGGGAGCGGGCGCAGGTGCGGGAGCGGGCGCAGGGTCAGGTGCGGGCTGCGGGGTGGCATCGGGCGCCTGGGCCGGCGGCTCGGGGGCAGGCTCCGGGGCCGGCTCCGGAGCGGGCGTGGCAGGTGCGTTCTCGCGCACGATGCGGCCGGTCCACTTGTTGGCGTCGGTCAGCATGCGCTCACTCCAGCCCAGCGTCACGCGGCCGTCGCCGCCCACGGTGACCGCGGGATCCCTCACGGCGTCGGGATTCGGCTGGCTGCGGGTGAACGCGAACCGCTCGCCCCACTCCCCATCACGGAGCACAGTGGTGACCACGTCGATCCCCTGCTGCCAGGCGACGGCTGCCACCGGCGCGCCGTCGATGACGCGGGCGCCCACGGCGGGAACCGTGGACGAGAGGGTGCCCAGATGGGCACCGTCAGGATCCGACAGGCGCGTGCGGGAGCTCACGTGGCCGTCGGTGATGCTGCCCACCCACAGGCTGCGGGCGGGCACGTCGGCCTGCAGCCAGGAGATCATGAACGTGCTGGGCCCCGTAGCGACGATTGCGGGGTCACCCGACCCCACCGATGGATCGCTCACCGGCTGAGCGGTTCCCCACCCGACACCGCTCGGCAGGATGAACCGCGACTCCACCACCGGGATGGGCGATGAGATGGAGCGCCATGTCACGGCCACGGCGCCATCGGGGGCCACCGCCACGGCGGGGTTCACCACGTCGGCGCCGGCCCCGGACAACTGCTGTGGAGCCGACCACGCGCCCGGCACGCCGCGGACCGCCAGCAGGTCGTATCGCGATGCAGCATCGGCGGGGTCGATGTCGCAGCGTGCCGCCACGGTGACGATGCCCGCGTCGCTGATGGCGGCATCGGCCCCCACGCACGACATGCCGGCGGGCGTCACCGTCTGTGCCGCGCCCCACCCCGCTTCCGCGGACCAGCGCGCCGCGTGCATGCGGTAGGTGGACGACCCGGCCACGTACTGGGCCCACGTGGCCACCGCGTGATCGCCGGACGTGCTCATGTCGAGAGCGAGCGAGTAGGCGTTCTCCCCGGCCGTCGACAGGCGCGTGGCCGAACCCCATTCAGAGCCGGACTGGCGTACGCGAGCCCGTATCTCCCACGCGGTGCCGACGCGCAGGCGCACCGCCGATGCCGCGGCTCCGGACTCACCCGCATCCACGTACGCGGAGTTGACCGTGAGCCCCAGGGGCGAGAACTCGAAGGAGGGCTGCTGCCAGCCCGCATCCGGCAGGAATGAGGTCATCTCCTGCTCGTTCACCAGATCGCCGTCGGTGTTGGACGTGGTGGACAGCAGCACCTCGCCCTCGGTTCCCGGCGCGGTGAGGACGACCTTCCCCGACGGCCGCTCGGGGCCCGACAGGCCGGACGGGGTGCCGAAGTCCGCAAGGGCGGCCGTCGGCGCCGTGGCGGCCAGCACGGCCGAGGCGGCGATGGCGGCACGGCGGATGCCGCGGGCGCGGCGTGAGATGCGGGCGGGGCGACTGAGGGGTGGCATCGGGTTGGCTCCTTCGTTGATTCGGGAAGGAGCATCCCGCGGCGAAGGCCGCCCGCCATCACCCGGGGGGGTGGAGTGGCGTACCCCCTGCGCCCGCCGGCATGCGGGCGCAGGGGGCGGTGCCGTTACTCGTGGCCGCCGGACATCATGGCGGCGTAGTCGGCCTCCAGCTGGTCGCGCTGCAGGCTCTTCACCTCGCGGTCCATCTTCTTGATGGCGCGCGAGAAGGCGCGGTCGATGGCCTTGTCCAGCTGCCAGTCGCCCACCACCAGCAGGGCCGTCTCGCCGGGCTCCAGGTACTCGCCCAGCTCCTTGACGTCCTTGCGGGACATCCCCTTGAGGAAGTGACCGCCCAGGCCGCCGGCCAGCGCGCCCACTCCGGCGCTGGCGAGCAGCGACGGCGGGAACAGGATGCCCACCACCGCACCCACGGCGGCACCGCCCCATGCGCCCTTGCGGGTGGCGGTCTCGTCCTTGTTCATGTGGATCTTGCCGTCGTCGGCGCGGCGGATGACCGCGGCGTCGAAGCTGCCGATGGCTTTGGCGGCGTGGAGCTCCTTCACCACGTCGTAGTCGGCCTGTGCATCGGCCTCGTCGCCGTAGACGGCGAGGAAGATGAATGTCGAGTCGTCATCGGCCATGTGGAACTCCTCTGTTTCGCGTGATTGTGAATGCGCGGTACGTGAGGGGATTGCTATCAATCGTGGGCCGGTCCCGCATGGGGCCCCGGATGCCATGCTGCCGATCGTGAAACTTCTCTTCGCATCCGCCATGTGCGTGCTGGCGGGGGCGGGCGGCATCGCAACGACCGCCACCACAGCCGCGGCCATGCCCTCATCCCCCATCGCGGCCTATTCCCTGGCGGCGCCGGTGTCGGTGACGCCCTCTGGCCTGGTGGCGCGTGCCGTGGTGCCAGCCGGATCGGCCTGCCCGTCGCTGGTGGCCGACGGCAAGGTACTGCCCATGCAGTGGCGCAGGGCGGCCCCCAATACCGGGGCGGCGTTCTCACCGGTGCTCGTGTGCAACCGGGCAATCCCGGTGGGCACCACATCGGCATCTGTCGGCGGACTGCGCATACCCGCGTCCATGCCCGCGCGCGTGACGCGCCTGGGGATCTTCGACGACACGGGGTGTCGCATACGCAGCGGCGACGAGACCCAGGACTGCGCCAACGACCGCGCCTGGCCCCTGGCGCGAATCGCACGACGCGTCGCGGCGTCGCGTCCGCAGGTGGTGTTGATGCCGGGCGACTTCTTCTACCGCGAGAGCGCCTGCCCACCATCCGAGCAGGCGCTGTGCGCAGGAAGCCCACCGCCAGTTGCCGGCATGCCCTTCACCGACCAGGCATACGGCTGGATCGCCGACGCGCTGCTGCCGCTGCAGCCGGTGCTGCGCACGGCCCCCCTCATCGTGGCCCGGGGCAACCACGAGGCCTGCTGGCGGGCTGGCAACGGCTTCATGCTGTTCATGGACCCGCGCCCGAAAACATGGGACGACTGTGCGCCGGTTCGGGGCCCGGGCGGCGCCTTGACGGCGCCAGAGGTCGTTACCGCGCCGTACCCCATCGATCTCCCGGTCGGGAAGGGTCGCACCCTGCGCCTGGTCATCGCCGATACTTCCGAGGGCAGCGACACCCATGTGACCACGGCGGCAGCCCTGATGGCACCGCGATTCGCTGCGGCAGCGCGCATGGCGGCGCCCGTGCGCGGGAGGGAGTCATGGCTGGTCACCCACCGTCCGCTGTTCGGGTTCTGGTCGTTGCTTCGGGTGCAGCCCGGCGCGTCACCCTGGGTCAGCGCGGATGCCGTTGCTGCTGCGCGCGGGACGCTTGGCAACTACCGGCTCATCGCATCGGGGCACGTCCACGTGGCACAAGCCGTGCAAGTGCCCGGCCAGCCCGGGCAACTGGTGCTGGGAAACGGCAGCACCGAACTGGAGCCTCCGACAGGGTATGCGACCCCGGACTTCGGGCCGGGTAGCCCGCCGTACCCTGCACCGACATGGTCATGGACCCTCGCGGAGTTCGGATACGCGATTGGCACGCCAGGCGCGCGCCCCGGCCGATGGACCCTGCGCCTGCGCGACATGGATGGCCGCCGGCAGGCGACCTGCGCGGTTGCCGGGCGCACCATCCGCTGCGCGCCCGTCCGCGGGGCCGCGTAGGCCCCGACCACCCGGGCACCCCCGCCGGCACCCCCCGGGCGGGGCCCACGGCAGACGATGCCGACACGACCACGGGGTCGGTGGGGTGGGTGACGTCGGGCTTACGCCCAGCCAACACCATCACAGAGTCCGCACGCTTTTCTTCGGTTGCTCTTATTCCCCGTGGATAGCGTCCTTCACCGCTACGGAAAGGGTGTGGCCATGACCCCGAGCACATGGAGGACCACGCACATGAAACTGCGAAGCCGACGACTCACGAGCCTTGCGCTCGCGGGGAGCATGATCGCCGGAGGCGGGCTGGCCCTGGGGGCTGCTGATGCCATGGCCCACGACCGCCAGGGCGCAACGCCCGCGGCGGCGAAGCAGCGCGCGGCGAAGGCCGGCAACGGCCCCGTTGCCACGGCCGTGCGCGACGCCCTTGGGGTGACGAAGGACGAATTGCGCGCCGCAAAGCGCGCCGGTACCTCGCTGGCAGCACTTGCGAAGGAGAAGGGCGTCGAGCGCGACACGCTGGTGAATGCCATCGCCACGGCGATCGGGAAGACCACCAAGGGCGCATCGCTCACCAGCGCACAGCGCACAACCGTCGCCGAGCGGATGGTGGACCGCGTGCCCGGACAGCGCGCGGGCAGGGCCAACCGGGGCGCTGCCGTGAAGGCCGCGGTGCAGAAGGCCATCACCTCCACGCTCGGTGTCACGGCGTCCGAACTGCGCGCCGCACGCCGGGCGGGCACCACGGCCGCCGAGCTGGCTCAGCAGAAGGGCGTGTCGCGCGACAGCCTGGTGAAGGCAGTGGCAGCGGCCATCACCTCGGCGAAGCCGGCGAATGCGCCCGACCTCACCGAGGCTCAGGTCACGGCGCGTGCGGAGAAGATCGTGGACAACTCGGGACGCGGTCACGGCGGGCCCGGCATGCGGGGCGGTCGCCGCTAGGGCACCATCGGGCCCCCGGGGGCCGGTAGCCTCAGCACCGTCAGCGATCGCAGGAGATGGCGAGATGGGCGATGCAGAGCGCAAGCCGGTTCCGGGGGGCCTGAGCACCGGGCTCGGCCGCGCCGCAGTGGCCGACCCGGCCGCGAACCCATGGGGCGCCCTGGTGGTGGGGCTTCCCGGCACCCGCAGCGAGGGGGTGGAGGCCCTGTGCTGGTTCGCCGATGCCAACGCGCTGGTGAGCGCGCTTGCCGCCGAGATTCCGCTGTGGAACGTGGATCCGGCCAACGAGGACGACACCCACCGGGCCCAGCAGCTGGCCAGCCTGGGCCAGCGGATCGTCGCCGGGGGCGGCGCCGGCGAAGAGACCTTCGCCTACTCGGCCCCCGCGGTGAAGCACCTTCTGCAGCAGGACGCCGAGATCCGCTGGCTGGGGAAGGTGGACGACCTGCTGTCATCGGACGATCCTGCCGCCGCAGACCTGCGCACGGCCTTCGGCTCGGACGGCGGCGCCCCGGTGGCCGACGCCGACCGCGATGCCTTCATCACCTTCCTGCGCGAACGGTACGCCTAACGCGCGAGGGGACAGTCCCTCCCCCCGGGGACAGTCCCCGGGGGGAGGGACTGTCCCCTCACCACCTACCGGTAGGTGGTGATCCCGATGCCGTTGGGGTTCGTGTTTCCGGCAGGGGCCGAGCTGTTGCACATGAATGCCAGCGTGAAGCCCGAGGTGTAGGTGGTGATCCCGATGCCGTTGGGGTTCGTGTTTCCGGCAGGGGCCGAGCTGTTGCACATGAATGCCAGCGTGAAGCCCGAGGTGAATGGCGCGAGCTGGATATCGCCGTATCCGCCCGACGCTCCCTGCGGGCGCTTGGCACAGCGCGACACCTCCTTCAGAGGAGCCCAGGGCTGCCCGGGGCCGGCGCTGGTTGTGGCGAAGAGGCCATCCATCTGGCCCTGCGTCAGGCTCCACCCGAATGCGATCGCCGCCATGCCGCGGGGGTTCACCGCCATCGCGTAGGAATCGCCGTCGTAGCTCGCATCCTGCAGCCCCATGGGGTCGGGCATCTGCGTGGGCGCCGGCAGCGCGCCTCCCGTGGCACCCAGGGTGGCCCAGAGGAGAGGGGGGCCGTCGCCTTCGGTATCGCCCATGGTCATCCAGGAGGCGGCCGTAGTGCCACCGGCCATCTCCACCTGGAGGTTGGATACCTGGGGTGCGACACCGCCCATAAATGACGCAGTCGGGGCGGGCAGGCGCCCGATCACCACGGGCGCGCCGAACGTGCCCGCGGCACCCGCGCGCGTGGACATGACCACCCCCGCGGCCACCGGGGCGCCACCGGGCGCGACCGGGGCGCCCTGGGCATTCAGGTACGACACCCATGCGATCGCAGCGTTGCCATCCTCATCAATTGCGATGTCGCTGGGCGGCACGCTGCCCGACCCGGCGTAGCCAATGGCGATCTGCGTCGCGATGCCCTGCGTGGACGGCGCCCCCCACCCGGCTGATGAGGTGCGCGACGACCAGGACAGGTTCGTGCCATCGAAGAGCAGCGCCACCTGCTGTCCGGCGGCATTTGCGGCGTAGGCGGACCCCTGTGTGGCAGGGACGATCTCCTGGGACACATATGACGGCACGCGCCCCACTGACACCGGGCCGCCATAGGCGGCTCCGGTGCGGGCCACCGTCAGTCCGTAGTAGGCGCGGGATCCCGCGGGCTGCATCTCGAAGACGGTGGGCACGCCCGAGCTCGAGAGATTGGTTCCACGGATGGGGGTCTTGCCGCCCGCTGAACGCGTGCCGGTGGTGCTGAGCAGGCGCTTGTTGCCGAACTGCGTCCACATGGCCCAGACGCGCGAGCCGGACATCACGGCATCCAGCGCAGCGCCCACCTTCGCCCGCCTCGCGGGCAGCCAGGTCACTGCATTGCCCCACTTCGCGCTCACCCTTGAGCGGGAAATGGCGTAGATGCCGGTGTTCGCACCGCGATAGAGGAGCGTGGCGGCGCCATTGGAGGACTGGGCCAGCGCCATGGGCTGGGCCATGGCCGCCGGCGGGGATGCCCCGCCACTCGCACGCGGGAACTGCGGGGCACTCCAGGATGCGGCGGACGCGGTGCCCGTGCCGACCGCGACGACCATTCCGGCGGCAATCAGCGAGTACGTAAGCGGCCTCATCACAACCTCCCTGCGTTGGGGAAAGTGCGAAAAACGCTACCCATGTACGGGGTCCAGAACCCTCCCCGAAAGGCGAGTCCCAACGCAACCCGAGGGAACCATCGCGCAGATGGTCCGGGTGGTTCGGGGACAGTCCCTCCCCCCGGGGACAGTCCCCGGGGGGAGGGACTGTCCCCGGGGTGGCTACATCAGCGGGTTCGGGGTGCCCACCGTCGTCATGCTGACGAGGGCCGCCCGCGCTGGGGGTGGCGCCGCGACGCGCCGAGAGGCCCGCCAGCATCACCACGTCACCCATCCCCCCGGGGGCTGCGGAGAACACGTCGCTGAATTCCGCGGTGCCCGCACGGAGCATGAGCACGCGGCCGCTGCCGCCGTAGAGCCGGTCGTATGTTCCGTTCCACTGCAGGCGCGCCGAGGCAACCCCCTCGTCGGTCCGTGATGCCGCGGTGCCCGAGAGCCACAGACGGTTGACTCCGTCCACGACGGGTACGGCCATCGAGCCGACGTCCACTCCCCGGCCGAAGCCCATGCTGACGATTCCAGTCCCGTTGAATCCCCGATCACGAACTCCCGACACCTGGAGCCGGGCGACGCTCATCACCGTCTGGCCCCGCCAGCCGGTCGGCACGGCGAGCACAGGCCGGTTGCCCGCTGCCACCGTGACCGTGGGGGCGCCGGCGATTGATCCAATGCCCGCAGACAGCGACCGGCGGTTGAACGCGGAGTCCCAGTTGCCCCCTGCCGTGAGCCGCATCACGCGCGCCGGCGCCCGACGGCTGTCGGCCGCCGCAAAGGCCACCAACGGACGCGACCTGCCGTCAACCGCGACCCCACCGGGGGCCATGGCCTCGAGCATCCGGACGTCGGTGATCGCCGATCCGTTCCGGCCGAATGCGCGATCCACCCGCCCCGCAGACGTCAGCCGCGCGACGAACACATCGGTATTCACGGTGTAGCCACCCAGCACGATGCGGCCCTGAGGATCGATTGCCATTCCCGCACCGGCGCCGACCGACATGCCACCGGGCCGCACGCGCGCGATGCCGCGCACGCCGAATGCGCGATCGAGCACGCCGCCGGTGGTGAAGCGTGCCGCGAATGCGTAGGCATCGCCCGACGATTCACCACGCGGGTACGCGAAACCCGAAACCACTGTGCGGCCCAGTGCGTCAATGGCGATGCCCGACGGCGTCACCGACCCGCTTATCGCGAGGCGCACGCTGCCCGACGCGCCGAACGTGGTGTCGGGCATCCCCGTGTCATCGGTGCGGAACACGTTGAGCCCGCCACGCGTGGTGGTGACACCGGTGATCATGCCGTCGTCGCCCGTGGTGATCGACCCGCCGCTGGTGACGTTGCCGAGCACCGACGGCACTGCGACCCCCTGCGAACCCGACGACACGGGGGTTGACACCGACGTGGAGAAGGCCGGCAGGGGCTGCCAGTTGGGAAGCACCGAACGGCCGGCGGGCTGGCCCGCCGTGATGTTGGCCGCCCCTGTGCCGTTGGGGTACACCAGCCAGATGTCGCCCCGGCCGCCCGAGGTGCTGCGGAAGGCGATGCGCGTGCCGTCGGGCGAGAACGCCGGCTCCACGTTCTGGCCGGCCAGCGCGGTGACCACCGACTGCCCGGTGCCGTCGGCATTCATGATGCGGATCTGGTCGCGGCCCGAGACGTCGGTGGAGTACGCGATGCGGCTGCCATCCGGCGACCACGTGGGGTACTGCTCCTTGCCCTTGGGATCGTTGGTGAGGTTGGCGCGCCCCTGGCCATCGGGCCGGATGACGAACACATCGGTGTCGAGCGATGCGCTGCCCTTCACCCCGTCGGTGAAGGCGATGCGCGTGCCGTCGGGCGACCACGACGGGTTCACGCCCGACTCCGACAGCATCCGCGGATTCGAGCCATCGGCGTTCATGATCCAGAGCGCCAGCCCGCCGCCGCGGAACGAGGTGAACACGATCTGCGACCCATCCGGCGACCACGACGGCTGGGCGTCGGCCGCGCACGCCGAGGGCACCTCGGCACCGGGCGGGCAGTTGCCGGAGTTCTGGGTGATGTTCACCACCCCGGACCCATCGGCGTTCATCACGTACACCTCGTCATTGCCGGTGCGGTTCGAGGCGAACGCGATCTTCGTGCCGTCGGGCGACCAGGCCGCCTGGGCGTCGTCGCGCGGCGAGTTGGTGAGCTGCCGCACGTCCGACCCGTCGGGGTTCATCGAGTAGATCTCGTAGTTGCCCGTGCGATTGGACGAGAACGCAATGCGGCCATCGGCGCCGGAAAAGGCCGAGGCAAGCACGGTGGTGGGAGCGGCGGCGGAGATGGCGAGGCCGGCCGCGAGAAGGGTGAGGTTTCGTGTACGCATGGCGACAGTCCTACCGGACCGGCCGCGCGGACGTCCTCAGCCCACCACGAACCGCTGAAGCTCGGCGGCCACGATCAGCGTCGCGGCCTCCGTGGGGGTGATTCCCTCGCCGGCGGCGAAGGCCAGGATGGAATCGCCGGTCACCGTCACGGGCAACCCCCCCACCACGCCCGCAATGGCCTCGCGCCCCGGGTCCCACGCCAGCGTGGGAACCTCATCGGGAACCGCGGCGTCGGTGATCTGCTCCCAGAACCCCGGGGCCACGGCGATCAGCGCCATGACGCGGTCGATCACATCGCCTGCGTAGTCCCACTCGCGCCACCACCCCCCGCGGGACGGGTGCACGCGCACCGCGCCCGATGCATCCAGGGGGCCGCGGTCCAGATCGGGCTGCGCCGCCCCCCCCGGGGGGGCATGCACCACGGCGATCGCGCACCCGGGTGCAATGACCTCCCAGCAGGTGGTTCCGGGATCGGCCTTCGCCTGGCGGAACGCCCGCCGCCAGGCATCGCGCGGGCACAGCCACCGGCCCCATGCGCGCGCGATGGCCTCGGCATCGGCGTGGTGGCCGATCGCCGTGCCCGCATCCACATCGGGCAGCGCAGCACCCACGAGGCGCGGCAGCAGCGCGGCCACGCCGGTGGCACTCACCGCCAGGGTGGGAAGCGACGGCTCATCCGGGGTGATGGTGAGGAACGTGCGCTCGGGCTCCGGATCACGGCTGGGCAGCGCCTGCGTGCCATTCGCGTGGATCTCGTCGATGAGCGCATACGGATCGCCGTCCAGCGGGAACGCCGCCTCGCCGCACGGGTGGATGTCGCCGGGGATGTCCGTGAGGTGCATCCACACCACCCCGCCGATGGCGAGGCCCTGCTCGTTGTGCAGGATCACGCGGGCGAGCGGACGACCAGCACCGACGATGCGGCCTTGTGGGCCACGCGTTCCGACACGCTGCCGAGTGCCTTGGTGCCCTTCAGGCCACGTGCGCCCATCACGATCAGGTCCACGCCCTCCCCCGCCCGCGCGATGGCGTCGGCGGCGCGCCCGCGCAGGGCCTCCACGGGCACGTCGCCCAGCGGTCCCGGCGCCACGGCGTCGCGGGGTACACGACCCGCCGTCACCACCCGCAGGCGCGGTCGCCCGCCGCACTGCATTTCGATCTGCCGGGCCACTTCCAGCGCCTGCAGTGATGGCTCCGATCCATCCACCGCCACCGCGATGGCGCGCGGGAAGTCGTCCTCGTCGAAGGGCGGGCGCGCCACCAGCACCGAGCACGCAGCATGGCGCAGCATGTCGGTGGCGGTGCTGGCCAGCACCAGACCAGTCATGCGTCCGCCGCCGTGGCTGCCCAGCGCCAGCACCCGCGTTGCGCGCGCCGCCTCGATCAGCACGTCGTGCGTGGGGCCCTCGATCATGTCGGCCTCCACCCTGATGCCCTCCGGCAGGTGCATCCGGGCGTCGGTGAGCGCCTGGCGGGCCCGCACCAGCAGGCGCTCCTTCGCCAGGTGCTCGCCGCCGCTGGTCGCGACCTCCTCGGCCGACACCAGGCGCTCCCCGGCCCAGGTGTTCATGGCAGAGAAGTAGGGGTCGGCGACGGCGATCAGGCGCACCGCGCCGCCAGGTGCAACCAGGCGCCCGGCCTGCCGCGCCGCCTCGAAGCCGGCACGGGTTCCGTCGATCGCGGCGGTGATGTGACTGAGTGGCATGGCCTGCAGGCTATCCCGCCGTAGCGGCGATCAGTGCGCGCACCGTGCCTGCAGGGTCGCCGCCATCCGACGGCCGGACGAACAGCCACCACAGGTAGAAGCCCTCCCGGGCATCGGAGGTGATGGCAACGCCGCGATCGCCGGACTCCTCCGGCGACAGGCGGAACACCGCATCGGTTATCCGCGCAGGATCGAGGTCGGCCGCGTCCAGGGCCGCGAGCGCGGCGACCACGGCATCCCCCACCGCGCCCGCACCACCCTCATACCGCGCCCCGCATCCGGGGCATGTGCCCGGAGTGATGTCGGACACGCCCTCGGCAACCACCGCCCCGCACAGCGGGCAGTCGAGTCGGGCGCTCACCGGGTGAGCAGCGGGATGAGCAGTGACGCCACGGCGATCACCCCGGCCGTCGCCGCCATCCATGGCACGCCGCGGTCGCGCGTGAGGCGGTGCACGCCCCAGTACGCGATGACCGCCGCCGCGCCCGCGGCGATCACCGTGATCACCGAGATCGCCGGCGAGAAGTCGCGGGATACCGCCACCGCGGCAAGGACGGTGCTGAGCAGGGCCCCGAGGGCGACCGAGTCGATTCCACCGGCGTCGGCGTCACGCAGGTTCCAGGCCTCCCAGGCCATCCAGAGCCCGGCGAAGATGAACCACCCCGCCATGATCAGCTCGGCCGTGGCGCGGGTGAACTCGGGCGTGCCGCGCCAGTCGAGGAACAGCAGCACGGCCATCACCACCTGCACCGCGGCAGCGGTGGCCGTGGCGGGCCACGCGATGCCCAACGCGGACCGCTGGGGCGGCGACAGGTCGGCCGGCGCGGGGATCTCCACCTCGGGGTCCACGGGGTGGATGCGCCCCGACGCGATCAGGCGGCTTCGCACCCACAGCCCGAGGGCCAGCACCACCAGACCCGTGACCGCACCGATGATGAACGACGGCAACGCCACGCCGGCCGGGGTGCCCCCGCCCACGCGCATCACGTTGTAGACCACCACCCAGCCGATGAGGACGGCCGACAGGATCCACGACAGCAGGCGGCCGGGGGCCAGGCGAGCACGGGCGGGTGCGGCCGACCCGCTCACGTGCGCTCCGCCTGCCCGCCATCCACCACGAGGCACTGACCGGTGACGTACTCGGCGCTCACGAGATAGAGCATGGCATCCACCACGTCCCCCGGCGTGCCCACGCGTCCCAGGATGGTCTCGGATGCCACGTTCGCCTCCACCTGCTCGCCGGTTCCATCGGGCATCAGCACCGGGCCGGGCACGATGGCGTTGGCCAGCACATGCGGCGCGTAGGCCTGGGCCAGGATGCGCGTGAGCATCACCAGGCCCGCCTTGCTCACCGAGTGCGGCGCGCGGTGCGGCCACGGACGCAGGCCCGCGACATCCCCGATGTTCACGATGCGCCCGAACCCTCGCGCCGCCATTCCCTCGGCCAGCGCCTGTGACAGGAACATTGGCGCCGTGAGGTTGGTGGCAATCGCGCGGTCCCACATGGCGCGATCCACCCGGTCGAATGGCGCGCTCTCCCAGGTGCTGGCCGAGTTGATGAGGATGTCCACGCCGCCGAGCGCCGTGTTGGCCTCGCGCGCGAGGGTCTCGGCGGCGCCGGGCTCGGCCAGGTCGGCCTGCAGAACCACGGCACGCACGCCGCGCTCGCGGCACTCGGCGGCGAGGGCCTCGGCATCGTCGGCCGACGACCGGTGGTGGATGGCCACGTCCACGCCGCTGGCCGCGAGGGCCGACGCCATGGCCGCGCCCACGCGCCGCGCGCCACCGGTGATCAGTGCGCTCCTGCCGGCGGGGTCGATCATGCGATTCCCAGCAGGCGCGCCATGCCACGCGCGGCGCGACCGCGGTGGCTGATAGCCGCCTTCTCGTCGCGGGTCATCTCGGCCAGGGTGCGCTCATCGCCGAGCGGGCGGAACACCGGGTCGTACCCGAACCCGTCCGCACCTGCGGCCTGCCGGGTGATCTCCCCGGGCAGTACGCCGCTCCCCACCAGAACCTCGCCGTCGGGCGCGATGCAATAGAGGACACAGGCGAACGCCGCGCCGCGGTCGTCCCGGTCCCCGAGCTCCTCGATCAGCAGGTTGCAGTTGTCGGCGTAGGTGGCATCGGGCCCGGCGTAGCGCGAGGAGTACACCCCCGGACGGCCGTCCAGGCCATGCACGAACAGCCCGCTGTCGTCGGCGATCACCCAAGAATCGGCGGGTGCGTCGGGCCGCAGCGCATCGGCCTTGATGCGCGCGTTCTGCAGCAGGGTGGTGCCGGTCTCGTCCGGATCGAAGCCCTCGGGCGCGGCCGTCACCTGGCTGCCGGCCAGCAGGGCCTCGAGTTCGCGCACCTTGTCGGCGTTGCCGGTGGCCAGCATCACCTGCACGAGCTAGCCCCCCAGCGCGGCCCGCTGCACGGCCGTCAGCTCGGCGCAGCCGGCAAGGGCCATGTCGAGCAGGCCGTCCACCACCGACCGCTCCACGGGCGGCCCCTCGGCCGTGGCCTGCACCTCCACCAGCAGACCGGACCCGGTGGCCACCACGTTCATGTCCACATCGGCGCGGCTGTCCTCCTCGTACGGAAGGTCCAGCAACGACTCGCCGCCCACCACGCCCACGCTGACCGCCGCGATGCTGTCGCGCAGCGGCAACTCGGCGATGAGCCCCTGGTCCACCAGGGACTGCAGCGCGATCTCCAGCGCCACGTAGCCGCCCGTGATGCTGGCGCAGCGGGTGCCGCCGTCGGCCTGGATCACGTCGCAGTCCACCCACACGCTGCGCTCGCCCAGCTTCCCCAGGTCCATCACGCTGCGCAGGGAGCGCCCGATGAGGCGCTGGATCTCAGTGCTGCGGCCGTCCACCTTGCCGCGGCTGGCATCGCGCTGCTTGCGGGTGTCGGTGCTGCCCGGGAGCATCCCGTACTCGGCGGTGACCCATCCCTTCCCGGAGCCCCGGCGCCAGCCGGGAACCTGCTCCTCCACCATCGCGGTGCAGATCACGCGGGTGTTGCCCGCGGCGATCAGCACGCTGCCGGTGGCGCTGGTGATGAAGCCCGGCTCGATGCTGATGGGCCGGAGCTGATGGGCAGATCGTCCGTCG
>Ga0181588_10001688_pt1 | contig 19453 bp, 11 predicted proteins | sample 071ome_26_FD_148607 | JGI IMG/M metagenome (GOLD analysis project Ga0181588, IMG submission 148607) | Coastal salt marsh microbial communities from the Groves Creek Marsh, Skidaway Island, Georgia - 071409BT metaG (spades assembly) | ecosystem: Environmental > Aquatic > Marine > Intertidal zone...
TGGGGAACCGCGCCGCGGGGTCGCGTGCGAGCGCCCGCGCGATCACCGGGTCGAGGACCGGATACCCGGGCACGCCCGGCGGGGGCTCGGCCAACGCGGCGGCGAGCGCGGCGCCCACCGTGTCGCGTGCATGCGGCGCCGACCCCGTGAGCATCGCGAACAGCAGCGCGCCCAGGCCGTACACGTCCGCGGCCTGGCCCGTCTGCTCTCCCATGATCTGCTCGGGCGCCGCATATCCCGCCGTGCCCAGCACATCGCCGTGGGAGGAGATCGTCCCCTCCTGTGCGCTCCGCGCGATCCCGAAGTCGGTCAGGTACACGTGACCACCGGCGCCGCGATCGATCAGCACGTTCGCGGGCTTCACGTCGCGATGCACCAGGCCGCGGGCATGCGCGGCATCGAGCGCGGAGGCAACGGAATCGGTGATGCGAAGCGCCTCCGCGGCGTCACGGGGTCCGTCGTCGCGCAGCACGGTGGCCAGATCGCCACCATCCACCAGGCGCATCGCCATGAACAGCACCTCGTCATCGTCCCCGGTGGCGAACACCGGCAGCACGTTGGGGTGCTCCAGCTGCGCGGCCACCCGCGCCTCGCGCCGGAAGCGATCGCGGAATCCGGGGTCACCCGCCACATCGGGCGCCAGCACCTTCACCGCCACCACGCGCCCGGTGCGCACCTCCTCGGCCCGGTACACCACCCCGGCGGCACCGCGTCCCACCACCTCCGTCAGGTGGTAGCCGGGCGCGATGAGATCCGCGGCATCCTCACCGCCCACCTGCGTTCCATCCAGCACCTGCGCCACCGCCGCCTCGTCCGCGGCCGCGAAGCGTCGCCGGAGATCGCGGCGCTCGGCATCGGCCCGGAGGTATGCGACAACGAGCCACGTCGCGATGGATGCACCGAAGGCGATCAGCGGCGTGATCACCGGGATGATGACCCCGGCATCGAACGCCGACTGCGCGGTGATGAGGAAGGCCAGCAGCGCGGCGGCGCCGGCGGCGGCCGCCCATGCCTGCCGGCGCAGTGCGAGCCCCGCAGCGGGAATGACCGTGCCCATCACCACGATGAGCAGCACGTCCACCGGCCAGGGCGACTCCGACAGGAAGGCGCCATCCAGCGCGTTCTGGACGGCCTGGGCGTGCACCTCGGCGCCGGGCAGGGTGTCGTTGCCCGGGGCCGTGGTGGTCAGTCGATCGGCAGGGGCGGTGAGGTCGGTCCCCACCACCACGACCGCGCCACGCACCGCTGAGGCCGGAATCCGGCCCGCGAGCAGGTCGCCCACGGAGATGGTGCGGACCGTGCCGGCCGGTCCGGCGAAGTCGATCTTCGCGCCGCCGCTGAACATTGCGTCGGGCACGGCGGCGCCCGCGCGCTCCGCGGCCGCAACGGCGAAGGCGTCGAGCCCGCTCCAGCGGCCGGGGATGGTCGATACGGGCCAGTCGCGATTGGTCTCGAAGCCCGTGTACCCGGCGACTGCGCCGATCCGCTCCAGGTGGCGCCGGCCGCCGGGTAGCCACGCGAGGGTCTCCGTCTCCCCGCCCGGCGCGGCCTTGGTGGCGGCGAACACCACGTTGCCGGCACGCCGGGCGGCATCCGAAAGCGCCCGGTCATCAGCGGCACCGAACGCGGACGGCTCGGTGAAGGCGATGTCGTAGGCAATGGCCGCGGCACCGCGCGCACGCAGGGCATCGATGACCTCGGCATGCAGGGCGCGCGGCGGCGGCCACTGCTCGCCGAGCTCCTCGAGCGTGGCCTCGTCGAACACCGCCACCGCCACGTCGGGGACCGCGTTCGCACGCTCACCGCGCACCTGGAAGCGCCAGTGCTCGCTCTCGATCTCCACGCGCTGGACGGCCCCTGTTGACCACAGCACGAGCCCGGTCACGGGGGCCACGAGGAGGGCCAGCACCGTGAGGATGCGCCGGGTCACCGGGTGCGGACGATGTAGGCGCGCTTCGCGCGGAGGGTGACGGTGCGGCGGGTGTTGAGGTTGCGGACGCTCACGATGCCCCGGAACACCTTGACGCGGCTGTATCCGCAGGTGTCGCTCGCGCTCCACGACGTGCCGCGGGCGGTTCCGGTGATGTACCGCGAGCGGGTGCGCACCACGCCCCGCTTCCGGCGCTTCTTCGTCTTCGATACCGACACGCGCACGGTGCGCGACCGCGTGCGCGCCACCCGGGTGCGTCGGCCCGTCGCGGCCTCCGACTTCGATGCCCCGCACGCGAGCGGCTGCGACAGGCGGATGTCGGTAAGCGTGGGCTTCCCCTTCCGGAAGTTCTGCTGGAAGGTGAACACCCCCCGGGAGACCACGACGTTGCGCGTGGGGCCCGCCGGACCGCCCTCCCGGATGCGGATCGCCACCACGCCTGAGCGCGTATCCACCTGGGATCCCACGGGCAGCCCCTCCAGGACGCCGCGCTCGAGCGACACGAAGTCATCGGTACCGGGGAGGCGCACGGTCACCGTGCCGCGCACCACGCGGGCCACGCCCTCACGGCCCACCTCGGGCTGCGGCGACGCGGCGGGGGATGGTGCGGGAGCACTCGCAGCGGGCGGCGCGGCCGGCGCGGGCACCACCGGGTCATCGGTGGCCGTGCCGAGCAGGCGCGCGACGAATGGCGCGGCCGACCCGGCGAAGGTGGAGAACGCACCGCCGGCGAGCACCCCGCCATCGCCCTGCACGGCCAGTGCCTCCACCGTGCCGTCGAAGCCGGTGCCGGAGGCGAAGGCGGTGTCGAGGCTGCCATCGGCGTTCAGGCGGGCGATGCGCGGGCGGCTCGTGCCGTCGTAGGACGTGAACTGGCCGCCCACGAGCACCTTGCCGTCCGGCTGAAGCGCGAGGGCCTCCACCGAGCCGTCGAACCCGGCGCCGGAGGCATATGACGGATCGACCGTCCCCGCCGCGTCGAACAATGCGATGCGACCGCGCGCAGTCGTCTGGGCCAGGGTGAACGCGCCTCCGGCGATCACGGCGCCGTCGGATCGGCGCACGACGGTGTTCACCTCGGGCACAGGGCCACCCACGTATCCGAACCAGCCCGTCTCCAGCGTGCCGTCGGCACGGATCTCCGCGATCCCGGTCTGCGAGATGCCCCCGTACGAGGTGAAGGCGCCGCCGAGCATCGCCCCGCCGGACGGGAGCGACACCACGGCGCGTGCGGCCACGCCACCGGTGCCGGCGCCGGAGTCGAAGCCGCTGTCCAGGGCTCCCCCTGCGCCGAACTCGGCCAGGCCACCACGGTTCTGCCCATCGGCCTTCGAGAAGGCACCCGCCGCCAGGATGTCGCCGCCCGCCCGGAGCGCCACGGCCTCCACCGGACCGTCCAACCCGCTGCCCGGGTCGAACGAGGCGTCGAGTGCGCCGGTCGGCATGAGCCGCGCGATGCGCGGACGGGGGGTGCCGTCGTATGCCGTGAAGGCACCGCCCACCACGATCCGCCCGTCGGGCTGGAGGGCAAGCGCGGTGACCGCGCCGTTGAGGCCGGCGCCCGTGGGGGAGAACGCGGCGTCACGCGTGCCCGCGGATGCGGCCAGCAGCGCGCCGGTCGATGCCGCCAGCCCCACGGCACCGGCGATGAGTGCGGCGGCGCGGCGCCGGGGCCGATTGGGCTGTGATGCGGGGTGCGTCATGCGCGGAGGATCGCCCGCGCGCGGGCGGAGCGGGTACACCCGCGGGGGTGGATGCCATCACCTGCCCCCCTGGGTCGGGAACGACTCTACGCGCGGGCGGCGCGGCACGGACCCGGCGGGGGTGTGCCGGGAACCACCCCCGCGGGTGATGGCACCACCATGTGGCCTCCATACGGTGAGGGCATGAGCGCAGCGCGCACCGTCATCGCATCACTCATCATGGCGGTCGCGCTGCCGGCCGCGGGCATGGCACTGGCTCCGCCATGGCCCACGGTGCCGGCTCCCCCCGCAACCCTGGCGGGGGGAGCCGGCCATCCGCACGACCATGGGGCGGCCCCCGACCGCACGGCGCCCCGCATCACCGGCATTCGGCTCACCCGCTCGGGTGCCCGATTGGTGGTGCGCATGCGGGTGTCCGAGCGCGCATTGGTGAGCGTGTACGCGCCCCGCCGCCTTGCGATGGAGTCGGTCGCCGCCGGCAGGGTCGTCATGGTGGTACCGGCAGGCGGCGCACGTACCGTGCGGATCCGCGTCCGTGATGGTTCCGGCAATCGAGCGGCCGCATCGGTGGCCCTCCGCACGCTGCGCTGAGACGCGGTTGACGGAGTCGTCTCCCCTGCGGTCGGGAGTTGCGGAGGAGCAGCCCACGGAACGACGAGGGGCGGGCCATCCGGCCCGCCCCTCGCGTGGTGCGGAACTGCTGAGCCGTGGGGCTCGGCCTACATCATCCCGCCCATGGCGCCCATGCCGCCCATGTTCTGCGGCGGAGCGCCCATCGGGCCCTCGTCGTCGGGCTTGTTCACCACGACGCACTCGGTGGTGATGATGTTCTTCGCAATCGACGCGGCGTTCTGCAGCGCCGAGCGCGTCACCATGGCAGGGTCGATGATGCCGGCGTCGACCAGGTCGATGTAGTCGCCCGTGTCGACGTTCAGGCCCTGGCCGTCCTTCAGCTCACGGACCTTGCCGACCACGATCGAGCCCTCGAGCCCGGCGTTGTCGGCCAGCTGGCGGAGGGGCTCCTCCAGCGCGCGGCGCACGATCTCCACGCCCGTCGCCTCGTCGCCCTTGGCCTTGACCTTCTCCAGAGCGGGAGCGGCGTTGACGAGCGCCACGCCACCGCCCGGCACGATGCCCTCCTCGAGGGCGGCGCGGGTGGCCTGCAGGGCGTCCTCGACGCGGTGCTTCTTCTCCTTCATCTCCGTCTCGGTGGCGGCGCCGACCTTCACAACCGCCACGCCACCGGCCATCTTCGCGAGGCGCTCCTGGAGCTTCTCGCGGTCGAAGTCGGAGTCGCTGTTCTCGATCTCGGTGCGGATCTGCTTGATCCGGCCCTTGATCTCGTTGGCGTCACCGGCGCCGTCGATGATGGTGGTGGTGTCCTTGCTCACCACGACCTTGCGGGCGCGGCCGAGCTGGGCCAGCTCGGTGTTCTCGAGCTTCAGGCCCATCTCCTCGGAGATCTGCTCGCCACCGGTGAGGATGGCGATGTCCTCCAGCATGCGCTTGCGGCGGTCGCCGAAGCCCGGGGCCTTCACGGCGATGCCGGTGAAGGTGCCGCGCAGCTTGTTCACGATGAGGGTGGCCAGGGCCTCGCCCTCGACGTCCTCGGCGATGATGAGCAGCGGCTTGCCGGTCTGGATGACCTTCTCGAGCAGCGGAAGGATGTCCTTGACATTCTGGATCTTGCCGCCGTGCGCCAGCACGTAGCAGTCCTCCAGCACAGCCTCCATGCGCTCCTGGTCGGTGACCATGTACGGCGACATGTAGCCGCGGTCGAACTGCATGCCCTCGGTGAACTCGAGCTCCATCCCGAAGGTCTGGCCCTCCTCGACGTTCACCACGCCGTCCTTGCCGACCTTCTCGATGGCGTCGGCGATGACATCACCGATCTCGCGGTCGCGCGCCGAGATGGTGGCGACGCGGGCGATCTCCTCCTTGCCGGAGATCTCGCGGCTCTGCTTGTGGATCTGGCCGACCACGTTGTCGACGGCGGTCTCGATGCCGCGCTTCAGGCCCATCGGGTTCGCGCCGGCGGCCACGTTCTTCAGGCCCTCGCGCACGATGGCCTGCGCCAGCAGGGTCGCCGTGGTGGTGCCGTCACCGGCAACGTCGTTGGTGGCGGTGGCCACCTCGCGCACCAGCTGGGCACCCTGGTTCTCGAACGGGTCCTCGATGTCGATCTCGCGGGCGATGGTCACGCCGTCATTCGTGATCGTGGGGGCGCCGAACATCTTGTCGATCACGACGTACCGGCCCTTGGGGCCCAGCGTGACCTTCACGGCGTCGGCGAGGATGTTCACGCCGCGCTCCAGCGAACGGCGGGCCTCCTCGTGGAACTTGATCTCCTTGGCCATTCTCTCTGCGTCCTTTCGGGTTCTCCGAGGTGCCTTACTTCTTGCCCTTCGCGGCCTTCTTGGGCGCGTCGAGCTTCGCGAGGATGTCGTGCTCGCTCAGCACGACCACGTCCTCGCCATCGATGTTCAGCTCGGTGCCCCCGTACTTGGAGTAGATGACGATGTCACCCACTGCGACGTCCGGGGCCACGCGCTCGCCGTCGGTCAGGCGGCCCGGGCCGACTGCGACGACGGTGCCGCGCTGCGGCTTCTCCTTGGCCGTGTCGGGAAGCACGATCCCACTGGCCGTGACCTCCTCCGACTCGCCCGCGGTCACGATGACGCGGTCACCAAGCGGCGTGATGCTCATCTGTCCTCCATGTCGATGTCTGCGACTGCGGGGCGGTCTCCGTGGCACTCGCCCCGCATGAGTGCCACGCGGCACCGTAGGGCACCCCGCCCGGCTTGTCCAGCGTGAACGGTGGAACGGGTCAATTACCTGCAAATCCTGACCCTGATGTGAGCCGATGGCACTCACTCCACCATGTGCCACTGCCGTCGGCACCCCGATTGCACTGCCGCATCGCGTTTCGGGGCGGCCGACTGCCCCGTCCATCCGGTTAAGGTCTCCGACCGATGCGTATCGTGGATCGGGGAATCGACCGTCGCGAGTTCCTGGCCCTCGCGGGGGTCACGACGGCGAGCCTGTACCTGGCGGGCTGTGGGTTCTCGTCATCGTCCAACGCCCCCACCGAGATCCAGGCCCTCCGGTTCGTGACCGTGTCGTCCCTGCTCACGGGCTTCCCGGGGGACCTGCCCCGCGACCCGGCGCCGGCCTACTTCACGGCGCTCACCGCGCTCGGCCTGCAGTGCACGCCCGCGGAATTCCTCGATGCCGCCTACGGCCCGTACGGTGCCCCGCTGTCGATGGAGGACCTGCGCCAGCGCGGCGCCCTGGCCCTGCCTGGCGCCGATGAGTTCGTGCGCCAACTGAACGCGGCGTGGTGGAGCGGCATCGTTCCCACGCCCGACGGCGGCCAGCAGGTGGTCACCTTCGAGGACGCCCTTGCGTTCAAGGTGGTGCACCCCGCCACCGAGTGCCTGGGGGCCGTGGGATCGTGGTCGGGCCCGGGCGAGGGAGTGGCCTGAGGTGGCACGCGACGCGGACGTGATCGTGGTGGGCGCCGGAATCGCCGGCGCGATGGTGGCCAATGGCCTGGCGCGCGCAGGCGTGAGCGTGCTGCTGCTGGAGTCCGGCCCCGAGCAGGACCGCCAGGCGGCCGTCACCGACTACCGGCAATCGCCGGTGCGGGTGCCCGAGGCCGCATACCCGCCCGTGGAGTACGCCCCGCGCCCCACGGTGGCCGACCTGCGCGCCTACTACGTGCAGGGCGGACCGGATGAGTTCAAGAGCACCTACGAGCGGCGGTCGGGCGGCAGCACCTGGCATTGGCTGGGCACTGCGCTTCGCCTGGTGCCCAATGACTTCCGCATGCGCTCCACCTACGGCGTGGCGGTCGACTGGCCCATCTCGTACGACGACCTGGAGCCCTGGTACGCGAAGGCCGAGGATGCCATCGGCGTGGCGGGCCCCTCCGACGCCGGCCTCCTCATCTCGCCGCGGTCCGGTCCCTATCCCATGCCCGCGCTGCCGCAGTCGTACCTGGACGGCATCGTCGCCCGGGGCGCCGAGCGCCTCGGGCTGATCGTGGGCCCCACTCCCCAGGCCCGCAACTCGGTGCAGCGCGACGGGCGCCCCGCCTGCTGCGGGTCGTCATCGTGCGTGCCCATCTGCCCCATCGGTGCCAAGTACGACGCCACGGTGCACGTGAAGAAGGCCGTCACGGCCGGCGCGCGCCTGATCACCTCGGCCGTGGCGGTGGACGTGCAGGTGCAGCCCGGCGGCGCCCGGGTGACGTACCGACCCTCGGGCGGCGACCCCGTCACGATCACCTCGCGCACCGTGGTGCTTGCAGCGAATGCCATCGAGACCCCCAAGCTCATGCTCATGTCCACCAGCGACTCCCAGCCGCAGGGCCTCGGCAACGCGAACGACCAGGTGGGCCGGTACCTGATGGACCACCCAATCCAGCTGTCGTGGGCCGTGGCGCCCGAGCCCGTGTACCCCTACCGCGGGCCGGGATCCACCAGCGGTATCGACAGCGTGCGCGACGGGGCGTTCCGCTCATCACGCGGAGCCTTCCGCGTGGAGATCCAGAACCCGGGGTGGAGCTACCCGCTGGGCGACCCCTCGGCGCAGGCGCGCGAGTGGGCGGGCGACAACCCTCCCGGACCGCAGGCCTTCCGCCGCTTCCGCGCCAACCTGCTGCGCCAGGTGTGCCTGACCGGCGCGTCGGAGCCCATGCCCGACCCGGCCAACCGCGTGCGGCTGGCCGACGAGACGGACGCCATCGGCGTGCCCCGGCCGCTCCTGGACTTCCGCCCCGGCGAGTACTCCACCCGCAGCCGCGCCGAGGCGCGCCGCCTGTTCAGCCGCATCTTCCGCGCGATGGGCTGCACCCAGCAGTACCACCGCGACACCTTCGAGGGCGCCGGCCACCTGATGGGCACCACCCGGATGGGCGACGACCCACGGACGTCGGTTGTGGACGGCAACCTCCGCCTGCACGGGCATCGCAACTGCTTCGTGGTGGGCGCGGGGGCGTTCCCGACGGTGGGCACGGCCAACCCCACGCTCACCGTGGCGGCGTTGGCGCTCCGCGCCGTGGCCCCGATCCGGGCCTCGCTGTCTGAGTAGCGCCCAGCCCATTGGGAGGGGGCGCACGCTCCATCCGATGGGTACCGTGCCCGCATGAGGGTCAGGAATTCCCGGGGCGTAGCAGTTGGGCTTGCTGCGGCAGCCTGCCTGGTGATGACCGGACCCGCATCGGCCAGCGCACCGTCGGCCTCGGTCGTACCGATCTACCTCGCGCCGCAGCAGGATGGATCAACGCAGGGCGGGCACGTGTCGCCGGGATTCCGGACTGTCCTTGCGTACTCCGTCTACCACGACGACCCCGCGGGATCACCGGGCCCGATCGCCGTGAAGGTGGACGTCCCGGTGCCGGCCGACTTCGTGCGCTCGTACGCAGTGCTGCCGAATGCCGAGTCCACTCCCAACGCGCGCTGGGCGTGCACGCCCTCCGGGCAGTCGGTGTCATGCCAGCTCGTCGACACGAAGGGCGCGCCCTTCCCGCTCCCGGCGAGCGACCCGGCGCACCTCACCCTGGTCCTCGTGGGCGGGGATGCCCCGTCACCCGCGCCCGGCAGCGCCACGCCCCTCGGTGATGCAACGGTGACGGCCACGGTGGCCACGCCGGGCGGTGCCCTCACCGCCACCGCGAGCACTCCCCTTGAGTACGTCGCGGGTCCGCAACCCCCGCGGGTTGCCCTGCTGCAGAAGATGTCGCCGGGTAGTGACCGCACGGCAGCGGACGCCCGACGCGGATACAACATCCGCGCGAAGAACACGGGCGGCACGGCCATCACCCGCCAGGCGGGGCGCCAGCCCCTGGTCGTTCGGAACATCCTTCCCGCGATACCCATCCGCGGGGTGCGGATTGCCGGCACCGGCTGGCGCTGCTCCACCACGGGCCGTGGCACCTGTACCTACACACGCAGCCTCGCACCGGGCGAGATCACGCCGATCATCCGGGTGAGATGGCCCGTGCGCCTGGATGCCACCGGCATCCGCGCCGAGTGGACCGCGTCGGGGGAGGCGACCTACGCGGGCTCTGCGATCACCAACACTCCCCGCCCAGCGGGTACCGCCGCCACGGAGCTGCCCGACCCGGGGATCATGCCCTTCACCGGCCGCATGGCGATCCGGACGCCATCAACCACGGCGCGCCTGACGGTGCGCGCCACCGCCCCGCAGGGGCTCTCGGTGATCCCCGGCTCCGGTGGGCGGACCATCCGTGCCCACCTCATCAACACGGGGGCAAGCCCCGCGCCCGCGGTGGGCGTGCGGCTGGTGTCCCCGAAGGGCACGTCCGCCCGCGTCGCCACGCGGGGCTGGTCATGCGATGGCACCGGGTCGTCGTCGATCTGCCGCTCGTCGGGTGCCCTCGCTGCGGGACGCCAGCGAACGCTCGACATCCGCGTGAGCGCCCCCGCCGACCGGGCTGCGGGCAGGGGCTCACTGGTGATCCACCCCCTTGGCCGCAAGGACGTACGCAGGGGCGATTCGACGACGGTGCCCGTGGTCATCCACGACAGCGGGGATCCCCAGGGGACTCCGGAGCTGTGGTTCCGGCGGGGAGGCACGTGGACGCGGTGGACACACGGCGGGGTCACGCGCATTCCCGCCTATGACCCGTTCACCTATCAGGTACGCGTGGTCAACGAGGGCGGCGACGAGTTGCCCGCGGGCTCCGCGGTGACCGTGCGGCAGGCGATCACGAAGGCCATGACCGTGGAGCAGGTCACCTCTCCCACCGGGATGTCGTGCAGCACCGCGGGCGGCGCGCGCTGCACCCTCACCACCGGCAGCGCAGTGGCGCCCGGGGCGACGGTCGGCGTGATGCAGGTGACCATCCGGCCGTCCACGCCCACGACGCGGCCCGGGCTCGGCGACGTGCGCGTGACCATCGGCGGGCAGCGCGGCTACGAGGCCACGCCCATGCGGATCGAGGTGACCGACAACCCCAAGTCCATCGTCCCCTCGCAGCGCGTCACGCTCATTCCCACCGCGGGCGGCATAGGACGCCTGGTCCTGGCCGCGCGGAACGAAGCGCCCGTGGGCGTTACCCGTCTGGCGGCCACCGCGACCCTGCCCCGGGGAATCGCCGTCACCGGCTGGCGCGGCTCGGGCTGGGACTGCAGCAGCCGCGGTCGGCGCCTCGAGTGCGACTACGGCGTGACGGTCGGCGGCCGCGGACGGACCTCCGGACTCACGGTGGACCTCAAGGCCACGGGCGACCGCGCCGCACGCGACCGCATCACGTGGAACACCCACGCATACCGGGTTGACTCGGGGCGCCGGCAATCAGGCCTGGCCCGCGCCGTGATCCCCGTGCGCGGGCCCATCTCGGCGCGCGCCGCGGCAAACCCCGTCGTGCTCACCGCCCACCAGCACGCCCGCCGGGGTAGCAGGCTCGCTGCGCTCGATGGAAGCGGAAGCACCAGCAACGGGGTATCGCTCGACTACCGCTGGCGCCAGCGATGCACCACGGCGGATGACGCGGCGAACTGGGCTCCGTGCAAGGGCCAGGTGTCGCCCCGCGCGCGCGTGCTGCACCCGAATATCCCCGCGACCAAGGCGGTCATCCCGAAGGTGGACTCCCGCACACGCTTCGTGTTCGAGTTCACCGTCACCGATGGCAGCGCGACGAAGGCCCGCGTCGTCACCGTCACGGCCTTGGCCCCGTCGCAGCCCGGGCGCAGCGCGGGCAGCCGGACATCCGGGGCGTCGGAGAGCGCCGCCCGGCGCAAGGCGGAGGTACGTGCGGCGGCGCGCGCACGCTCACGGTCCCGCGCGGCAACGCTGGCCCGGCAGGCGTCCGCACGTCGGGCGCTGGCGAAGGAGCACGCGCGTGCTGCCCGGTCAGCGATCCGCGTGCGACCGACCGTGGCGATCGAGGGTGGCCCGGTCCTGACCGCATCGGCGGGTGGCGAAGTGACGCTGCAGGCCAGGCCCAGCGGGTCCTGGACGGGGAACGTTTCGTACCAGTGGTCCCAGACGAGCGGCCCGGCGGCACCCGTGGCAGTCCAGGGCAGTGCATCAACCCGAATCCGTGCACCTGCGGAGAACGCCGTGGTCACCTACTCGGTCACCGCGACGGACGACACCGGCGCCCGGGCCTCTGCCCAGGTCTCGGTGAGCACACACCTCTCGGGCCCCGCGGCATTCCAGTCACTGGCGGATCAGGCCGCGCGCGGGGGGAGCATCCGCCGCGACTTCGGCGACGGGATCACCATCACGTTCCCGAAGGTCACCCCCGGTGGGGGGCCGCCCGGGAGCTTCACCTTCTCGGGCGCCAGCGCAACCGTCGGGACATTCCGCATCACCGGGGTATCGGGGGTGGTGACCCCGCAGGCGATCACCCTGACCTCGGGCCGCATGTCGTTCCCCTCGGCGTGGCGGCTCGCGCCGGTATCGATTTCGACCTCCGCCCCCCTTGCGTTTGCCTTCACCGGGAATTCCGTGCGGGTGACCGGCCAGGTGGTGGCCCAGAACGCGTTTGGGCTGCTCCCGCTGCCGACCGGGTGGTCGGGTGCCACCACCCTGACCTTCGCCGGGGACTCCCTCACCCTCGAGGCGCTGGCAAAGGGCGATGGCGACGGAACCGTCCGGCTGGCCGGCACGTTCGACTCCTCTGGCGACTACTCGGCCGAGGTGAAGGCGTACCGGCTGCTGGCGATCGGCAGCGAGAAGGTTGATCTCGAGGGCTCCATCGCAAACGACGGCGGTACGGTCACCGCGCAGATCACCGGGTCGCTGGCGTCGCCGGTGACCCTGGAGCCGGGGGTGTCGGTCACATCACTGACCGCCACATGGAACCCCACCGCAGCGGATGATGCACCGTCCCTCACCGGGTCGGGCTCGATCGCCATCGCCAGTGGATCTGCCGAGCCACTCACCCTCACCGCCAACCTCTCGTACACGAGCCGCATCACGTGGTCGCTTGGCGTGACGGCGTCCGGGGGTCCGGCATGGACGCCGCTGCCCGGCCTGCAACTGACCCCGTCGGACTTCAGCGGATCGGTGGGCCAGAAGAGCGGATCGTGGAACTGGAACCTGGATGCCGATGTGCCGTCGTGGCGGGTATCGGGCGCCCTCACCCTCCAGGACCTGGACATCGGCCTGTCAGACAGGTGCAGCGGCACCGATCCCCCATGCCCCGATGCCAGCATGTTCCTCACGGTGTCCACCCAGGCACTGCTCACCCCTCCCACGGGCGACGGCTTCACCGCGAACGCGAAGGCGGTTCTGGGCCTGGGCGGCGGCGGGGGGTTTGCCCTCTCGGCATCCGCAGGCGACATCACCGTGGCCCCAGGGGTGACCATCGATAGCCCGTCCTTCGCGGTGACCTACGGAATGCCCGAGGACTCCATCCCCGCGCGCATCGGGGCACCGTCATTCACCGGGGAGTCCGAGAACGGGTTCGCGATGGTCCTCGCCGGGGGCCTTACCGTTCCGGGCCTCGGGAACTTCGCCGAGGTCGCGGCGAACATCACCTCGCAGGGCTGGACGCTCGGCGGCTTTGATCCGAACGGCGTGTCGCTCGGTGCGGGGAACGGCTCCCAGAGCTCCGCGTACTTCGGCTGGTCGAGCTTCGCGACCACCATGACCGCCGACATCCCGGGCTTCGGCACGCAGCAGCTGCAGCTGACGCCCGGGACGTTCGGGGTGACGGGCGGGTTCTCGGTGCCGTCGTGGTTCGGGAAGCTCACGGGCAGCACGCCGCCCACGGTCCTCGGCACGGTGCAGTTCACGCCGTCCAACGGCTGGTTCACGGCCGACATCGCGATCGGGGGCAACTTCCGCCTGCCGGGCGGCGGATCGAAGATGGATGCCGTTGGACTGGCCTTCGAGATCCAGAACAACGCCGAGGGCCTCACGATGTCGGTCACCGGCACCGTGACCCTCGGCGTGACCGGCATGAACGGGCAGGCGCAAAGCGCACCCGAGCTCGAGATGTCGCTGGGATACGACGTGGAGACCACCAATGTGGAGGCCTCCCTGACGTTCGTGGACCCGGCGGGCTGGCGCGATGCCTTCGGGGTGAGCGGCCTGGTGATCGACGAGGCCTCGTTCACGTTCATGTGGAACCTGGCCACCGAACTGCCGGGCCTGAAGCTGCTGGCGAGTGGTGACCTGCCGTCGAGCCTGGCCGGACCCTTCCAGGTGCCCGGCCAGGGCATCCCCATCGTGGTGGGCGCCGAGCTGTCCGACACCAACCCGTGCGTGGAGGTGCAGGTGGGCAGCAGCACCGGCACCCAGCCGGTGCTGCAGATGGACGGCGGCGTCGTCACGGCCAACTACTTCGAGTTCATCGTTGCGCCCACGGGCTGCCAGCTGGCACCCAACGTGCCGGCGATCCCTGCCGGGTTCCAACTGGCGTTCGACGGCGCGGTACTCGGCACCACGGTGGATGTGTCGGCGGCGCTCACGCTGGAGCCCACCACCTTCAAGGGCACCGTGGACATCGGGGCCTTCGGCTTCGGCGGCCTGCAGTTCGAGCAGACGAAGGTCTCGGTGTTCCTGGATGAGTCACAGGGCGTGAACGACGTCTCGTTCTCCGGCGGCTTCTCGATCTTCGGTAACACCATCGACGTGGCGGGGTCGCTGGACCAGAACGGCGACACCACCACTGGGGCGCTGTCGGTATCGCAGGCGGGCTCCATCGACGTGGATGGCTTCCGCCTCACCAACATGAGCTTCGGCGCCCAGGTGACCTTCGGTCCGGGCGTGGAGGATGTGTCGGTATCCGCATCCGGCCAGGTCGACATCCTGGGCGTGGACGTGGACGTGGAGAAGTTCGACGTCACGATCGACAACGGCGTGGTGGAGGAGGTCGAGTTCGATATCGACGCCTCCGTGGACATCGCGAACACCGCGAACGCCAACGGCCGCTTCAACATGCACTACGCCGAGAGCACCGGGCAGTTCGACCTGGACGCCGCGGTGGTGCTGACCACCCGCGCCGGGTTCGCCATCGGGTCGAAGCAGCAGCCCGCCACACTCGACATCTCGCCCCAGTGCGTGGCCTTCGAGGGCTCGCTGGAGGTGGCGGAGGTCTTCAACGCCAACCTGGCAGGCACCATCGTCTACAAGGATGGGTGCGCCGAGCCGGTCACCAACGCCCAGGGCCAGCAGGTGACGGGCGCGCCGGGTGACTTCAGCTTCTCCGCCACCAACGTGGGCCTCACCATCGGCGTGTTCGATGCCACCGGATCGGTATCGGTGGGCGACGTGGGTGGCTCGGGCTACGCGAACCTGGCGACCGACCTCAAGTTGTCCCCGCAGTCGTCCAAGGACGAGGTGTCGATCGCCGGCGCGTTCGAGAGCAACGGGAACTTCTCGTTCACGGGTCAGGGCGTTCTCGACATCGCCGGATTCGATCTTGACATGCAGGTGACCGCGTCGAAGCAGGGGGCCGACGTGAGCGTCGCCGGCGCCGCCGACCTGGCGCTGGGTGGGACCACCGTCGCCCTCTCGGGAGCCTTCGGCGAGGATGGCGGGGCGCCCACCACGAAGTTGTCGGCCTCCGTGACGGGACTGAACCTCGGCGGCTTCGATGTGGGCAACGCCACGGTCACGCTTCTGCAGACCCCGCAGGAGATGGGCCTGTCGGCCGACATCGCCATGTCGGTCGGTGCGCCCGAGGCAACGGTGTCGGCCAACGGAACCGTGTCATTCGTGGAGTCGCTCTCCGGCGGCGCACCGCTCTTCCACGGCTCGCTGGACGGCGGGCTCAGCATCCCCGCGCTGGGCGGCCTGGGAGCGAGCCTCACGGCCACCTTCAACGACTGCGCGAATACGGACTGCACGCAGCCGGGGCCGGCCAGCCTCACAATGGATGGCAGCCTCAGCGCAGGCGGGTTCTCATTCGACATCGACACGAGCGTGTCGACCACCGGGGCATTCAGCGCATCGGCTGACTCGAAGGGCCAGGCCTGCACGGGAACCGCCAACCTCGGCGTGGTGGAACTGAACGCGTGCTTCGGATACACGATCTCGCTGTTCGTGGGAAGCAGCGCCCCGTACGGCAGCCTGGGGACATCGGCCTACGCCGACGTGCAGGAGCGCAACTGGAGCAAGTCGGGACCGTGGTGGAAGGTGTGGTCCGGCTGGGGATGGAGCAGTTGGCACGACCTCGACGTGGGAGTCGGCGCGAACGTGCAGCTGGACCCGTTCAAGGTATGCGTGGACGTGCTGGGCGCCGACCTCTGCGCCTAGGCGCGCGGCAGGGTCACCACGGCCCGCAGGCCGCGACCCCCCGAACCCTCCTCCAGCCCCACGCTGCCCCCCGCTCCCTCGACCAGCCGGCGCACGATGGCCAGCCCCAGGCCGGTGCCGCCTCCGGGTGCCGAGGTGGTCGCGCGCCAGAAGCGATCGAATGCATGCGCTCGCTCCTCCGGGGACATGCCCGGGCCGGTATCGGTGACCGACACGCGCACCATCCCATCGACCAGTGCGGCCCCGACCACGACCTCGGGAGCGCCCACCGCCACCGCGTTGTCCACCAGGTTGTCGACCACCTGCTCCAGCATCCCGTCGGGCAACCGCGACGTGAGCCCCGGCTCCACCTGGGCTGTGACCGCCACCCCGTCCTCGGCGGCCAGGTCCTGCCAGGCCACGGCGCGATCGCCCACCAGGGCCGACACGTCCACGCGCACCGGCTCCTGCTCCCCGCGCTCCGCGCGCGCGAGCGCCAGCAGGCTGTCCACCATCCGCGCAAGGCGGTCCACCTCGTCCACGGCGGCGTCGGCATCAGCCTGTCCGGCGGCGCCCGCGGCCGCGCCCAGGTTCTCGATGCGCAGGCGCATGGCGGTGAGGGGCGTGCGCAGTTGATGCGAGGCATCGGCGACGAATGCCTCCTGTGCACCCACCAGCTGCTCCACCTGCCCCACCATCGCGTTGAAGCGATGTGCGAGGGCGCGGACCTCCGGCGGGCCCTGATCCTCCACCGCACGCACCGTGAGGTCCCCGGCGCCCACGCGGTCGGCCGCCTGCTCCAGGCGTGACAGCGGCCGCGCCACCCAGCGCGCGATGAGCCAGCCGATGGCTGCCACGGCCAGGAGGGTGACGACGCCCACGGCGGCCAGCAGCCACCAGTACCGCGTGGCGGCCTCGGTCACCTCGGACGCCGGGTAGGTGACGCGAACGGTGCCGTACACGGTGCCCCCGGCAGCCACCGGGACCGCCACGTACAGCAGCTCGGTGCCGAGGGTCTGGGAGTACCGGCTGCCCGTGGCCACCCGGCCACCCAGCGCGGTTCCCACCTCGGGGCGCGTGCGCAGCGACCTCTCGCCCGGCGCGGGCGGGTCGGTGTCCAGCAGCACCGACCCCTCGGCGTTCGTGACCGCCACGCGGGCGCCGGTGTCGTCGGCGTACGCGGTGCCCACGCGGGCTACCTGGGCGTCGCGCGCGGCGCTGGGCGCGCGCAGGTCGTCCTGTACCAGCGAGGCCAGCACCGCGGCGTCGCGCTCCATGCGCAGCAGCAGGTCCTGCTCCACGTTGTGCCGATGCGTGATGCCCAAGGGCACCATGAGCACCACCAGCACAACTGCCGTGAGCGCCAGGTAGCCCGCGACCAGGCGCCGGGTCATGCCTCCGGTACCGCCAGCCGGAAGCCCACCCCGCGCACGGTCTCCACCCAGGCCGGGTCGCCCAGCTTGCGTCGCAGCGACGACACGTGGACGTCGATGGCCTTGGTCTGCACCGCCCACGTGGTGCCCCAGAGGCGCCGGAGGATGTCGTCGCGACTCACCACCGCGCCGGGGTCCTGCATGAGCATGGCGAGGATGTCGAACTCCCGCGGCGTGAGGTGGAGGTCGTCATCCCCCTGCGTGACCCGGCGGGTGCGAAGACTCATGGTGAGCGGCCCGGCCACCAGGTCGTCGGCCGGCTCGGCGGGGTCCCGGGCATCGCCCACCCGGCGCATCACCGCGTTGATGCGGGCGATCAGCTCCCGCAGGCCGAAAGGCTTCACCACGTAGTCGTCGGCGCCGATCTCCAGGCCCACCACGCGATCGACCTCCTCGCCCCGGGCCGTCACCATGATGATGGGCACCCGGCTTCGCGTGCGCATCTCGCGCGCCACCGCGTAGCCATCCATGTCGGGCAGGCGCAGGTCCAGCAGAACGAGGTCGGGTTCGGGAGCACTGAGCGCATCGGCGGCCGTGGCCACCCGCTCCACCTCGAACCCCTCGCGACGCAGGCCGTCCGCGAGCGGGATGGCGATGGCGTCCTCGTCCTCCACCACGAGCAATCTCATGCGCCAAGTATCCCTGCCGGGCGCGCGATGCGCGTCGCCTTGGACGTTTCCTTACGAAAGGCAGGATGGTTCCGGGCCAAGGCGTGGAGAGCGCGCAATCGCCGGTTCCTTACCTTCAGGGCATGAATAAGCGCGGAGTAATCATCACAAGCACGCTCTTCGGGCTCTTCGCCCTCTTCTTCGGCGTCCTCGGAGTACGTGCACTCACATTGGGGCCCGGCCCCGCCCGGCCGACGGCGGCAGAGATGTCGGCGCGCACGGCCGCGGCCGACCGCATGGAATGGCAGATCGCCGCGACGCGGGCGAACACCCCGCCGGACCTGCCGGCCGTGCCGCAGCGCATGCCGATGCCGGCGGCCACCCCGGCATCGGCGGCCCCGGTACAGGCGGCCGCAGCCCGGTCATCCGCCGCACCACCTGTGTCCAGGGCTCCGGCCCGGGAACGGGACGACGACCATGAGTACGAGGGCGAGCGCGGGTACGACCACGACGACGACCATGACGAGGACCACGAGGAGGGCGACGACGATGACGACTGATCAGAGCCGCCGCCGCGTCAAGCTGGCTGCCGTCACCGGCACGATGATCGTGGGTGCAGGGGCAGCGGTTGCCATCGGTGCCAACCCGTTCCCCGCGGCAGACCGGCCGAAGGATGCCGATGTACTCGCCCTGGAGGCACGCGAGCAGGCCCTGGCCCGCGATGCGCGCCGCGTGAACGCCATCAACGCCGAGCGGTGGGCGAGCTACCGGACCGACCTTGCGGCACGGAAGCGCCAGATCGCCCAGGTGAACGCCGCGAACGAGAGGGTGCGCGCCGCAATCGCGGCACGGGGTCAGTCACCCTCCCCCTCGTATTCGGGCGGTTCATCCGCCTCGGGGTCGGCATCCACCTCGGCGCCCGCCGCCACGTATGTCCCGCCGGCGGCTCCCGTTGCCCGATCGAGTTCGTCGTGATGATGCGACGCGAGTTCCGGGCCATGGGTACCGACGCCGTGCTGGTGCTCGACGACGGCGAATGCGACGGCGACGAGGCCGCGGTGGCCCTGGACGCCGCAGAGCGGGAGGTGCGACGCATCGAGGCGATCGCGAGCCGCTTCGACCCGGACTCCGAACTGATGCGGCTGAACGCCGCGGGATCGGCGCGGGTGACGACCGATCTGTTCCGGCTCATCACCGCGGCCCTTGCCATGCGCGAGGCCACCGGGGGACGGTTCGACCCCACGGTGCACGCGGCGATGATGTCGGCCGGGTACGACCGGACGCTTGACGAGCTCCCCGACCACGCCGACGCGGCGGGGCCCCCACGCCCCGGCGGCGGCGGCGTACGGACGGATGTGACCTCGGGCACGGTGACCCTTGCCCCGGGCGTGGCGCTGGATCTGGGCGGCATCGCCAAGGGGTGGGCCGCCGACCGTGTGGCCGACATGCTGGGCGTGCTCGGGCCCTGCCTCGTGAGCATGGGCGGCGACATGACCATTCGCGGGCTTCACCAGGGCGAACCCTGGCCCGTGGAGGTGATGCACGGAGACGCGGCGCGCA
>Ga0181588_10001699_pt1 | contig 19393 bp, 20 predicted proteins | sample 071ome_26_FD_148607 | JGI IMG/M metagenome (GOLD analysis project Ga0181588, IMG submission 148607) | Coastal salt marsh microbial communities from the Groves Creek Marsh, Skidaway Island, Georgia - 071409BT metaG (spades assembly) | ecosystem: Environmental > Aquatic > Marine > Intertidal zone...
CGAACCAGCAGTGGCGCTCGCGACAACCGTCATCGAAGCGTTACGCGAAGAGGGTGTGTTGATCGGCAGCGCGGGCCAGCATGACAACGTCCTTAAAATTCGAACGCCCATGTGCCTTTCAATGGAACAAGCCGATTTTCTGCTGGATCGGCTTCAGCGTGTCATGGCCCGGCAGGTATCATGAGCGTCTCCAGGGTCTTTTGAGACAGAAACGTGCACGAGGACGCCTTTAAACCGTTGCGGTTCGACCTTTATTCCGATGAGGAAATGCGTCATCGCGCCCTGGATTATTTCGAGAAAATGCGCACGCGGCGGAGCGTGCGCGAATTTTCCACCCGCGATGTACCGCGCGAGGTGATTGAGAACTGTCTGCGCACGGCCGGCTCCGCGCCCAGCGGCGCCAACATGCAGCCCTGGCACTTTGTCGTGATTTCCAACCGGGAACTCAAGTGCAAGATCCGAGAGGCGGCCGAGGAAGAAGAGCGTGCGTTCTACGACCATCGCGCCGGGGACGAATGGCTCGAAGCGCTGGCGCCCCTGGGCACAGATGCCCATAAGCCGTTCCTGGAAGACGCGCCGTGGCTGATCGTGGTTTTCCTCAAGAAATTCACCTTCGACGAGCAGGGCAAGAAGCACAAGAACTACTACACGGCCGAGTCGGTGGGCATTGCCTGCGGTTTTTTGCTGGGCGCACTGCACTGGGCCGGTCTGGCGACCTTGACCCACACGCCCAGCCCCATGAAATTCCTCAACGAGGTGCTGAAACGCCCAAAGACGGAGCGTGCCTATATGATCATCCCGGTGGGCTATCCTTCAACAGACGCGCGAGTTCCAGTGATTACCAAAGAGCGTCTGGGCAACATTGCCACGTTCAAAACCTGAGGGCCGGTATCCCAGCCTCGGGAATAACCATCCTGTGCCGTGCGTATAAGAGTTGAGTCACATGAAAACGCAGGACATGCGAGAGCAACTGGCACAAATGGGCAACGGCGCGCACGCGCTGGCTACCCAGATACTTGGAAATTCCGACGACGCGGCTGACGCTGTCCAGGAAGCGATTGCCAAGGTATTGGGGCGACCCGGCGGCTATGACCCGAAAAAGGGAAGCCTGGCGCCCTGGTTCATGCGCCTGGTGCGCAACCATTGCATCGATTTGCTGCGAAGGCGCAGGGGCGAGCCGCTCGAGGCTGAATCATTGCCGGCGACCGGCCCCGGGCCGGAAGCGTCTGCCGAGGCTGCCCAACGGGATGAGGCGATCCGGTCGGCCCTGGCGGCGTTGTCACCGGACCGCCGCGAGATCATCGTTCTGCGTGATTACATGGACCTTTCATATGCCGAGATTGCTTCGGTGCTCGACCTGGCGCCCGGAACGGTGATGTCCCGTCTGCACCGCGCAAGAATGGATTTGAAAGAAACGCTGATTCGGTATGGTTGAATCGATATGACTAAGGACAATCACATGGCAACGGAACACGTGGGCGAGCTGTTGTCGGGCTATCTTGACGGTGAACTGACCCAGCAGCAGCGCCAGCGTGTGACCCTGCATTGCTCGGGGTGTGAGCAGTGCCGTGATGACCTGGTTGAATTGCGGGCACTGAGAGAACGCGTCAGCGGCGCGCCATTGAGCGAATTGGGCGAAGACCAGTGGAGGGAAAACATGAACGATACGACGGTACAACTTAGTCGCGGAATCGGCTGGCTGCTTTTCATCGCCGGCTTGTTGGTGGCGGGGTTTTACGCCTTGTACCACCTGATGATCGACAGCAGCATGTCATTCATCGAGAAGTTCATCATTTTCGGGGTTTACGGAGGCTTGGCCGTGCTGCTGTTCTCGGTGCTGCGCCAGCGGCTGATCGAGCGGAAGACCGATAAATACAAAGACGTGGAGATCTGAGATGTTGATAGTGACAAGTGAAGCGGTGGCAGGCCACCGCATCGTCAAGACCCTGGGGCTGGTGCGAGGCAATACCGTCCGCGCCCGGCATGTCGGCAAGGACATACTGGCCGGTTTACGCAATATCGTGGGCGGTGAGATTCACGAATACGCCAAGCTGATTGCAGAGAGCCGTGAACAAAGCCTGGACCGCATGTCGGCCGAAGCTCAGCAGCTCGGCGCCAACGCGGTGATTGCCACCCGTTTTACCACCTCGGTGATGGCGGCGGGCGCGGCCGAACTGTTGGCGGTGGGTACGGCCGTGGTGATCGAACCCGAGTGATTGAACTCGACTGATCGCGGCCGCGAAGGGCCGGGGTTAAAACCGGGCGCCGGCGGCGGGTAAAAAAAGGGCCCGCTATGATGAGCGGGCCATAATGACGTTGTCGTTGTGAGTCTAGCTACCTGCGTCCTGCGGAGTCCGAAAGGTGAGTTTCGGTTTGTACTTGAATCCGCGTCCTGCGTGGAAACCCCAATGGCCGACTTCCTTGTCGCCCGGGCGCACTCCGTTGCCGCAATCCTTCGCACCCGTTTTGGTATTTCCTTGCTGTAAAGATTAGTCGCGGCACACTGGTTTATGAACCGTAAAAATTGACAGGAAAACATTAAATATTCGATTAAAAAACAAGCCTGTTCATGGGCTTAGCGCTGATGGCCGGGTTCTCCTGAACCCGTCACCGCCTGGCCGTCCTCTGGCTCGGTTCCTGCCTGCCGTCGGTGCACAGCCCCACCAGAGTAACGACCCGCCCGGCTTCATCGCGTTCACAGCGGATGCGAAAGTTATCCAACCCCTCAAGGCGGAAAAGATTCTCACCCATCGCAATCGGGCGGATCTCACGGCCTTCTCTGCGCCCGCGGGTGATGAATCCCCATGCCCCATGAAGGTGCTTCGTCAACTGAGCCTTCAGGGATACCTCTGAAGCGGCGCTTCCACTGACTGCCGCGTTTCGGGGCCCAGCAAGGCCTCGATGATGGCCAGCGCAAAATCCATGGCCGTGCCCGGTCCGCGCGAAGTCATGATGTGGCCATCGCGCACCACGGGCTGGTTCAAACCCTTGCCATGTCCCTCTGCTTCCAAAACACCGGGAAAGGACGTGGCCTTGCGCCCCTCGAGAACGCCGGCACGTTTCAAAACCTTTGGAGCGGCGCAAATGGCGCCGACCATCAATTGCCGCCGGTCCATGTCACGGAGCAGGTCCAGTAGGCGTTCATCCGCGGCCAGGTGATCGGCGCCCGGCAGGCCGCCAGGCAATATGACGGCGTCATATTCATGCTCCAGCGCGAGGTCGAATGAACAGTCGGGCACCAGGTGAACACCTCGGCTGCAGGTGACGACATCGCCGTCCAGGCTGGCTACCACCACCTCGAGGCCGGCCCGGCGCAGTAAATCGATCAGGGTGACCGCTTCAATCTCTTCGCTGCCCTGAGCAACGGGAATCAATACGGTTCGGCTCATGGCGTTACTCCATTGCGTTTGTTCTGACATGCCCGGCGCGCCGTTGTGTTGCCACCTGCTCAGCGTTGGCTCAATGCAACCATTTCCCATGCCTCACGCGCGTGGGTGAACCGGTGCTCACCGCCCTCGAAGGCGTGGAAGCGGGCGATGGAGGCGAAGCGCCGCTGGCTTTCATGCCAGTCGATGAGTTCATCACCCTTGTCGCAGAATACCCAAAAGGGCAGGTCGATATCGAATGCCACGGACGCCTCCAGCCGGCACAGACGGCGCGAATCCTCTGGCCCCCAGTGATAGCGCTCGCCCGTGACGAAATTGTACTGGGCCCCTTCGTGCGTCCGCATTTTCTCCACCCGGGCGACAGGGTTGAACGCAACGGCGATGGTCTCGCGACCGGGCAGCGCGGCTGAGACCTGCATGATGCGGCTGAACCAACCGCCCATCGAGGTGCCGGTGAATACCAGGGTTTGAAGTGCCTTGGGCAAATTGGCCAGGATTTCCGCGCGCTGCTCGGTGGCTTTACGATAATCAATACTCACCGGCTTGAATTCCAAACCCTCCCGCGCGCAGAACCGCCGGGTCTCATCCAGTTTTGAACCGGGCTCGACGGAGTTAGGAATGGCTGAGTTGAAACCGTTGAAGTAGTAGAGCTGCTTCATGGGCGGTTATTGCCCCTTTTTTCGAAAGCATCTCCGATATTCAGTCAGAGGTGACCTCGGTACAGGCGTTAAGCAGATCCTGCTTGTTGACCGGCTTGAGCAAAGTCTTGGAGGCGCCGAATAACTGCGCAATCTCCAGATAGTCGTCACCCTCGACCCGGCCCGTGCCTCCTGAAATGGCGATCACTTTTATCTCGGAATTGGTCTTACGTGCCTCGAGAATCACTTCCAGCCCATCTTTTTCCGGCAGGAAGATGTCAGTAATGACGATATCAGGCCTGAACTCGGTGAGTTTCAGTGCGCCGCTCTCGCCGTCTGTTACATCGGTCACCTCGTACTGCGCCTCTTCGAGATAAGCGCGGTATAAAAAGCGGGTTGCTTCGTCGTCTTCGATCAACAACACCCGCACCGGGCGCTTGTGCTGGTTTGACGCAGACAAATTCATGTTCCCCCTCAAAATGTTAGGTTCAAGCCGCATGCGGCTCGATATTTCCCGTATACGTCAATACTGACAAAAAACATGAAACTTATCAAAGCTTCAGGGGGAATTAATGGTAAAAAAACGATGAACATTGTCGTCGTGGGCGCTCAAAGCGATGCGCGCTCCAGCGAAAGGGAGCGTCTCACAGGCGACCTCGGAACGGCCGCCTTGGGCGATCCGAAAAGTGAATACCGCCCGGGTCATCGCATTGATAAACCTGGGCATGGGCGGGGCTCGGGTTCATGCCCGTCATCAACAGTCCAAGGGCCGCGAAAGAGATTTTTAGCATGGGACCTGCTGATGATTCGCCGACAGCTTAGCCATCATCTGCGACAAAACCTGTCGCCAGGCTGAACGGCAGGACGGTCTGGTGGACATTGAACGAAAACCCGCATCAGCTGGAGTGATCGTCCAGGAGAGGCCTATCGAGACCATGGATCAGAACAGGCCAGGACCCCCAGAGGCCTCCGGGGGCGCGGCACGGGCGCTGTCCGGGTCGATGCCCGACTGCTCCAGCGTGTCCCGCCCGCACATGCAATCCGGAAAACCAGCACAGATATCAGGCTGTATCTGCAGACAGCGTTTCAACGGAAAATACAGGTTGCGCTCCAACGCGTACTCATCCGCGTCCGGATACAGTATGCGCAGTATCCCCATCGCCTTCTCGGTGTTGTTCAGGTTTCGGTTGCTCATCATGCGTGCGCAATGATAGCAACAGAATCACTCCATTGGACCTGTTGTTTTTGACGGATGTATTACTTTTTCCACAGCGCCGGCGCTGGCTTTATTCCATGCCCCCGAACATCTGCCTTCAACCAGGCAAAGTAGCGGCTTGCGCGCCGGTAACACCCGAACAGCGGCCGCAGATGGTGAAGCGGATATGGTATTTTGGCGTTCCGAACAGGTCATCAGGCCAGGGGTATGTCGAGAGTAAAACAACGCGCAGGCATCAAGAGCGTCTCTCGCCGGGCCGTGCAATACGCCTGCGTGCTGTTGGTGATGGCAGCCCCGGGCGGCTGGGCCAGCACGAATGGCCTGGAAGAGGACGAGCCCATTCATGTTTTCAACGTGGGCCTGGAAACTTACCGCTACGACATCGTGACCGCGCTGGCAGACTTCCGGTTTGATCCCGCCGGGTTGCGCCTTGGGTACTCAGCGCTGATACGCGGAAAGTGGTATCTAAACGCGGGCTATGGCGCGGTGCGGGACAGCATCGATACGTTGGAAGGCAGCGGGGATTTTGACAGCCGCTACTACACGGCCAGCGCCGGTTATTTTGGTGAGCGATGGTCTGCGTCCCTGCGTTATTTTTCCGCCAGCAGCGAGGCGCAGCTGGCCAGACAGGGTGCGATCAGCGGCTCGCTGGACGACATCGCCGATTACAGCGGTGTCGGTGTCGAGGCCGGGCGTGACTGGATGCTGGGGCAGACGACGCTGTACCTTGGCGGTTTCCTCGAGTTCCAGTCTCAGCGGGCGCGAACCACTCTGCGCGCGCAATCCGCCGAGGCGGAGTTGGTCGAGCGCACGCGCATTGATTCTGACGGCTGGTTGACCGGGCTCACAGTAGGCGTCAGCCACCTGTTTATCGTGGGCTCAAAAGGCATCATTCCATCGGTTTCGGCGCTGTGGGCAGAGTCGGTTTCCGGCGAGACGTTTGGCACCAATGTCATCGGCTGGCGCAGCTACAGCAGCAATGTGCGCCGCAGCAGCTCAGCGGACGTGCGTGGCGCCAATCCCTCGCGAGGCCAGGTCGATGTCAACCTGGCCTTCCTGTTTGGACGTTTTTCCTTTGACGTGGGCGCCGCGTTTCCTTTTGACAGCGAGTTTTCACGTGCCAGCTTCGAGGACGGCCGTCGCTATTACCTCAACCTGACCTGGCAGCGGTAGGGCGCTGCTCAGCGCATGGAGCGGCGCAGGGCCCGGCGCCGCTGTTCCGCGCTCATGTTTTTGAATTGCATGCGCAGGCGGCGCTGCTGTTCGGGCGAGAGCTGGTTGTAGCGCTGCAAGGTGGCCCGCAGCTGTTCCTGCTGGGATGGGGGCAGTTGCCTGAAGCGATGCATCTGGTCGGATAGCCGGGCGCGTTGCTCGGGCGGCAGGGCCCGCCATTGCTGGAAACGTCTTTGCACGTTTTCCTGTTGTGAGGCGTCCATCGCGGCCCAGCGCCGGGCGCCCAACACCATTTGCTTTTGCTGCTGCTCATCGAGCGAGGGCCAGCGCTGCTCAAACGGTTCGAGCACCGCGCGCACCTCCGCATCCAGCTCGCTCCACTCAATGGCCAGCGCCTGCGGCGCAAGCAGGATACCCAGCACCGCAGTGATGACCATCAGTCGTCTTGGAAAGCCATGCCTGTTAATGCTTTTCATCTGTCTTCTCCGGCGGGACCGTGTCCTCTTCCGTCTCTTCCACCATGGACACATCCACGGCCATCTGGTCCTGTTCGTCTGTCTCGGGTAGGTCATCCTGCAGTGACAGCAGCAGCAGGGCATCGACCATCCCTTCATCGGTCTCCTCCATGGCTGCGATGAACATCAGCAGTTCCTCGTCCTCAACCGGTACGGGGGCGGCCAGCGCGATGCCCAGCCAAAAGCTGACCGCGGCGATGCTGCTTTTGAGCCACCGTCTAGGCATCCAGGTCATCCTGCTGGCTCAGCCAGAGCATGAAATCGAGGTCCTGGATGACGGTGGCGGCTTCATCATCGAGATCTTCCGATTCGATCGCGAGAATCAGCAGGTCAGCAGTGGCTGTGGGTTCAGCCGCCACGGGCCCCGTAGCATGCTGTCCCGGTGCGTCCTGTCCGGGTGTGGTCTCGCGTGTGCCCTGTCCGATCAGGATCACAGCAAGCAGCACGGACGCGGCCAGCGCCAGGCCGCCAACGGCAGGCCGGCGCCAGTAGGCGCGTGAACGGCGCGTCAGCGCCGCCTGGCGTGATTCGGCCAGGCGCCGGGTCACTTCTGGAGGCAGCGCTTCAAGCCGGCTTTCCAGTGCCTCTCGCAAGGACGCTTCCACGCGCTTCGTGGCGCTGTCTACGCGGTCGTTGCTCTGATCAGGTTTTGTCATTTCAACCTCCCGTCAAAACGCCCAGCCGGGCCAGCGCCCGGTGATAGTGCGTTTTGACACTGCCGATGCTGATGCCCATGATCCTGGCGGTCTCGGCGACGCTCAGCTGCTCCCAGCATCGTAGCAAAAAACACTGTCGCTGCTGCTCCGGCAGCCGCCCTATTTCGGCCTCCAGCCGGGCGCCCAGCTCGCTTTGCTCCAGCATGGCCGACGGCTCGAATTCCTCGCTGCCGGGCTCGGACGCTGGCATGGCGCCCCCGATGCGTGCGTGCTTGCGCGCGGTCTTGCGGTGATGATCGGTGATGGCATTGGCCAAAATGCGATAAAACAGCGGTTTCCATTGCTCGCTTGGGCGATGCGCGTAGCGCTCGCACAGGCGAAACATCGCTTCCTGGACGACGTCCAGGGCCTCGTCCGAACCGCCCAGCGAGTAGCGGGCAATGCGGTAGGCGCGCCGCTCCACACCAGCCAGAAACTGGTCGAGCGCATCCCTGGTATCGTCTCGATTCATCCCTTGTGTCCCGGCCGCGACCGGCCGTTTGGAGCGTCAGCAGGCCAATTAGCTTAGCACTCCTTTTGTGCAAAGACGGGCCGGGCCCGGCGCGCCGGGCCACGGCCAGGCAGATGGCCTCAAACGAGGCCGAGGTATCCCGTTGAGCTGAATCCCGGGAATACCGTGCCGAGGTCCGGGTAATAGTGTCTTGCGTCCAGCAATTCACTGACCACCTCCCGATAGTCCGTGGTCGGCATCAGGTCGCCATGATGGTTGAGTTGATTGGATGACAAGCCGGGCCATTGCGTAAAGACCTGGCCCCCTTTGATCCCGTCGCCCATGACCATCATGCAGCCCGCCGTGCCATGGTCGGTGCCGCCCGACGCGTTTTCATAGGCGCGGCGCCCAAACTCACTCATAACCAGCACGGTGGTCGACTGCATCAGGCCGCCCATGTCTTCGAAGAAGACCCGCAAGCCACGGGCAAGATCGTCAAACCGGGTGGTCAGCATGGTCTCTTCATCGGCGTGCGAGTCCCAGCCACCGATATCCAGCGCCACTGCCTGTATGCCGATATCGGCCTTCAGCATTCGGGCCACATCGCTCATTTGCTGACCGAACGGTGAGTTGGGGTACAGGTTCGTGTTACCCGGGTCTGGCACCGCCTGGAGCGTCTCGACCGCCGCGAAGGTGGCGTCGGTGATGGGCCCCAACAGGTCATCGCCGGCGGCCATCGCGTCGATCCAGAGGTCCATGCCCGCCAGCGGGTGCACCAGGCCCACGTTCTCAAGGGTGGACACCGAAATGATGGACTGACTCGCGTGGCGCATGGACTCGACCACCTTGTTGCCCATGGCGACACCGGCCAGTGCAGACACGGGGTGGGTCGAGGCAATGGCGCGCGCCAGCCAGCCGTCGCTGGTGGATTTGTCGCCAGGTGTCCCATGATCGAGATAGTCTTGCGCGTCAAAATGCGAGTGCGTTGAATCAGGGGCGCCAACGGCATGCACCATGGCCAGATGGCCCGCGTGGTAGATGTCGTGAATAGGCTTCAGCGCCGCATGCAGCCTGAAAAAGCCATCGAGGTCGGTAGCCGCCTGAGCTGCCTGCCCCAGGTTGGGGCGTAAGCCCAGGTAATGTGGGTCCGCCGCGGGTATCGCCGCGTGCATGCCGTCCATGCCGCCGCGCAGGAAGATGGAAACCACTGCGCCCTGGTTGGATGATTGATATGTGCTCATGAGTATGTTTCTCCTAGTGCCACTGGAACCACGGGGAGGCGAACAGCAGGTTTGCGACATCCCGGGCGACCACGTCGCCGGATCCGGCGGGAAGATCAGCCGAACGCTCGCGGGCGAAACTCACCAGCAGCGCGTGGCTGTCGTTATCGATAACGCCCTGTACCAGGGCATCCACCAGCTCTTTCACGATCTTTTTGGGGCTGGCGCGGCGGGTCACGAGAGACTCCGGGCGCAGCAGCGACTCGCGGGCCGGCATGGGGCTCCCGGGACGGTAACCCAGCGCCAGGCTGGCCATGTTCCACCGCAACAGCATCCCGGAAGTGGATGCCCACGAGGCGGCGTCATCCGGGTATCCGGTGGGCGGTGAGTAATCGAATGGCGTCTGGGACAGCCCCTTGAGCCCGAGCGCGACCATGCGCACACCATTGGCGTCCAGCTGCGTGCCGGTGGTGCGAATCATGGAGATGATGTAGTCCAGCGGCCGCCTGAATTTCACCACGTTGGCGGACTGGAATTCCGGGGTGCTGTACAGCGCCCACAGCATGGCCTTGACGTCGCCGTCGCGCCCCCAGGCGGCCTCGACGGTGTCGATGGCGGACGATGCCGGGTCGTCGCTGAGAAAGCGCCGGCACAGTTTTTCGGCGATGAAACGCCGGGTCGAAGGATGGTCGACCAGTTGATCCAGCAAGCGCTCACCTTCTGGCTGACCGACGCCCGCAGGATACTCCTCGCCAAGCACCCGCTTGCGGTCATAGTCGTGCCAGGCACTGATGAATGTGAATGTACCCCGCTGGGCGCCCTCTTTTTGCACCGACCACCCCGTCAGAACGCGCGCCACGGCCAGTACGTCATCGTGCGTGTAGCCGCCCTCGACACCCAGGGTGTGCAGTTCCATCAACTCGCGCGCGTAGTTCTCGTTGAATCCTTGCTTTTTGCTGGTGGCATTGTCCAGGTAAACCAGCATGGCAGGGCTCTTGGCGCTGGCGTGCAGCAGGTCGCGAAAGCTGCCCAGCGCATGGCGCCGGATGACTTCGCGATCATCCATGGTTTTGAGCACGCGCAGAGCGGGCGTCGCATGGTTGATATTGAAATGATTGGTCCAGAAATCGACCATGGCCTCGAACAGCGGATAGCGGCTGTGGGCGGCGCGATACACCGCCGCGCCTTTCAGTTGCGCCGCGACGTCGGAGGTCTCTATCCTGCCCTGCTTCAAAGCCGCGAGCAGGTCCGCCACCGGGGCGCCCACCGTTGGGTACCATCGATCAATATCGGCTTCTACCTGGCGATCGTTGCCGCCGTGGCGGAGTTGCGATGCCAGCCAGGCGTCAGGGCCTGTTTGGTAAACAGCCTCGACGTCAGTGGGGTGAATGCCCAGGCAAAACCGCCGCAGCACGCTGAGTGCCGGGTCCACCGACTGGTCCTTGCTGAGCAGCTTGCCAAAAGCAGGGTGGCTCCACAGCGCCATGGCCGCGGCCATGGCGCTGCTTTGCCTGATGAATGACCGTCTGCCTTCATCCATGTTGCGTCTCTCCTGTGTCTGATCATTGCCGTGGGCAGGTTCCGTTGACCGGTGCAGCCCAATAACGAATACAACGACGAACGCGGCGAGAGGTTGACGCGTCTGTGGAATTTCCGTGAAAAATGAGCAACGAAAGAGGTGCCGTGATGCCTCCGTGAGCCCCAAACAACCTTCGTTCAGAGCCCAATGGAGCTTTTGGGCGGAATCGTTGTAAAATGACACGTTGTAGGCAATTTTATGCATAGCGGAGCTCAGATCAGGGGTATGTGGGGAACACGCATACGGGAACAAGTCGGCCGCTTCTCATTTTTGAGCGGCGCCCTGCTGACGGCCGCCTATTTCGGGCTGGGCTGGTTATGGTTGCCCCTGGCGCTGCCACCCATTGGCGCCGCCGTTTACTTCCCGCCGGGCATTGCCATTGGCGCCTGTTATATCTGGGGGCCGCGGGTCTTGCCTTGGGTCTGGCTGGGCGCCGTCTTGTTGCATCTGCATGTTTCTCCGCAGGTCGGTCTCATGGCCCTGGCGACGTCAACGACCATTGGCCTGGCCTCTATCGCACAGGCCTATGTGGGCGGAACGCTGCTGCGCAGATGGATCGGCGTGGATTCTCTGTTTGACAGCGGCCAGCACATCACACGCTACCTGCTGATGGCGCCCCTGATTTGCACCATCAGCAGCACGCTCGCAATCATTGCCTTCTCATGGATGGGCCTGCTCAATGCGTCCACATCCGGTTTGAACTGGCTGACCTGGTGGATTGGCGACACCATGGGCATGGTGGTGATGTTTCCGCTGTTCATGGCCATGTTCGGCCGGCCCAGGGCTCAGTGGCGATCTCGAAGAATCGGCGTCATGGGCCCCACGCTGTTGGCTGCGTTGCTCATTGTCAGTGGCTATCTGCGCGTGGCGGCCAGCGAGCGATCCCAGTTTCAGCAGGCTTTTCAGTTGCAGTCCCAGGAGTTCGCCCTGCAACTGCAGGCCCGTTTGGGGGAACTGGAATTCATGCTGGACCAGATTGACGCGCTGATGCGGCACTCAGGCGAGACCCCGCTGGGAGCGGAGGATTTCGCAGCGTTTGTCGATCAAGCCATGCAGCGATACCCTAATGTGCAGGCCGTTGAGTGGGCCCCCAGCATTTCTCTGGCTGACCGTGCTGATTATGAGACCCAGTTTCAAAACACGCTGCCGTCGCTGGGGATCAGGGAACGGAATGCCGAAGGTGAGCTGGTTCGTGCGGGGGTGCGAGGTCACTACTATCCGGTGACATTCCTATCGCCACTGGCCGGGAACGAGGAGGTTGTGGGTTTTGACCTGGGTTCTGAGGAGACGCGCAGAGCCTCGCTTCTGAGGGCCATGGATTCCAACAAGGCCGTCGCGACGGCGCCTATTGAATTGATACAGGAGCAAGAGCGCCAGGCGGGTATGCTGCTGTTTCGGCGCGTCAGTCCAGGTGCGCACGCGCCGGGCGTGCTGTTGAGCGTGTTGCGGATGGGTGATTTTGTGGGTGCGCTGGTAAAACGCCCCCAGGACATGACGGTTCGGCTCGTCGATACAGCGTCCCAGCAGTGGCTGTTTGGGCCCCCTCCCGTGGCATCGACTGCGCCGTTCTTCCAGGCCGATGTAGTTTTTGGGGGACGCGAGTTCCAGCTCTCCGTTGACGCCACCTCCGCGCTGATTCGGGCCCAATCCCGTTGGCGAAGCTTCTGGTTTCTTGGGGCAGGCATGGCTGCCAACGCGCTACTGGCCGCCTTGATGCTTTTGATTACCGGCTATACGGTGCGGGTGGAAGAGGCGGTGCGAGAGCGAACCGCGGCCCTGAAGGCTCAGAGCGAACGCAACCAGGAGTTGGCCGTTGAGGCAAAAACCGCCCTGCGCGCACGGAACCGCTTTCTGTCCAAGATCAGCCATGAACTGCTCACACCGATGAACGGCATTCAGGGCTTGCTGGGCATGATGCGCCAGACTGAACTGGGAGAGAAGCAGGCTATCTACGTGGATATGGCGCAGGTTTCGTCGGGCCAGTTAATGCGGTTGGTCAACAGCGTGCTCGACTACACCGTGCTGGAAACTGACGAATGGACAGTCGATCACAATGAATTCGGCATATCTGCAGTGATATCAAGCATTTGCGAACCGCTGGAGGCTCGCTTGCGTGATAAAAACATGCAGTTGGCGACCAGGATATCGCCGGATGTGCCGAGCCGCCTGGTGGGTGACGACACGGCGGTGGCTCAGGTGCTGGATTGCCTGATGGATAACGCCGTGAAGTTTGGCAAGGAAAACGGCCGGATTGAGTTGGACGTGCTGCTGACGCGGACGGATGCCGAGGGGGTGGGCGTGCAGTTCAGCGTCAAGGATGATGGGGTTGGCATTGATGCCGCCGAGTTGGAAGACATGTTCAAACCCTTCGCCCAGCAGGATGATTCGCTTTCCCGTGCCGAGGATGGCCTGGGCATCGGCCTGGCTCTGGCGCAGAGGCTGGTCAAGGTCATGGGGGGCAGGATATGGGCCGAGAGTGAATTGGGGCAGGGCAGTACCTTTCACTTCGCGTTGAATTTCGGGGTGGTGAACGGCGGCGGCGAGGGCGACCAGGACACCGCCTGAACCCGCGCTGTTTGCTGTCACTTGGGCTTCTCGGGTATGGCGCAGAGGGGGCTGGCCCAAACCGCTGAATCGCTTGACAGTTTCTTCATCCGGCCTGCTTAAACTCTCAGCATGCGCTCTGTTGTCTGGTTAAAACGCGATCTTCGCCTGCACGACCATGCGCCGCTGGCCCGGGCGGCTGAAGGCGAGTGCCTGCTGCTGTACGTCATCGAACCCACCCTGCGTGCGGCGGCAGATTTCGATGATGCCCATACCCTTTTCATCAACCAGTCGCTGCGTGAGCTGGCGCCGAGGGTGCAGGCATTGGGTGGCCGCCTGGTGATTGCACAGGGCGAGGTCATCGATGTGCTTGACCATCTGCGGGCGGCCTGGCCATTCGATCATCTGTACAGTCACGAGGAGACGGGCAACGACCTGAGCTATCAGCGCGATCGGGCGGTAGGGGCATGGTGTCAGCGCTCGCAGGTGCGGTGGGAAGAGTTCCCGCAACACGGGGTGTTTCGGCCCTTGCGCGACCGTGACGGCTGGGCCGCGCGCTGGCGCAAGCGCATGAACCAGCCCATCACATCCGCGCCGCAGGCGCTGCGCTCGCCTGCGGTTTCGTTGCCGTTCGCGATCAGCCATGAGGCACTTTCCGAGGCGCCTCACCCGCTGAGGCAGCGGGGTGGTGAAAGCTTGGCCCGCGAGGTGCTCGATGAGTTTCTCGAGCATCGCGGCGAGCAATATGCCACGCAGATGTCGAGTCCGGTCACGGCGTTTGAAGCCTGTAGCCGGATGAGCGCCCACCTGGCCTGGGGCAACATATCCATGCGTGAGGTTTTCCAGCGGAGCGAGGCGAAGGCCAGCGAAATACGCGCGCTCAAGCCGCGTCCGCCGTATTGGCTGAAATCACTGGCCGCGCATGGCAAGCGGCTGCGTTGGCACTGCCACTTTATCCAGAAACTGGAGGACCAGCCCTCGCTGGAGTGGCAGAACATGCACCGCGCCATGGACGGTTTGCGCGAAGATGAATTCGACGAGGACCGCTTCGAGGCCTGGAAAGCAGGCCAGACCGGCTACCCGATGGTAGACGCGTGCATGCGGGCGCTGAGGGAAACCAAGTGGATCAACTTCCGCATGCGCGCCATGCTGGTGAGCTTTGCCAGTTACCATCTCTGGCTGGACTGGCGTCGCACAGCGCCCTGGCTGGCAACGCAGTTCCTGGACTACGAGCCCGGGATTCACTACAGCCAGTTTCAGATGCAGTCGGGCACCACGGGCATCAACACCCTGCGCATTTATTCACCCGCCAAGCAAGTGTTGGATCAGGACCCCGACGGAGCGTTCATTCACCGCTGGTGCCCCGAGCTGGCCGGCTTGCGCGGCAAGGAACTGGCCAACCCGGAATCAGCAGGAGATCAGCGCCCGAAGGCCTACCCTCTGCCCATCGTGGATCACGTAACGGCCACGCGCGAGGCGCGTTCGCGCATCATGCAGTTGCGCACCACCCAGCAGGCCAGGGCCGAGTCGCAGGCCGTGCTGAAAAAGCACGGCTCGCGCAAACGCTCGGGGCGTAAGCCCGGCGCGGCCAGGGCGCGCGGTTGAACGCTTTGTACCGTTAAACGCTGTATCTCTGACCTCTGTGCTTGCCAGCGTAAGCGCGCTCGATATGATCGCGTGCGATACTTTTGCTATGCTGGCGTGTAGGGATGTTTTTTATTGTTGGGTAATCAAGGGGATCGCTGATGATCGCGCGTGCCGCGAGGGTTGCTGTTCTAAAAGTTTCCGCTGTTTTTTTCATTTTTTCGGGTCTGTTTGTCGAGCCGGCATCGGCGCGCCCGGAGCTGCTGGGGACCTGGGAGTCCATCTACGGTAGTTCGGATTCCGCCGTCAACGCCGCTGGAGCCGGAAGCAAATGTCAGCTATGCCATGAAAACTCCAGCGGTGGCACGCCGTGGAATGCGTATGGCTGGGCCATTAAGGCCGCGCTTGCGGCAGACGCGAGCGGGGATGACGTCAGCGCGCTGCGGTCTGTTGAATCACTGAATTCTGATGCCGATGCCAGCCTGTCGCTCAACCTGAACGAAATCGAAGGAAATTCACAGCCGGGTTGGACGTTAGGACCCAACAACACCGTTTACAGCAAGAACGGCACCGTGCAAACCAACCAGCCGCCGCCGGCGGGCATATTGGGTGAAATTGATATTGACCCACCTGTGGATGCCGTGATCAATATTGTTCCGGCTGAGCTGGCATTTGATTCAGTGCTGCTCAATGCAAGTGCGCAAGCCGACCTGGTGCTGACCAATCTCGGCCAGGCCACCTTGACCGTCACAAACGTGGCGCTGTGCGGCGGAACCAGCAGCGAATTCGGTATACCCGCCTGGTCACAGGCGGCCATCGAGTTTGGCCAGTCAGTGACGGTTCCTGTGAATTACAGCCCGTCTGCGACCGGGCTGGACACCGGCTGCCTTGAAGTGAGCAGCGATGACCCTGTGGATGGCTCCGTGCAAGTGCCGCTCTCTGGTCTTGGCGTGGAGACGCTGGTGGATGTCGACATCACCCAGTTCCTGACCGCTGACAGCGCCGACCTGGATAATGGTGACACGGTGACCCCCAGCGTGGACATCATCAATTCCGGCAAGGGACGCAATTCCGTGTTGGTTCATGTCATCGCTGAGCAGGCGGGCACAGAGCTTTACTCGGAGACCCGGGAAGTGGATTCGGGCAGGCGTCGTTTACGTCAGTCGGTGTCATTCCCAGGCTACGTGCCTGATCGAGTAGGCATGATCACCTGGGCTGCCGAAGTGATAGACGGGGACCCCGATCGGGATGTCGCGACATCGAGCACGGATGTCTTTTCCAGCGAAACCGGCCGTCGCCTGGACGATCCGATACCCGGCAGTATTCAGGCCGGGCGGGTCGAGGTTGAGCTTGAACCTGTGGCCACCGGCCTGGTGTCGCCGAACTACGGCATCTGGGCGCCGGGCAGACCGGACGACCTGTTTGTCGTTGATCAGGACGGCAAGGTTTGGGTGCTGGATCTGGCGGCATCACCGGTCGAGAGATCCCTGTTCCACGATGTGGGCGCACTCATGGTGCCGTTGGGCATTTTTGGCCCCGGCACCTACGATGAGCGTGGGCTACTGGGCATGGCCTTCCACCCCGATTTTGCGGATAACGGCCTGTTCTATCTCTTCAGCTCAGAGCCTGTGGGCAGCGGCGCGGCGGATTTCTCCTCCATGCCCGCGAACACGGTTGCGGATCACCTGAGCGTCATCACCGAGTGGCGCGTGGAGGACCCAGCCGCTCCTTCGATGAAGGTGGACGCGGGGTCCCGTCGCGTGTTGCTGCGGGTCGATGAGCCGCAGCTGAATCACAACGGTGGTTCCCTGGCCTTTGGTCCGGACGGGTTGCTCTACATCGCCCTGGGTGACGGGGGTGCGGCGGACGATCAGGACGGGCAGCCCTTCATCGGTGGCCCGGCCGTCGGCCATGGCCCGAATGGCAATGGGCAGGATATTTCAACCCCGCTGGGCGCCATACTTCGCGTGGATCCGGAGGGCAATAATTCAGCGAACCGCGCGTACGGTATTCCGGCCGATAATCCGCTGGTCGGCGTGCCCGGCGCGGTGGAAGAGATCTACGCATGGGGCTTCCGCAACGCCTTCCGCTTCGCCTTTGATGCGGTCACCGGCGAATTGTGGACGGCAGACGTCGGGCAAAACGACATCGAGGAAATCAACGTGGTGGTGCGCGGCGGCAACTATGGTTGGCGATTGCTGGAGGGCAGCTTCGTGTTCGAGCCCAATGGCACCGACGCGGGCTATGTCACCGACCGCGATCCGGCTGAACTCCAGGGCAACTTCGTGGCGCCGATCGCGGAATACGATCATGATGAGGGCATCTCCATTATCGGCGGCTTCGTTTACCGGGGCAGCAATAGCCGGGAACTGGAAGGCAGTTATGTCTTCGGCGACTGGTCGACATCGATCGACTTCAGCAATCCGGATGGGCGGATATTTTACCTGGACGGCCGCCAAAACCCCGTGGCGTTCAAGCTCAAAGGTCGAGACCAGGTCGGTGAGTTCGTTAATGGCTTTGGCGAAGACGCGGGCGGAGAGTTGTACTTGATGACCAACTCCACCGGAACGCCGTCTGGTGATTCGGGCGCGGTCTATCGCATCGTGCCGGTTGCCAAGGGAGGCCGCCGCTAGGCCGCAGCGAACACCACGCGATGAGCAACCCGGCCGCTTTCGGCCGGGTTCTGTCCGGGGCTGTTAAGGGCTTATTGCGCCGACACCCTGACGTTGTCCACCCAGCAGCCCTCGGACACGGCGCCGGCTTCGCAGACGAAGCGAATGGCCGTGGCGGTGACGGGGATGGCGAATGACTTCCCGGCAAAGCCGCCGTTGGCCCGGCCTGAGCCAATGGCCTCGACCGCGACCCACTGGCCGTCGAAATATTCCGCGCGGAAATCATCCGAGGCGTCCAGGCCGGACAGCTTGCGGTGGTAGGCCAGGGTGGCGCTGGTGTAGCCGCCCAGGTCAATGGCGTGCTCCATGATGGAAGGCTTGTTGGCCCCGGTGCGCTTGATGCCCGCGCTGAACTGGCCATCCCAGACCTGGTCCGTGCGGATTTCCCATGGGGCGCCCGGCCCCGACAGCGCCCAGTCCAGGCCTGATTCAAAGGTATCAAACAGCACGTCGCTGGGCTCCGGCGGCGCGGCGGACTCGTCATCGTCTTCGGGGCTGGCGCAGTCCGGGTCCGCCATGTCAATGTGCCCGTCGCCGTCGTTGTCCATTCCGTCCGCGCACTGGCTGGGCCCGGGTGGCTCCGGGTCGTCCGGGACGAAGAAAGACGTGCCGGCGGTCTCGTTGATCAGCCGCGCCAGGTAGCGGTAGTTGGCCTCACGGGCCTCGGTGGAAAGCCCGCTGACGTTGTCGTTTTCAAATGCCTCGAGGTGCACGCTGGTCAGCAACATGTTCTGGTATCGGACCACGGCGGGCAGCGAACGATAGGTGAATTGTTCAATGACCTCACCCGCCAGTTCGCCGGTGTATTCATAGCCGATGGTAGGCCCGCCCCAGTACACCGCCTGGAGCCCGTTCTCCAGCGTGGTGATGGTGTAGCCGGCGCCCACATCGTAGTCTGCGATCTCGCGGATGCTGCCCTCGACAGCCACCGGGTAAACGCCCAGCAGGTTGCTGTGGTCGTAGTAATTGTCCTGCCAGACATAATCGCCGGCCGCGAAATACCAGCCGGCACAAGCCCCAAAATAAGCGCCGCCTGAAGCCAGGAAATCCTGGATGCGGGATTTGCCGTCGGCGCCGATCCACTTTTGCGCGAGGTAGGCGTCACCGCCGGGCTGGATGTAGACATCCAGGTCAGGATAGGCGGTGAGGTCGCAGGCACCGACTTCCGCTGCGCTGAGGTCCACGTAGCTGAAATCCGCACCCTGTGCACGCCACCAGTCGAGGAAATGGGTCATCCAGGATTGGCTGATGCTGCTGGCGCCGCTGCCTGAGTAATACACCATGTCGGTCGAGTTATTAATGGGGCAGGTGCGTTTGCGCTTGGCGCTGGCCTCTGTGGGCAACAGCAGAGCGAGCGAAATCACCAGCGCGGTGATCAGAGTGTTGGTTTTCATGGTATCCCCTTTTAGCGCCATCCCTGGCGCGGTAGTGGTTGTTCAGGTGCCCGATCCGGGCGGGTTTAGTGACGCCTTAGCACCCAGCCGGCCATGGCCAGCAGCAGGCCAATCAACAGCGTGGTGGACCAGGCTGTCATGGATGGAACCGGCACGGCGGGCGCCGATGATGGGCGCTGGGCCTCGCGGGACCAGGCCCAGACATCGTTGTCGACCAGGTTGACATTGACCTCTGGCGGCAGGTCGAAGCGCTCCCTGTCTCCACCAAAGGTGTAGATGGTGTCCGGAACGCCCTGTGCGTTGTCGGTGGTGACCACGTCGAAATC